>Ga0070658_10001558_pt1 | contig 19439 bp, 18 predicted proteins | sample KBSC13metaG_FD_64664 | JGI IMG/M metagenome (GOLD analysis project Ga0070658, IMG submission 64664) | Corn rhizosphere microbial communities from Kellogg Biological Station, Michigan, USA - KBS C1-3 metaG | ecosystem: Host-associated > Plants > Roots > Rhizosphere > Soil ...
GGTGAAGCCTTCGGCCTTGTGGACCTGATCGTCGGGCCCGCGATACCGGCCGTCGGCGTCGCCCGCGATGCTCGGCGCCATCATCGCGTGATAGAGCGCGGTATAGACCGACTTGCGGATGCCCGGCTCGGCCTGGACGTCGACCGCGCCCAGCGCCTTGGCCCAGGCGGCTTCGGTCTTCGCGCGGATCGCGTCGAATCCGCGGGGCTCGCTGTCGAGGTTGCGGATCGCGCCATCCTCATCGACGCTGGAGATCGCCACCCTGACTTCGAGCGGCGCGTCGAGCCGGCCGAAATCGAGCCGCGCAACCAGCGCCCTGCCCTTGATCTCGGCGATGTCGCTGCCGGTGCGGCCGGGGCCCTTGAAGCCCTTGTACGGAATGTCGGTCTCGCGATTGACGAATTCGTGCCCGGTAAGCGGTCGCGAAAAGCGCATCGCGAAGAACAATTTGCGACCCGGCGCCCAACCGCGCGTCTCTCGCCCGCCGGTCAGTGTGCCGTCGGCGCGCAGACGGACCGACGACCAGGAGACTTTACCCGGATAATTGTAGAGGCTGGAGCGCAGGTCGAGCACGAGATGCGCGGGCTTGCCCCCCTCGAACGTATAGCGATGGACGCCGATCCGCGTGCCCGTGGTCAGCTCGGCCCGCACGCCGGCATCGGTCAGGTTGACCGCATAATAGCCCGGCGACGCGACTTCGCCTTGATGGGTGAAGCGCGAGCGATAGCCGCTACCAGGTTTGGCGGGATCGCCCGGTTCGAGCGGCACGGCATCGCCCGATACCGGCATGACCAGGAAATCGCCGAGGTCGGAATGGCCCGATCCCGAGAAATGCGTCTGGCTGAATCCCTGGATCGTCGGGTCATCATAGCGATAGCCTGCGGCATGGCCGTAACAGGTGCGGATCACGCAGGTGGCGTCGGTGTCGGGCGACACCTGCATCATCCCGAACGGCGACACAGCACCCGGGAAAGTATGCCCCTCCCCTCCCGTGCCGATGAACGGATCGACCGCGGCGACGGCGCCCGACGGCGCGGCCTGCGCGATCGGCGAGAGAACCAGCCCCCATGCGGCGAGCATGGCGGGCAGACGGCGGGGGAGGAGCATCGGCATGCCCGCTTCAAAGCACAGTGGCTGGCTCGCGCCAAGGTTGCAGGCGAAATCAGGTCGTTAGAACTAGCCCTCTCCCGCTTGCGGGAGAGGGATGGGTGAGGGTCTTCTTTCTTCTTCCACGCGAGGAGTGTCAAAAAAGAAGACCCTCACCTTCCCACCGCTTCGCGGCGGGTCCCTCCCTCTCCCGCACGCGGGAGAGGGACCAGCGCAATGCGACGCATATCCGCAATTGCCACCCCTTTTTTAGGGTTGTCCTGACCCGATTCCCGGGAGCATGGGCATCGCCATGCCGCACCCGCTCGTTGCCCGCCTGAACCTCGCCCCGCATCCCGAGGGCGGGTGGTTCCGGGAGACGATGCGTGCCCCGGATCCGCGCGGTGGCCGCGATCTCGCCACCGCGATCCTGTTCCTGCTCGACGCCGGCGAACGCTCGCACTGGCATCGTGTCGACGCCGCCGAATTGTGGATCTGGAACCATGGCCACCCGCTCACGTTGCGGATTCATGACGAGGGCGAGACTCGCGATCACCTCCTGGGTCCCGACAATCCGCAAATGCTGGTTCCGGCCAATGCCTGGCAGGCGGCCGAGCCGCGCGAAGGCTGGGCATTGGTGAGCTGCGTGGTGACGCCAGGGTTCGATTTCGCCGGTTTCGAGCTGGCCCCGCCGGGATGGAGCCCGGCATGAGCGCCGAGATCGATCTCCACGACCCCGAAATAGTGCCCGCGCGCAGCGATGGCCTGGCCCTGCCGCGCCGCTACCTGGCGATCGGCTCTCTGTGCTGCGGGACGGCGCTGATCATCATCGACGGCGGCATCGCCAATGTCGCGCTCCCCTCGATCGCGCGCGACTTGAAGGTCGATTCGAGCTCGGTCGTCGCGATCGTCACCGTCTATCAGCTGATGCTGGTGATGCTGCTCCTGCCCTTTGCCGGCCTCGGCGAGCGGATCGGGCTGAAGCGAATGTATCAGGTCGGGCAGATGATCTTCACGGTCGCAACCCTGCTCTGCTTCTTCGCCAAGAGCCTGCCGTTCCTGCTCGTCGTCCGCGCGGCGCAGGCGATCGGCGCGGCGGGTGCGCTCAGCGTATCGTCGGCGCTGATCCGCTCGACCTATCCCTCGAAGCAATTGGGCCGCGGGCTCGGGATCAATTCGGTGATCGTGTCGAGCTCGGCCGCTGCCGCGCCGACGATCGGCGGTCTGGTGCTGGCGATCGCGCCCTGGCCCTGGGTCTTCGCCTGCGCGATCCCGTTCGCGTTACTGAGCCTGCTACTCGGCCGCGCGCTTCCCGATCCCAAACCCCGCCACGCGCATTTCGACCTGCTCGGCGCGGTCATGTGTGCGGCTATGTTCGGACTCGTCATTGGCGGCGCGGAAAGCGCGGTGCACGGCAATAGCCCGGTGGTGTCGGCGGCGATCGTCGCGACCGGAGCCCTGATCGGTTATTATTTCGTCCGTCGCGAGCGGGACGACGCCAATCCGATCCTGCCGCTCGATTTGCTCGATCGCCCGGTCATCGCGCTATCGGTGATAGGCGCTTACACCGCGTTCATCGCGTCGATGACGTTGCTGTTGTCGACCCCGTTCCGGCTGACGCAGGAATTCGGCTTCAGCGCAGCAATGGTCGGTGCGGCGATCGCGCCGTGGCCGCTGACCAACATGATTGTCGCCCCGATGGCCGGCTGGCTGTCCGATCGCATCCCCGCCGGGCTGCTTGGTGGCATCGGCATGTGCATCAGCATCACCGCGTTGCTGCTGATCGCCTTTCTGCCCGATCACCCCAGCTATTTCGACATCGCCTGGCGGATGGCGTTGTGCGGATCGGGGTTTGGCACCTTCATGCCGCCCAATGCGCGCCTGATCATCGGCAGCGCCCCGCGCGAGCGCGCAGCGGCGGCAGGCGGCCTGATTTCGACCGTGCGGCTGACCGGACAGACTACCGGGGCGACCGTGGTGGCGCTCCTGCTCGCGCTGGGCGTCGGGTCGGGCCGCGTCCCACCGCTGGTGTCGGTCGGACTCGCGGCGATCGCCGGTCTATGCAGCATCGCGCGCCTACGTCCTTCGATCCGAAATCCGACGCGAACCGAAGTTCAGAGCGACGTTCCGACGCTCAAGACGACGCGGTGAGTTTCGAAAGCCCTCTCCCGCACGCGGGAGAGGGTTGGGTGAGGGTCTTCTTTCTTCTTTTTTTGGCGCTATCCGCTTAGAAGAAGAAAGAAGACCCTCACCTTCCCACCGCTTCGCGGCGGGCCCCTCCCTCTCCCGCAAGCGGGAGAGGGAATAACGGCTCAAAACACCGACTTCGCCTCTGTCCCCATCATCGCGCCGCGCACCAGCGGGATCGGCGGGCCGCCATAGGACAGGAACTGGTCGTGGAACGCTTTCCACGCCTTTCGCCCACCGCGGGTGGCGATCCAGTCGTCGCGCAGCTTGCGGATCATCAGCTTGCCGAGCGTGTAGTTGAGATAGGCCGGATCATAGGTCCCGCGCGCCGCCTGCTGGTCCGAATTGCCTTCGTCCTGATAGCATTGCTCGCGGAACATCTTGAACGAATCGGCCTGGGTCATGCCGCGCGCGTGCATGCCGATCGCCGACAGGAAGCGGCAATCGCGGAGCAAGGCGTTGGACAGTTCCCCGATATGCGTCTCGGGATCGCCATTCCCGAGCCCAGCATCCCACATCATCTCCTCGGCATAATGCGCCCAGCCCTCGGCATAGGCATAGCCGACGAACAGCTGACCGAAGAGCGACGGCGAGCGGTTGGCGTGGAGGAATTGGACGAAATGCCCCGGCATCACTTCGTGCACCGAGGTGAACAGCAGGTCCATCTTGCCCGGCACGAAGCCGAGCTGCTTGGCCTTGGGCCAGGTCGGGTCGGGCGGCGAGATGTAATAGACCGACGGAATGCCCTTATCGAACGGCCCCGGCGGATCGATATAGGCCGAATTCTGCCGGTTATAGGGCGGGCTTTCCTCGACCAAAGCCTGTTCGGTGCCGGGAATCGAGACGATGTCGTGCGACACCACGAACTGGCGCAGCATCGGGATCTGGCGCCGCGCCTCGGCGACCGGATCGTTACCGGCCGGCTTGTTGGCGGACATCTTGTCCATGCACGCCTGGATCGTCTTTTTCGGCGCATATTTGGCGCACGCATCCTTCAGTGCGGCCTGATTCTTGGCGAGATCGGCCTTGCCCGCGGCCTCCAGCTGGTCGAGCGGGGTATCGACGCCCTCTGTTTCCGCGAGCATGCGCTGGAACTTTTCCGGTCCCAGCGCGAAGTCCTTGGTCGCGGTCTTCTTCTGATTGCCGAGCCATTTGGCGAGGTCGCCCGTCACCACCGCGGCGGCTTCGGAGGCGTCCTTCAGATCCTTCTGCATCTTCTTGTCGTGGACGCTCGCGAAAGCCTTGCGCGCGTCGCCACGATAATAATCCGCGAAACCGCTGAACGCCGCGACGCCATATTTGATGAAGCTCTCGGGCATCGGCGTGCGCAAATTGGTGCGGATGTTCCACACCGCCGACGGCACCTGGCGGAAGAACTTGATCAGCGCTTCCATCCGCACTTTCGCTGGCGCGTAAGGCCGCGCGATATAGGTGTTGGGATCGAGGCCGTTGCCGACATAATAAGCCGGATTGGTGTGCGGCTGATCGGCATCCTCCAGCCAGAACAGCTTGCCGCGCGCGACCTGCACCAGATAGTCGCGCTCGAACGCATCCTCCTTGGACAGCTTGGCCTTGTCGAACGCCTGGGCGTCGGTGATCGCCTTGTGCAGGAAATCGGCCTGCGCCTTCAGCCCGGACGGACTCCAGTCGGGCATCACGCCGTCGAATTCATGCTTGCCCTGATAGACCGCAAACGCCGGATCGAGCTTGAACCAGCCGTTGATGAAGCCGTCGCGAAATTGTGCCCATTGCGGCGAGGGTGCCGTGGGCACGGCCGCCGTCGTGTTGGCAACGCTGGTTTCGTTGACGTTGGTCGCGTTGACATTGGTGGAATTGGTGGACGAATGACACGACGCCAGCGCGATGCAGGCGACCGCGCCCAGCAGCTTGAACTTCATTGGACTCTCCGAACCTTATACCCGGAGTGCTGCCAGATTGCGCGGCGCGACGCCAGTGCGCTTGCTCCATATCAACCCCGCGGCGCCTTATTTGAGCGGAACGACGACCTCGTTGGGATTAACCACGTTAAGCTGCTTGCGTGTCAGTTCGTCGGCCATGTCCGGATCGACCTTGTTCGGGTCGAGCAACTGGACGCGGTTGGCGAGCACCGTCTGCTTCTGCTTGAGCTCGGCAAGCTGCTGCTGCTTCTTGGCGAGCAGGCGCTGATAATCGCCATAGGCCAGCGCGCCATTGCTGCCGACGACCGCATAGGTGCCGAAAAACGCCATGATCCCCAGCGCGAGCGCGGGAAAGGCGGCACGACGAAAAACGGAACCGAAGGTGGTGCGGCGACGGGACGACATCTTGGGATAGCCTTGTCGCTCACCACGACTCGCGGATCAAGCTAGTATTTAACCATAAATCGCCGAATCGAATCGGATTGGCGATGAATTGAATCGCGAGTGGCTGGCGAGCAACAGGCCAAGTCGTCACGCCGCTCTTTCCGGCTCCAACCCCACAACGGAACTCAGCCGTCGCCGCAAGTCGGATGCCGACGAGCCCGGCATGACGACGCAGAACTTACTTCCCGCGGATCACACTCCGCCCCGCAAACACCGCGACGTCGCCCAGTTCTTCTTCGATCCGGATCAGCTGGTTGTACTTGGCCAACCGGTCCGACCGCGCGAGGCTACCTGTCTTGATCTGTCCGCAATTGGTCGCGACCGCGAGGTCGGCGATGGTCGAATCCTCGGTCTCGCCCGAACGGTGCGACATCACCGCGGTGTAGGAATTGCGCTGCGCCATCGACACTGCCGCCAGGGTTTCGGTTAACGTGCCGATCTGGTTGACCTTGACCAGGACCGAATTGGCGAGGCCGCGCTCGATCCCGTCCGCCAGCCGCTTGGGATTGGTCACGAACAGATCGTCGCCGACCAATTGGACCTTGTCGCCGACCATGTCGGTCAGCGCCTTCCAGCCCTCGAAATCGTCCTCGGCCATGCCGTCCTCGATCGAGATGATCGGGTATTTGGCGACGAGGTCGGCATAATAGCCGGCCATCTCCGCCGGGGTCAGCACCTTGCCCTCGGCCGAGATGTGATATTTGCCGTCCTTGAAGAACTCGGTCGAGGCCGGGTCGAGCGCCAGCATCACGTCGTCGCCGGGCGTGTACCCTGCCCCTTCGATCGCTCGCATGATGAAGTCGAGCGCGTCGGTGGTGTTGGCGATGTCCGGCGCGAAGCCGCCTTCGTCACCGACCCCGGTCGACAGGCCCTTCTCATGAAGCATCTTCTTGAGCGTGTGGAAGATTTCCGACCCGGTGCGCACCGCCTCGAACAGCGACGAGGCGCCGACCGGCATGATCATGAATTCCTGGAAATCGATCGGGTTGTCGGCATGTTCGCCGCCATTGATGATGTTCATCATCGGCACCGGAAGGACATGCGCGTTGACGCCGCCGACATAGCGATAGAGCGGCAGGCCGCGCGCATCGGCCGCAGCCTTGGCAGTCGCCAGGCTGACGCCCAGGATCGCGTTGGCGCCGAGCCGGGCCTTGTTGGGCGTGCCGTCGAGCGCGATCATCGCGGCGTCGACCTCGGCCTGATCCTCGGCATCGAACCCGAGCAAAGTGTCGGCGATCTCGCCATTCACCGCGTCGACCGCCTTCTGGACGCCCTTGCCCGACCAGCGGCTCTTGTCGCCGTCGCGCAGTTCGACCGCTTCGTGCGCGCCGGTCGAGGCGCCGGACGGCACCGCAGCGCGACCAAACGACCCGTCCTCGAGCATCACTTCGACCTCAACCGTGGGGTTGCCGCGGCTGTCGATGATCTGGCGGCCGTGAATGTCGATGATTGCGGTCATGGAACGGTCTTCCTAGATTGGGGTAACAGGAATTGACTTGGGGCGTCGCGGCGGCGCTCTAACGGCTTCGTGCGCGGGCGGCAAATCGCTTGTCTCGGCACACGGAACCGGCAAGCGTCGCCTTGGTTGTCGATATGGAACAAGGATTGTCGACGTCCGTCGACAACGAACCAGTAAGGAAGAGTATCATGGCCGATACCGCATCGAACGAGACGCCGAACGGGACCGCCGGCGGGACGACTGGTGACAAGCCCAACGCGACCCAGGCGCTCAAGGACAATGTGATCAAGTTCGCCAACGATGCTGGCGAAAAGGCGAAAGGTTATGCCGAGGATGGCAAGAGCCGCGCTGGCACCGCGCTCGACGAACTGGCGAAGATGCTCCAGGACGCCGCCGGCACGGTCGATGAGAAGGTCGGCGAACAATATGGCCAATATGCCCGCTCCGCGGCCGACGCCGTCGCCAATTTCTCCGGCGCGCTCAAGGAAAAGCAGGTCGACGACATCATCGACGATGCGCGCGAATTCGTGAAGAAGAGCCCGGCGGTGGCGATCGGCACCGCTGCCGCGATCGGCTTCGTCCTGGCACGGTTGGTCAAAGCTGGGCTCGATGGCCAGGCCGACAAATCGTCGGACAAGCCGTCGAACGACACCAAAGCCTGATCCGAGCGGCCGCGCGTGGAGGGGGAGCCGCAGCCCGAGGAGAGCATCACGTCGCTGGTCAGCCGGCTGATCGACGATGGCGAGAATTTCGTTCGGGCGGAGCTCAAACTCTATCGCGCACGGCTGTTCTCACGGCTGGACGAAGCGCGCAACGCGATCCTGCTCGGAATCGGCGCGCTGGTGCTGGCGCAAGCAGTATTGGTGGCCGCGTTGGTCGGATTGCTGATGACCTTGCGCTGGCTGGTCGGCCCCGGCTGGGCGACCTTGATCGTCGTCGGTGGCGGCGTGCTGGTCACCGCGATCATGGGTTGGGGCGCCTGGCTGCTGGTCAAGAAGGCGACCGAAATCAAGGACAAGGACGAGCGGCCGTGAATTTGATCGACGACGAACTGGTGAAGGCGGAGACCAATTCCGTCGATGCACGGCGTCAGCTCGCTCAAACGGTCGTCGCGCTGCAATCACGGTTAAAGCCCAGCGCCCTCGCTCGCGACGCGATCGAGGAATTGAAAGAGGTCGGTGGCGAAATGGCGCGATCGGGCATCGAGTCGGTGAAGCGCAACCCCCTGCCCGCCATCGGTATCACGGCGCTGTTGACCGCATTTATCGCGCGTAAACCGCTCGCGCACCTGCTCCGAAGGCAACCGACCGACGCATGAAGAGTTCGACCCCAGACAAGAGGGACATGGATATGACCGAGACAGCAGAGACCAAACAGAGCGGCCGCATGGAAAGTGCCCTGGCGACCGCACGCGGCGCGACCAACGACGCGCTCCACGAAACGCGCAAGGTCGCCGAACGCGCCGGCAAGGCGATCGAGACCAATCCGCTGGCGGTCGTCGTCGGCGGGATCGCAATCGGCCTGGCGGCGGGCGCGCTGCTGCCCAAGACCAAACGCGAAACGGAATTGTTGGGCTCGGTCGGCAAGCGCCTGACCGGTGTCGCGGCGGGCGCCGCCGAAGCCGCGCGCGATGCGGCCAAGGCGGAACTCGGCTCGCTGCCGCTCAGCAAGGACGCCGCCAAGGCGCAGGTTTCGAAACTGATCGACCAGGTCGCCAAAGCGGTGTCGAGCGCGGGCGACGCGGCGCTCAATCGTACAGCGACCGAGGCGCCACCGTTAAAGCCGGCGAAGAAGTCCAAATAGGCGCTTCAACGCTGCACCGCAGCGGGAGGGCTCGTCTCCGCCTCTCGCAACGGTCGTGACGGAGCGGAATTTGGCGCAGGGCTAGGAGCTAGGAGTGAGCGATGCCATCAGCATCGTGATCGACGACGCGACGACGCCTTGCGCCAAATTCCGCCCGCCGCGAAGCGGTTGCCCGAGGCAGTGCTCCGAGCGTCGTCGCTTGCTTGCGCGTAGCTTCTGCTACGCGTCTGCGCTACGCTCCTCGTCGGAGCACTGCCTCGGGCAATCACGACCGTTGCGAGAGGCGGAGACGAGCCCTAGAGGGTGGGGCTATGAGCAAGCTCCACCTCGTGTTCGGCGGCCGCGTCAAGGACCCGCGAACGCTCGATTTCGATCAGGCGACCATCGAGGTCGTCGGCATCTTTCCCGATTACGCCTCGGCCGAGAAAGCGTGGCGCTCGGCCGCGCAACGCACGGTCGACGACGCCGAGATGAAGTTCGTCGTGGTCCACCTCCACCGCTTGCTCGAGCCCGATCCCGAGTTGCAGGCGCCACACGGCTGAGGGCTATCGTCTGCTGAATCGTCGCCCCGGCCCTGTGCGCGGGTCAACCGCCACGTGAGAATCGAGAATTGTAGCTCTGCGCTCGCGTGAAGCGGCAGTCTTCAAAAAATCGGTGTGCTCCTGCGGAAGCAGGAGCCCAGGGTAGCGGAGGACCGGATTACCCTGGGTTCCTGCTTTTGCAGGAACACAACGCAATCCAGGCACGACCCTCAACTCCCGAATGCCGATTGGCCCAACTCATGTAGGCCACTGGTAACGTCCCGGCTCTCGAAAGCTCGGCGGCACGCGAGAGATCACGCCTTACGATACCGCCACAATAGCAACGGGCGCGCCAGAATCAGGCCGACGATGAACCCGCCGATATGCGCGCCGATCGCGACCGGCTGGCCCATCATGGTGGTGAATCCGATCAGCAGATTGATGCCCGTCCAGGCCACTCCGAGCCACAAAGCATGGATCAGGCCGGCAGGTAGCGGGCCGACGCCTGGCGTGCGGCTCCCGCCGTACAGCATCGCATAGGCCGCCACGAGCGCGGAGATCGCGCCGCTCGCGCCGATCATCGGCATGACCGCGCCCGGATCCTGCGCCCATTGCCCCGCCGCGGCGGCATAAGCGCCGATCACATAGAGCGCCGCGACGCTGACCGACCCGAGCGCACGCTCAGCCTCGCGTCCGCAATAGACCAGCATCACCAGGTTGAAGAACAGATGCATCCACCCGCCATGGAGCAAGGTGGCGCTGAGCGGAGTCAGCCAGACGGGCACGAGCCAGCCGGCATAATTGGCGATCGGCACGTCGGGAACGCGGCCGGGAATGAACCCGCCGGTCACCGCCGCCACGTCGGGCGCGACGAACAGGATCGCGCACACCGACACGGCGACGGTCAGGATCGCGATCCCGTACGTCGCCGGCGCGTCGCGGAATTGCATCTGGTTTAGACCGAGCTGCATGATTTCTGAATCATGCAGCTCGGTCTATTTATTTGTGGTCGCATCGCTTTTCGCGGAAAACCGGTACCCACTTTTCCGCGCGATGCTCTAAATGAACTCGATCTTGGCGACCACGTAATAACGGTCGCCGGCCGGTACCGATACTTCGACCTCGTCATCGACCTTGCGGCCGATCAGCGCGCGGCCGAGCGGCGAATTGTACGAGATGCGGCCGCTCTTGGCGTCCGCTTCGGTCTGGCCGACGATCTGGTACTTTACCGGCTTCTCGTCGTCGTCGAGCAACGTCACCGTCGCGCCGAACACGACCTTGTCGCCCGACAATTCCTTCGGATCGATGATCTGCGCGCGGCTGAGCTTGTCCTCGATATCGGCGATCGACGCCTCGATCTGGCCCTGACGCTCCTTGGCGGCATGATATTCGGCGTTTTCCGACAGGTCGCCGTGCGCACGGGCCTCCTCGATCGCATCGACGATCTGGGGCCGCTCGTCTTTGAGACGGCGCAGATCCGCAGTGAGCTTTTCATAGCCCTCTTGCAGCATCGGCATCTTCTCAACAGTCGCCATAACCCCTGGTCCCTCGTTTCAAATATTCATCCCCAAGCGACCCCTTCCCGGAACCGCCCGCACCTGTTTCTCTTGTGAGGGGATCAATTGTGCGAGTGCGAATGATAGGATTGCAACGGCCGAACTTCAAGTGACCGTGTTGCAAGCGCGACAATAGCCTTTGCAGCTTCGACCGATGCAGAGGCGGTGGTGAAGTGCGGAATCTTCTGCGCGACCGCCGCCTGGCGGATCGGCTGCGAGTCCTTGAGCGACTGCCAGCCCTCGGTCGTGTTGAAGATCATGTCGATGCCGCCGTCCTTGATCCGGTCGACGATATGCGGGCGGCCCTGCGCCACCTTGTTGACGCGTTCGACCGGCACGCCATGCTCGCTGAGATAATCCGCGGTGCCGCCGGTCGCGACGACAGTGAAGCCGAAATCGGCGAGCGCGCGGGCGCCGGGCAGGATGACCGGCTTGTCGCTGTCCTTGACGCTGATGAACACCGTCCCGCTCTCTGGCAGGATGGTGCCCGCGCCGAGCTCGGCCTTGCCGAACGCCGCAGTGAAATCCTGATCGATTCCCATCACTTCTCCGGTCGACTTCATTTCCGGTGAGAGGACGGGGTCGATCCCCTGGAAGCGGTTGAACGGGAACACCGCTTCCTTGACCGCGAAATAGCCGATGTTGCGGTCGATGACCGGCAAGTCCTTCAGCTTCTCGCCCGCCATCACGCGGCTGGCGATCTTGGCGATCGGCGATCCGATCGCCTTGGCGACGAACGGTACCGTGCGGCTGGCGCGCGGATTGACCTCGATCAGATAGACTTTGCCGTCCTTGACCGCGAACTGGATGTTCATCAGGCCGACGACGTTGAGCGCGCGCGCCAGCAAGTCGGTCTGGCGCTCGATCTCGGCGATGATGTCCGCGGGCAGGCTATAGGGCGGGATCGAGCAGGCGCTGTCGCCCGAATGGACCCCGGCTTCCTCGATATGCTGGAGCACGCCGGCGACCACGACGTCGGTGCCGTCACAGATCGCATCGACATCGACCTCGATCGCGTCGCGCAGATATTGGTCGATCAGCACCGGCGAATCGCCGGATACCTGGACCGCGGTCTGGATATAATCGTCGAGCTGCTGAGTGCCGTCGACGATCTCCATCGCGCGGCCGCCGAGGACATAGCTCGGGCGCATGAGCACGGGATAACCGATGCGTTCCGCCACCGCGACCGCCTCGTCGCGGCTGCGCGCGATGCCATTGGCGGGCTGGTGCAGGCCGAGCTTGTTGACCAACGCGGCGAACCGCTCGCGGTCCTCGGCCAGGTCGATCGCGTCTGGGCTGGTGCCGAGGATCGGGATGCCGGCTTTCTCCAGCGCGCGCGCCAGGTTGAGCGGCGTCTGCCCGCCGAACTGGACGATCACGCCGACCAACTCGCCCGCCTGCTGCTCGGTATGAAGGATCTCGAGCACATCCTCGGCGGTCAGCGGCTCGAAATAGAGCCGGTCCGAGGTATCGTAATCGGTCGACACCGTCTCCGGGTTGCAATTGATCATGATCGTCTCGAACCCGGCGTCGGCCAGCGCGAAACAGGCGTGGCAGCAGCAATAGTCGAATTCGATCCCCTGCCCGATCCGGTTCGGCCCGCCGCCCAGGATAACGATCTTGCGCCGCGTCGAGGGTTGGCTCTCATCCTCGGGCGCGCCAAAGCTCGGCGCCTCATAGGTCGAGTACATATACGGCGTCTTGGCGTCGAACTCGGCCGCACAAGTGTCGATCCGCTTGAACACCGGGCGCACGCCGAGGCGATGGCGCAGCGCCCTCACCTCGTCCTCATTGACCCCACCCGCCATCGCCTTGACCGCTTCGTGGATCAGCCCGCTGCGCGCCGGGAAACGGTCGCGCAAGCCCACCGACTGCACCGCGAGATAGGCGAGCCGCTTGTCGCTGAAGCCCATCGACTTGAGCCGGCGCATGCCGGGCGCGTCCTGCGGCAGGCCGTTGGCGATCACTTCGTTCTCGGCCGCGATGATCTCCTCGATCCGCTCGAGGAACCACGGATCGTATTTGGCGATCGCGTGGATTTCGGCGACGGTGAAGCCTTCGCGCAGCGCCTGCGCCGCGACCAGCAGCCGGTCGGGAGTCGCCACGGCCAGTGCCGCCTCGATCTCGTCGCGCGGCGCACCGACCAGCCGGTCGACCGTGTTGAACCCCGACAGCCCGGTCTCAAGCCCCCGCAATGCCTTTTGCAGCGATTCGTGGATGTTGCGGCCGATCGCCATCACTTCGCCGACCGACTTCATCGCGGTCGACAGCACGGCTTCGGCGCCCTTGAACTTCTCGAAGGCGAAACGCGGGATCTTGGTGACGATATAGTCGATCGTCGGCTCGAAGCTGGCCGGGGTCGCCCCGGTAATGTCGTTGATGATCTCGTCGAGCGTGTAGCCGACCGCAAGCTTGGCCGCGACCTTGGCGATCGGGAAGCCGGTCGCCTTCGACGCCAGCGCCGACGAGCGCGACACGCGCGGGTTCATCTCGATGACGACGAGCCGCCCATCCTTCGGATTGACTGCGAACTGAACGTTCGAACCGCCTGTTTCTACACCGATTTCACGCAGCGTCGCGATCGACGCGTTGCGCATGATCTGATATTCCTTGTCGGTCAGCGTCAGCGCGGGCGCGACGGTGATCGAATCGCCGGTGTGGACGCCCATCGGATCGACATTCTCGATCGAGCAGACGATGATGGCATTGTCCTTGCGGTCGCGGACGACCTCCATCTCGTACTCTTTCCAGCCGAGCAACGATTCCTCGATCAGCACTTCGGTGGTCGGGCTGGCGTCGAGTCCCTTGCGGACGATGTCGATGAACTCGTCCTTGTTGTACGCCACGCCGCCGCCGGTCCCACCCAGCGTGAAGCTAGGACGGACGATCGCCGGCAGGCCGACCTTCTCCAGCCCTTCCAGCGCCTCGGCCTCCGAATGCGCGATCGCCGAGCGCGCGCTTTCGAGACCGATCTTGGTCATCGCGTCCTTGAACTTGAGCCGGTCCTCGGCCTTGTCGATCGCCTCGGCATCGGCACCGATCATGATCACGCCATATTTCTCGAGCGTACCGTCCTGCGCGAGCGCCAGTGCGGTGTTGAGCGCGGTCTGCCCGCCCATCGTCGGCAGCACCGCGTCGGGCCGCTCCTTCTCGATGATCTTGGCGACGACGCCGGGCGTGATCGGCTCGATATAGGTCGCGTCGGCCAGCTCGGGATCGGTCATGATCGTCGCCGGGTTCGAATTGACCAGGACGATGCGATAGCCCTCTTCCTTCAGCGCCTTTATCGCCTGCGTGCCCGAATAATCGAACTCGCACGCCTGGCCGATGACGATCGGCCCGGCGCCGATGACGAGGATCGAGGAGATGTCAGTGCGTTTTGGCATTAGAATGGAAGCTTTCCTGCCGCCCATAGCGTAATAGCCACAACTACTACGCAGGCGATTATGGCTATTACAGCGTTCGTCCAACCCGCTCTTGCGCCAGATCGCGCCAACCGATTCGCTTCTGGATCGCTGCTAGGCATTGTATTGTTGTTCGTAATGACCGGATTCACGTGATTGTGAATCACAACCGGCGCTGGCCCCGTATCTTTCGCAGGCAAATTGGCCTCTGGCGGCACGGGAAAAACATACGTCCCTTGCTCGGCCAGAGACTGCAGCTCATCTGCATTGAATACGGGCGCGGATACTTCGGCAGGATGATAACTAGTGTTCTCTCCGTCGTCGACGCGATCAAACTGAGCTTCCACTGCGACGATGCCTTCTCGCGTGATTTGGAAGCCTGCAGAACGCGGATTGTCGAAACTTCCAGAAGCAAGCCCAATTTTCTGAAGATGCTGAAGAGATATCCGCACCTGCGTTTCGCCTGCCGGAGGCACGAACTTTCTCGCGATTTCCTCGGCACGCAATCGACGGTTTGATGCCCGCGCTTCCTCAGCCAACATCAGTAAAATAGACATTTCCAGCTCTTCTTGAGACGGAATAGTCACATCCGCGTTCCCAAGCCGCCCACAAACTTCTCGAACAGGTAGAAACTGTCCTGCGGCCCCGGGCTCGCCTCGGGGTGATATTGCACACTGAACGCCGGATGATCGGTCAGTTCGAGCCCAGCATTCGACCCGTCGAACAGCGACACATGCGTCTCGCGCGCGTTGGCCGGCAGACTGTCGCGTTCGACCGCGAAGCCGTGGTTCATGCTGGTGATCTCGACCGCACCGTCGCTGAGGCGCTTGACCGGGTGGTTGGCGCCGCGATGGCCCTGGAACATCTTGGTCGTCTGCGCGCCCACCGCCAGTCCGAGCAATTGGTGGCCGAGGCAGATGCCGAACAGCGGGATGTTGGTTTCGAGCAATTGCCGGATCACCGGCACGGCATATTCGCCGGTCGCGGCGGGATCGCCCGGGCCGTTCGACAAGAACAGGCCGTCGGGCTTGAGCGCCATCACCTGGTCGAAGGTCGCGGTGGCGGGGACGACGCTCACCTTGGCTCCGGCCTTGACCAGATTGCGGTAGATGTTGCGCTTGGCGCCGTAATCGATCGCGACGACGTGGGGGCGGTCGTCCTCGCGCCCTTCCCCGCCATACCCAAACCCCAGACGCCAGACGCCGCCTTCCCAGCCGTAATCCATCTCGGTGGTGACCGCGATCGCCAGGTCCATGCCCTCGAGCCCCGGCCAGGCGCGCGCCATGTCGAGCAGCAGCGGTACGTCGAATTTCCCGTCGGCGGCGTGCGCGATCACGCCGTTGGGCGCGCCCCCGGTCCGAATCCGCTTGGTCAGCGCCCGCGTATCGATCCCCGACAGGCCGACGCGGGCGTGGCGCTTCATCCAGTCGTCGAGCCGCTCGACCGAGCGAAAGTTCGAGGGCGCGGTGACATCCTCGCGCACAATCATGCCGAGCGCGTGGGGCAGGTTCGCTTCGACATCGTCGGGATTGGCGCCGACATTGCCGATATGCGGGAAAGTGAAGGTGATGATCTGACCGGCGAAAGACGGGTCGGTCATGATCTCCTGATAGCCGGTCATCGCGGTGTGGAAGCACACCTCGCCGACCGCCTGGCCCTCGGCACCGAAGCCCCTGCCCCATAACACGTCGCCCGATGCCAATACGAGGCATCCGGTCGCCCCTTCGGGCACGGCAAAAGGCTTGGCGTCGGCCATCGTCGGCGGGCACTCCGTTGGTTTGGGCAGCGATGTCGCTAAGGCCCGGCAGCTAGACCCCTACCCCCCTCGCGTCAACCGGCTCGCATCGCTATGTGGGCCTGATGATAAGAGATGACATCAAGAACGCCCTCGTCACCGCCATGAAAGGTGGAGACAAGCAGGGAACCGCCGCGATCCGCCTGATCCAGAGCGCGATCAAGAATCGCGACATCGAGGAACGCGTCAAAGCGCAACCGACCGAGGACGACACGCTCGTCACCGAAGTGCTGCAGAAAATGGTCAAGCAGCGCCGCGAATCGATCGAGATGTACGTGAAGGGCGGCCGCCAGGAACTCGCCGACGTCGAGCAAGGCGAGATCGACGTGATCGAGCGGTTCTTGCCGGCGCAGATGAGCGAAGCGGAGACGAGCGCGGCGATCGAGGCGATCAAGGCCGAGCTGGGTGCGTCGGGGATGAAAGACATGGGCCGCGTGATGGCGGAGCTGAAGGCCCGGCATGCGCAGAATCTGGACATGTCCAAGGCCAGTGGGCTGGTGAAGGCGGCGTTGTCGTAAAGCGCCCAATCCGGAGACAGGTCGAGAACCAAAATAAACCGCTGTTCTTAAAAGCGATCCATTTCCAAAACTCGTCATCCCAGCGAAAGCTGGGATCTCAAGCGGCATTTGCGTCACCGCCAGAGACCCCAGCTTTCGCTGGGGTGACGGGAGGATTCCGCGGGGATGACGACAGGAATATAAGCCTCTAATCGACCGACCCTCTCGCGAACCCCGCAATTCAGACACCTCCGTCGACCTCCATCGTACCCGCCTCCCGTTCGGTAAGGATGCGGTCGATCAGGCCCCATTCCATCGCTTCTTCCGCCGTCATGAAGCGATCGCGGTCCATCGCGGCCTCGAATTCCTCATAGGTCCGACCGCCATGCTCGGCGTAGAGCCGGGTCATGCGCTGCTTGGTGCGAAAGATTTCCTCGGCGTGGATGAGCATGTCCGACGCCTGCCCCTGGAAGCCGCCGGACGGCTGGTGGATGAGGATGCTGGCATTGGGCAAGGCAGCGCGCTCGCCGGGTTGGCCCGCCATCAGCAGGAACGAGCCCATCGATCGCGCCGTTCCCATGCAGAGCGTGTGAACGGGCGCACGGATATATTGCATGGTATCGTACATCGCGAGACCGCTGGTCACGACGCCGCCGGGCGAATTGATGTAGAGCTGGATCGGCTTCCGGGGATTTTCGGCCTCCAGGAACAGCAATTGCGCACAGACGAGCGCGGCCACGGCATCATTCACTTCCCCGTTCAGGAAGATGATCCGCTCGCGGAGCAGGCGCGAATAGATATCGAACGAGCGTTCGCCGCGGCTGGATTGCTCGATGACCATGGGGACGAGTTGCATCGCTTCGCGCATCGGCGAACTCCTATGTGCTGGAATTTTTGGCTGGTGAGCCGAGGCGTCAGGCGGCGAGCATCATCCGAGGGCCGTTATTGTTCGCCGCCCTCACCTTCCGCAGCACCAACCGCTTATCCGTCAGGCCGTGAACCACCCTGTGGACCGAGCCGTCATCCGCGCCGGGCCGGACCTGGAAGGTAACCACGCTTTCGAGGAACGGCGGTTCGCCGTCGCGCATCGCGTAGCGGATCTCTTCGCCCGGTGCGGTAGAGACCGGATCGGCATCGGCCAGATCCTCCCTGGGCAACCACTTGTCCCGAAAGCCAGGCACGCTGATCGCTCGCCAGACCTTTTCGGGCGGAGCATCGAGCTCGTATTCGAACACCAGATCCTCGGCCGGCTTTTCGGGCTCGGTATCGCTCATTGCTCCATGTCCTTCAGCAAGATCTTCAACGCATCGATCCGCGCGGGCCAGTAAGCGCGGTATCTGGTCAGCCATGTGGCGATGAGCTCCAGCCCCTCCGGATCGACCTCATAGTTCACGAAACGCCCCCGGCGCTCTTCGCGGACGAGCCGCGCGCTGCGCAGCACGGCGAGGTGTTGGGACATTGCCGGCTGGCTGATGGTCATGCCGTCCCGCAAAGCGCTGGCGTTCATGGCGCCGCTCGCCAGCTTCTCGAAGATCGCACGGCGGGTCGGGTCGGCCAGAGCCTTGAACAGCTCATTCTCAATCATGCCGACACATAAGCGTATACTTATCTGATTCGCAATGCCGAATTCGGGTTGCGCCCAGGTTGCCAAACCGCACGGCTATGCGCCAATAGCGTGATATAATGCGCGGGTGAGTCTCACCCCCGCCTTCCTGGACGAACTCCGCGCGCGAACATTGCTGTCCGCGCTGGTCGGGAAGACCGTCAAGCTCACCAAGGCCGGCCGCGAGTTCAAGGGCTGCTGCCCGTTCCATAACGAGAAGACGCCAAGCTTTTACGTCAACGACGACAAGAGCTTCTATCACTGTTTCGGCTGCTCGGCGCATGGCGACGCGATTCGCTGGATGACCGAGCAGCAAGGGCTGCCGTTCATCGATGCGGTCAAGGAACTCGCCCAGGCCGCCGGCATGGAAATGCCCGCGCAGGACCGTCAGTCGGTCGAACGCGCCGAGCGCGCCAAGGGCCTGCACGATTTGATGGCCGATGCCGCGCAGTTCTTCGTCGATCAGTTGAACGGCATCGCCGGCGCCGAAGCGCGGTCGGTGCTGGAACGGCGCGGCATCAAGACGGAGACCGCACGCGCCTTCGGCATGGGCTATTCGCCCGATTCGCGCGGGAAGCTGCGCGAGGAACTCAAAGGCTATGGCGACCCCGCGCTGATCGAATCGGGCATGCTGATCAAGGTCGACGACAAGGAGCCGTACGATCGCTTCCGCGGCCGGCTGATGATCCCGATCCGCGACGCGCGCGGGCGGGTGATCGCGTTCGGCGGGCGCGTGATCGGCCAAGGCGAGCCGAAATATCTCAATTCCCCCGACACGCCGCTCTTCGACAAGGGCCGCACGCTTTACAATCTCGATCGCGCCGCCCCCGCCAGCCGCAAGTCCGGCCGGATCATCGTGGTCGAAGGCTATATGGACGTGATCGCGCTCGCCCAGGCCGGGTTCGGCGAGGCGGTGGCGCCGCTGGGCACCGCGCTGACCGAGCATCAGCTCGAGCGGCTGTGGCGTCTGTCCGACGTGCCGATCCTCTGTTTCGACGGCGATTCGGCCGGGCAGAAAGCGGCGATCCGCGCGGCGTTGCGCGCCCTGCCCGGTCTCGCTCCCGGGCGCAGCCTGCGATTCGTGACCTTGCCCGAGGGACAGGATCCGGACGATCTGGTCCGCGCCCGCGGTCCCGCGGCGTTCGAGGCGCTGCTCGAAAAACCCGAATCGCTGGTCGACCGGTTA
>Ga0070658_10001559_pt1 | contig 19433 bp, 8 predicted proteins | sample KBSC13metaG_FD_64664 | JGI IMG/M metagenome (GOLD analysis project Ga0070658, IMG submission 64664) | Corn rhizosphere microbial communities from Kellogg Biological Station, Michigan, USA - KBS C1-3 metaG | ecosystem: Host-associated > Plants > Roots > Rhizosphere > Soil ...
GGTCTGCACCGCAGCCCGATCAAAGGCGCCAGCGTCGAATTCCGCCAGCACCGCGTCTACACGCCCGGCGACGAACCGCGCCGCATCGATTGGCGACTGCTCGCCCGCAGCGACCGCGTTTTCGTGAAGGAATACGACGAGGAGACGAACCTTCGGGCGGTAGTCGTCCTCGACTCCAGCGGTTCCATGAACTACGGCCGGCCGCTGAGCAAGTTCGATGTCGCCACGCGTCTGACGGCGGCACTGTGCTACCTGATGCTGCAGCAATCCGAAAGCGCCGGCTTATCCGTCGCCCGCGCCGGGGAAGACGCGTGGCTGCCGCCGAGCGGCGTGGCATCGCAGTTGACGCGCATCATCGACCGCCTTGAATCGACAACGGCAGCCGAGCCGACGACGTTGGATAATGAACTGCTCCGCATCGCCGATCGCGTCGATCGCCGCGGGCTCATCATCGTGATCAGCGATTTCTTTCTGCCGGTGCCGCGCATCGCCAAATCTCTCGCACGGCTGCGGCATGATCGTCACGAGATCGTGCTGATGCGCCTGCTGCACCCCGACGAGCGCACGTTCCCGTTCCGCAACTGGGCACGGTTCAAAGGTTTGGAAGGCGAAGCCGCTCAACTTGTCGAGACGGCGGCAGTGCGGCGGACGTATCTGAAGAACTTCGAGCAGCACGAGATGCAGCTGCGCCAGGCCGCCCGCGCGGTCGGGGCCGATCTGCTCACGCATACGGTCGACCGCCCGCTGATCGAAGCGGTGACGGCGGTCGTCCGACGGCGGGTGGGTTGATGTTCCTCAACGCGATCATGCTGGCCGGCATCGGGGCGGCCGTCATTCCGATCGTGCTGCACCTGCTGAGCCGCGCCCGCTACCGCACGATCGAATGGGGCGCGATGATGTTCCTCGGCGACGCTACGGCCAAGCTGAAGAACCGCTCGCGCCTCGCCCAATGGCTGCTGCTGGCGTTGCGCGTGGCCGCGATCGCGCTGTTGGCAATCGCACTGGCCCGGCCCGTCCTCCGTCGGGCGGCCGGACCGATCGGCGGGCGCGGATTGGCCGTCGCCATCGTGGTCGACGGCTCGCCGAGCATGCTCCATCCCGAGCAGAACGCGACCCGCTTCGAACTGGCCCGTAAAGCTGCGCTCGGCGTGCTGAGCGATCTGCACCCCGGCGACGAGGCGGCGCTGATCGAACTGGGCGCGCCCTATTCCACCGACGTTCCGCCGACGACGGATCTGCAGCGGGTGGCCTCACGTCTGGCCTCGCTCGAGCCCGCACACGCCTCGGCCGACCTCGCCGACGGCATCCGCCGCGCGCAAACGCTGCTGGCCGACCGCGCCGACGTGCCGCGAGAGGTGTACCTGTTCGCCGACCGCCAGCGCTCGACGTGGCAATCGCTCGACCGCATGCCGCGCGACCGCTCCTTGCACATCACGGCGGTGCCGGTCGGATCGACCGAGAACCGCAACGTCGCCGTCGAATCGATCGAATTGCTCGACCCGCCCGCCGTCGCCGGCCAGCCGATGCGGGTGCGGGTGAAGGTGCACAACTGGTCGATCGAATCCCGTGGCGGACTGACCATGTCGCTGGGCGCCGGCTATCCGCTCGATCGTGCCACTCTCAACCTCGCTTCCGGTGCGACAGAGCAGATCACCCGCACGATTACCCTGTCACGCGTCGGCCCGGCCGTCCTCAGCGCGGCCATCTCTCCCAGCGGCATGCCGGCCGATGATTCGGCGTCGGTCTCGATCGACGTGGTCGATCCGATTCGGGTCCTGGTCATCTCGGGCGAGCCCCCCGGTGCGCTGCGGCAGGTGCCGACGCCTTCCTTCAGCGGCGCCTGCGATTTCCTGGCGCTGGCGCTTGATCCGTACACCGATCCGCAGCGCAAGAAGCCGTCGCCGTTCCGCGTGCAGTTCGCTTCCGACATCACCAGGCCGCGGCCCGATCCGAAGCAGGATCGCGTGGTGGTGCTGGCCGATGCCGCGAAGCTGGACGACGACGGCATCCGGGCCCTGGAGCAGTTCGTCTTTGCCGGGGGCGGGTTGCTGCTGGCGCCGGGCAACAACACCTCGCCCGAGTGGTGGAATCGCCATCTGCTGAAAGACGGCGCCGGCCTCGCGCCTGCGCCGATCATTGACCTGCAATCGACACCGACGAGCCTGGTCGGTGTGCAGACGGGCAGCCCCGTATTCGCGTTCTTCGGCAGCACCGCGTCGACATTGCCGAGCGTCAATGTGCTGCGATGGGTGAAATTCGCCCCCCGTGGCGACGTGCTGGCGAGCCTGAGGAGCGGCGACCCGTTCCTGCTCGAAAGCACCTTCGGCCGCGGCCGGGTGATCGCGATGGCGGGGCCGGTCGATGCGTCGTGGTCGAACCTGCCGCTGACGCGCCTTTACCTGCCGATGATGCAGTCGATCGTCCGCCGCCTCGCCTCGGCCACGACGGCCGACCGAAACGTGAACGTCGGCTCGCCGCTCGAGGCGACCATTCCATCGCCGACCAAAAACACCGTCGACATTTACCGCCCCGACGGCCGATCGGATCGCGCACCCGTTTCGGTCGTGGCCGGCGTCGGCAATGTGGTCTACAACGCCACCGACGTGCCGGGCCGCTACGTGATGCGGCTGCAGAACACGACCGATCTGCCGTTCATCGTCCGTCAGCCGGCGGGGGAATCGGATTTGTCGCTGCAGGACGACCCGGCATTGAAGCCGATCGCGAATTCCGCCGGCGTCGAACTGGCCAGCGACGGAAAGCCGCTGATTGTCGGTGCATCGCGCAAGGCATCGGAGTGGTCGATTCCCCTCATCCTGCTGACCATCGTCGCCCTGGCCGTCGAGGCCACGCTTACCGCCCGTCTCTCCGTCCCGGCAGGTGAACGATGATCGCGGCGATCGTCTGGCAGGCGAGCCCGCTGGCGTGGCTGGCGCTGCTCGGGACGACCCTCGCCGCCGGCGCTGCGCTGGTCGCGTATCGGCGGCTGCAGCACGTGCGGTTTGCGACGCCGATGCTGCTGTTCCGTCTCGTGGCACTGGCGCTACTGGCGCTCGCCGCGTTCGCACCGTCACTGGACGTGGCCCGCAGCCAATCGCGCAGGCGGCAGATCGTGTTCATCCTGGACGATTCACGCAGCATGACGGAAGTCGAACCGCGCAACGAAGGCCAGGCACTGCGAATCGCCGAAGCGCTGGGCATGATCGACCGCGGCAAATGGGCCGGCGACGAACTGCTGGAACAGGCCCGCCAGCTTCCCGCCGCCATGACGGCCGTCGAGGCGGCGCGGGCGCAGCGCGATCAGGTGCGGCTGGCGGCTCAGCCGCCGGAGCAGGAGCAGAAGAAATTCGAGGCCGAGCTGGCCGCGCTGCGCGAGCGGGTCGCCGCCCTGCAATCGGCCGCCAGGGCGAACGACGCGCTCGGCTTCGCCGTCGAACCGCTGGCCAAAATCGCCGCCGCCGTCGACCAGGGCACCGGCCCGCTGCCGGCAGGGGCGGTGGAGGACCTGGTCCGCGATCTGCAGCGCCACCAGCGTTTCGCCGACCGCCAGCGGGCCCGCACCCAGACCGTCGCGGCCGCCGCGGCGAAGTCGGTCGCCGCCATGTCGCGCTACAAGCTCGCCCGCGAAGTGGCCACGCAACTTTCGGCCACGCTTTCCGCCGAAGCGACGCCCGTTTTCGCGACGGCCGACGGCACATTGATCGGCAGGCCGGCGGCGAATGCGGATCGCACGAGTTCACCCCTCACCGCCGGCCTGGCCGCGGCAGTGGAGCACGTCGGCGCGACCGATTGCGAAGGCGTGATCCTGCTCAGCGACGGCCGATCGACCGAGCCGCGGCCGGCACTGTCGCCGTCGCTGCTGGCGGCCGGTGTGCCGATCTATGCCGTCGATCTTTCCGGCGCGCAGCCGCCGCCGGACGTGCGGATTGCGAAGCTGGTCGCGCCGCCGAGCGTCCTGACCGGCGAGAACATCCCGCTGCGCGTCACTCTCCAACAACGCGGCGCGGCCGGCACGCTCGTGCACGTTTCGGTCACTGATGGTAAGACGACGCTCAAGCGCGATGTCACCCTGACCGATTCGCCGGCCGAAGCCGACTTCACCTGGCGCACCGCCGCCGCACCGTCGGTGCATCTGACGGCGACCGTCGAACCGCTCACGAACGAAGCTCGACAGGAAAACAACACCGCCGATACGACCCTCGCCGTGGTCGATCGTAAAGTGCACGTCACGCTCATCAGCGGATCGGCCGGTTGGGATTTGCAGTACCTGCGCAACGCGCTGTCTCGCTCGCCGTGGGTGCAGTTGCAGCAGCAGATCCTCGCCGGTGGTGAAAGCTGCCGATTCAGCGTGAAGGAATTGGCCGAGCAGGACGTAATCGTGCTGTGCGATCTGCCGGCCCGAGCACTGTCGGCCGAGCAGCGCGACGCGATTGCGGCGGCCGTCTCACAAAAGGGAAAATCGGTTCTACTGCTCCCCGGCGACGGCAACTGGCTGCGCGCCGCGGCGGCCGAGCCGAAACTGGCGTCGCTGGTGCCGCAACGTTTGGACGAACAACCGGCCTGGCGTCTGCCGCCGTCGGAAACGCCGACCGTGCAGCCCGTCCCCACGCCGCCGGCCGAATCGCTGCCGCTCTTGCGGCTCGACGAATCGGCCGACGCCTCGATGCAGCGCTGGCTCGCCCGCCCGCGCCTCTTCCGCTACCTCGACATCGGCCAGCTCAAACCGCAGGCCCGCGTGCTGTTGGTCGACCGATCGACGGGCCAGCCGCTCATGATCGAGCAGGCCGTCGGCAGCGGCAGGGCGATGGCGCTGCTCGTCGACGAAACCTGGCGCTGGCGGCGCGAGACGGGCGCAGAGGCCGGCGACCGCTTCTGGCTCGATCTGGTGCGCGACCTGGTCGATCCGCCGATGGCGAAAACGCACGGCGATCTGGCGCTCGGCGTGGAACGCGATCCCGTCGCCGCCGGCCAGCCGTTGAACGTGCGCGCCCGCGTCGCAGCCGGTGCGGCGGGCAAGGCGAAGCTGTCGCTGGTGCAGAAAGGAAAAACGATTTCCACGCTCTCGCCAAACGAGCTGCTCTCCGGCAGCGGCCGATTGAACGCCACGTTCACGCCCACCACGCCGGGCCCTGCGGAGCTCGTGCTCTCTGACGGATCGGGCGACGTTCGCCTCCCCGTCACCATCGCCGACCCGGCATCACAGGAACTGGCGGACACTTCGCCCGATCCGGCGCTGCTCGCCCGTATTGCCCAGCAGACCGGCGGCGTCGTTGTTCCGGTGGACGAGTTCGACACGCTGCCGTCGCAGATCGCGCTGCGCCGAAGCGAGCGCGTCGATACAATCCACCTCGATCTGTGGAGCAGCCCGTACTGGTTCGCGGCGATCGTCGCGTGCCTGGGCGTCGAATGGGCGCTGCGCAAGCTGGCGGGAATGATATGAGTGCGATCAGCCCCACAACACCGATCTCACCGCTCGATCTGCCGTTGCGCCGCTTCGTGTGGCGTCGCCGGCGGCTGCGCGCGGCTGGGGCGGCGTGTGTCGGCGGGGCGCTGGTGCTGGCGTGGCTGCTGGCGGGTGGCGTGGTGGATCGGTTCGCGCGATTGGGAACGGCGCCACGCGTTGCGATGCTGGTCGTGCTGCTGCTGATCCTCGCCGGCTCGTTCATGCGCGTGGTGATGCTGCTGATCGACCGCCGCTTCAACCGCCAGATCGCGGCCCGGCAGATCGAATCGATGGACGGCGACTTGGCCGAGCGGCTGATGACGGTGATCACACAGTCCGAACTGCCGCCAGCGCAGCGCGGCTCGGCCGGGCTGACGGCGGTGCTGGCGGACGAGGTGACGCTGCACCTGCACCGCGCGCCGCCCGATCAACGGCTCACCTGGCGCTTCGTCCGCCCGGCCGTCGTGCTGCTGATGCTGGTCGTCCTGATCGCGGTCGGCCTGTATTTCATCCCCTCGCTCGGCCTGCCTCGGCTGATCGCGCGGCAACTGTTCCCCTTGGCCGATCTGCCGCCGGTGACGACGACGCGCATCGACGTGATCACCGGCAGCGTCGATCTCCCGCAGGGCCAGCCCCTGGCCGTCGTCGCCGACATCGCCGGCAGCGAGGGGCCGGTGACCTTGCTCATCGGCAGCGACGACAACGACCTGCAACCGATCGCCGCCGCCCGCGTGTTCGGCGGGCGGTACAGCGCTACCGTCAAATCGATCCATAGTGACCAGATCTATCGCGTGCAGGCCGGCGACGCGATTTCGAAGGCGTACCTCGTGCGCGTGATGCGTCGCCCGGGCGTAGTGAGGCTCGGGCTGACGATGAGCTTCCCCGATTACTTCAAGCGCGGCCCGATCGAAATCGCCCGTAGCGACGGAAAAATCGAGGCCGTCCGCGGCACGCGCGTCCACGCGACGATCGTCGCCACCGAAGCGTTGCGCCAGGCGACCGCCGCCTTGCCCGAGGGCGTGCTTCCTGCAGAAACCACCGTCGACCCTGCGGTGCGGACGTTCGACTTCACCGTCGGCAACAGCGGGGCGTGGTCGATCAACCTCGTGAGCGAGCGCGGTGTCACCGGCAACGGGCCGGGCGGGATGTCGATCAACAGCATTACCGACAAGGCGCCCGTCGCTCGCCTGCTGAAGAGCGATCTGCGACTGGCCCCGACCGACGTGGCGGCCGTGCCGTTCGAAGCGACCGACGACTTCGGGCTGGCATCGTTGCGGCTGGATGTGCTCAACGCGGGCAAAACGCTGCAATCGATCCCGATCAAGCTGCCGGCCGATGCGCATTTAGCCCGCGACGTGGCGACCGTCGATCTGGCGCCGCTGGCGATGTCGTTCGGCGACGTGGTGACCCTCTCGCTGACCGCGGTCGACATCGCCGGGCAATCGACGACGAGTTCGCCGTGCCAGGTATTGATCTCGCCGCGCTCGATGGATCTGCGGGCGCTGCGCCGGATCGAAACGCTGACGGCAGCGCGCGAACTGGCCGAGACGGCGGTGAACACGCCCGACGACAGCACAGCGCTGACGCGAGCACTGCTGCGGGCCGTCAGCGCGACCGATTCGCCGGCGGCGAATGATTTCCTGGAAAAGCAGCTCGACACCGCCCAGCAGGCGGCCAGCACGACGGTGTGGAAAAATCAGCCGCAGTGGACGCCGCAACAGGCCAACGCCCTGCGCGACATGGCGGCGAAGCTGCGAACCGTGGAGCGCGGCGAACAGGCCAAGGGCGTGCTGGCCGACATGGAAAACGTCGCCGCGGCCGAGAAGGCGCTGCCCGATCAGACGTCGGCCGAGAAATTCGCGGCCAAGCAATCGGTGGCGCGCGCGAAAAAGGATATCAACAGCCGCATCGCCTCGCTCGGTCTCTCGCCCGACTCGGCCGACACGCCGGCACGGCTACAGCAGCTGGCGGCGGCGGGGGACGAAGCGATCAAATCGACGCCGCCTCCCTCGCGCACCGAGGCGGCCGACCTGTGGGCGAAGTTGAAAGGACCTGGCGCCGATGTGCAGCGCGACAGCATCGCGATGGCCGCCCAATCGCAGGTGCTTCGGCCGGATGCCGATCTGACGTGGGCGCGCGATCTACAGCAGATCGCCCGGGCCATGACGGCGCTGGATCAGAAGGCCGATCGAAAGGACCGCGGCAAGATCCGCGAGGCGACGGCGGCCCTGGAAGCGCAGCACAAGGCATCGAAGGCGGCCGCCACGCCGCCCGAAGTCGCCCGCCGTGCGGCCGAGGCGCGAAAGACGCTGGCCCGGCTGGCCGACGAAGCGCAGACGCCCGCCGCCACGCAGCCGTCGATGTTGGAAGACGCCGTTGCGAATGCCGCGGCGCTGGAGCAGGAGCACGATGCGATCGATGACGACAAAAATGCCGACGGGCCGGAAAAATGGCAGCCGCCCGAAGATGCTTCGAAAGCCCACCCGCACGACACGCCCGCGGAACGGCAGGCCCGATCGTTGAACGACGCCGCCCGGCGGCAGAAGCGTCTCTCGGCCCGCACCGAAAAAGCCGCCCCCGAGGCGGCGAAGTCGCTCGCCGAGCAGCAGCAGAGCGTTGCCGATCAATTGCAGCAGATCGAATCGCAGCGCGACGAGGATTTCTTCCAACAGCCTGCGATGGACCGCGAAGAAGCGCTGGCCACGCTACGGCAGATGCAGCGTGATATGACCGACCTGCCGCAACAGATGATCGCGGCCAGGCAGGCGGCCGAATCGGCCGCGAAATCGCAGGGGCAACAGGGTGATGAATCCGCCCAACACTCCGCCGACAACGCCGCAAACAGTGTCAAACAGCAGGCCGACGCGCTCGGCAAGATGCTCGACGCCTCGGCTGGCGGCATGGCGAAGCTGGGCGCGACCGGTCAGCCCGTGTCGGCCGCCGCGGGGAAGCTGGCGGGCGAACTGTCGAAGCTGAAGGGCGATCTGAACAACGGCGATCTGCAGGCTGCCGACCAGGCTCAGGCGACGGCGCTTGAATCGGTGGCCGCGCTGCAGGCGACGCTGCGTACGGCGCAGCGCCAGGTGATCGATCGCGATCCCGTGGTGGCCGCCAAGTTCTTCGCCCGGCAGGCGGCGGCGTCGCTGCGACGGGAACCGCCCGATCTTGTCGCGGCCCGCTCGGACCAGAAAGCAGCGTCGTCCGCCATCGAACAGGCTTGGGATCAGTCGATGGCGCGTGCCGTGAAAGGGCGGCTGTCGGGCCTGCCGAGTTTTCGCACGTTGCTGGATGACGAAACGTTCGCGCTCGGCGGCGGCGGATTGAATGCTGTCGCACTGCCACGCTCGGCGACGGCGGAATGGGGGCGACTGCGCTCGCAGAAGACGGCGGAAGTCGTCGGCGGCGATGCCGAATTCCAGCCGCAGGGGTTTGAGCAGCCGTTGTCGGCGTACTTCGATGCGCTGAGCCGGGCTCGCTCGAAGGGGGCGGGGCAGTGAGCAAGAGACCTTCCTTACGTCGTGCGCCTCCTTACCCCTCCCCCTCCGGGCGAGGCTGGGTGGGGGCGGCGGGGCGTAATAGTGCAATCGGATGCGGCCAGACGTTCCCGCCCCCACCCAACCTCCCCCGGAGGGGGAGGGGTAATAGAATCGCCGTCCTTGCGGTATTCACGCTCGCCAGCCTCTCCCGCGCCGACGTTCGCCCCGGCCCCGAAGTCGATTCCGCCATCGACCGCGCGCTGGCCTACCTCGCCCGCCAGCAGAAGCCCGACGGCCTGATCACCGACGGCCCCAACCGCGTCGCCACCACGGGCCTGGCCACGCTCGCATTCCTCGCCGCGGGTCATGTGCCGGATGAAGGCAAGTACGGCGGCGTCGTGCGGAACGCCGTCGATGCCCTGGTCAAATCCGTTCCACCCGTCGGCTACGTCGGCGGCGTCGACGGCAGCCGGATGTACGGCCACGGCATCGTCACGCTCGCGCTCGCGCAGGCGGCCGGCGTCGATCCGTCGGAAAAGCGCCGCGCTGCGCTCCGCACCACGCTCGAGCGCATGATCAAGGTCATCCTCGACGCGCAGAACGTACAAAAAGATCCCACCAACGCCGGCGGATGGCGCTACGAGCCGAATTCCGGCGACAGCGACTTATCCCTCTCCGGCTGGGCCTCCCTCTCGCTGCGCGCCGCCCAGAACGCCGGCCTCAACGTCCCCAAAGAACCCGCCGAGCGGGCCGTCGGTTTCATCGCCCGCTGCTTCAAGGCCGACGAAGGGTGCTTCTGCTACACGCCCGGCCAGGCCCCCTCGATCGCCATGACCAGCGTCGGCGTGCTCGATCTGCACCTGCTCGACGCCGCCGACCGCCCCGAGGTCGCCCGCGCCGCCGCATGGCTGGCGACGCATCCCGTTCAGAACGACACGCGGTTTTTCTACTACAGCCTCTACTACAGCACCCAGGCCGCCACGCAGGTGGGCGGCGATCTGCAGGAACAGACCTGGAAAAACAACAAGGGATTGCTCCTCGCCCGCCAGCAAGACGATGGCGGCTTCCCGCAAAGCACCACCGCCGAAGAACCCGGCCGGGTGTACGCGACGGCGATGGCGGCGCTCACGCTGGCGGTGCCGTATCAGATGTTGCCGATTTATCAGCGGTGAAACGAGATTATGCGGAACGAATTGATCAGCCAACCTGGGTGCCACGGTCATGTACTCATGGCCGTGTCTTTCATCGGCACGGCCATTAGTACATGACCGTGGCACCCGGCGAGCCAGCAGTTCACACCCGTTTCTGCGCCTTCTTCTGCTCACCCCTCGCCTGCGCCCTGAAGCGGGCCGGCGTGATGTGGAATGCCTGGCTGAACGCCCGGCTGAGATAGCTCGACCATCCGAAGCCGCACTGCCGGGAGACATCGTCGATCGGCAAATCGGTCTCGGCCAACAGTTTCTTCGCGCGCTTGAGGCGAACGCCGCGGATTTCGTCGCCGGGCGAGCGGCCGTAGACGTCGTTGAACAGACGGTGCAGCGAACTGCGTGACATCGGCACGGCTTTGAGCACGTCGTCCAACGTGATCGGGTCGCAGGCGTGGTCGTGGATGAAGTGAACGGCTTGCATCAGTTCGGGATAATTCGGGTCGATCAGGTCGGTAGACCTCCGTGCCACGACGCCGGCGGGCGGCATGAGCACGTTTCGCTCGGGCTGCTCGCCGTTCATCAGCCGGCCGAGCAGGCGCGCGGCCTGATAGCCGAGCTCCTCGCCGTTACGGTCGACACTGCTGAGCGGGGTGGGAGCGGTTTCGCAAAGCCATTGAACGTTGTCGACGCCGATCACCGCCACGTCGCCGGGCACGTGAAGGTCCATCGATCGGCATTCCCACAGCACGCGAACCGCGATGACGTCGTTCAACACCATCAGCCCGATGGGGCGGGGCAACTGCGACAACCACTGCTGCAGGAGGCTCGAATCCTGAAGTTGCTCCCAATCCGGCCGCCGCCCGGACGGATCGCGAAGGGATAAAGGGGCTTGGTAACCGGCCGCACGCACGGTGGCGTTGAAGCCTTCCTCGCGCAATCTTGAAAACTCGGTATCGCTCCCGGCAAATGCGAACCGGCGCAACCCCTGGCCGAGCAGGTGTTCGGCTCCGGCGCGGCCCAATGCGGGTTCGTCGTAGGTGACGCAAGGGACGTCGAACGTTTGTCCGCCGCTGTTCACGCCGACGATCGGACATTTCAGATGCGAAAGATGGTCAACCTGATCCTGCCGCAGATTGATCAGCAGCACGCCGTCCGCGTCGCTGCTATTCCCCGGCGCCGGCCCCTCGGGCCAATGCGCGACGCGGATCCGCCACGCCCCGAATTGCCCACAATACTTGGCGATCCCGAGAAGGTTCTGCGAGTCGTAAGCGGGTGCGAAGGAACAGAAAATGTCGACCCGCGGAAGCTCAACCATCGCGTGCGGATTCTACCCCTCGCCCGCGTATCCCACACCCGCCCATTTTGACACAAAAGTATAAAACTTTGAAATAATAATGGCGACCCGGGGCGGCCGTCCCGTGTTAATTTACGGCCGTACTTTCACGCGGGTTGTCGCTCGGTCGAGGGGCAGACTCGTGGCACTTCGATCGAGCATTTTTCGGGAATGGCGGTAAGCATGTCATCACTTCCGACCTCCAGAGGGCGATACGCGGTCATCCTGCAGGCCCATTTGTCGGGGGACATTCGAACGGCCAGCGCGGGGCGGACCGCGATAGCGACGCTCGTTTGACGGCACGACCGATCTCGCCTTTCACGACTTGCGCGAGGCAATGAGGCTTGTTTATCGCATCGGAGGTTCGGCTTATGCGTTATTCCAAGTTAGCCCGTCGGGCCTTTACCCTCGTGGAACTTCTGGTGGTCATCGGCGTGATCGCGTTGCTGATCTCGATGCTTCTGCCGGCCCTGCAAAAGGCGCGTCTGGCGGCCATGCAGACCCTGTGCGTTTCCAACGCCCGGCAGCTGTTCCAGGGCATGACGATGTATGCCGCGGATTTCAAGGGATACATCCCGTACAACTCCAACGTGGTCAGCTCGGCTTCGCCGCCGCGACCCGGCGACTGGGCCAGCTGGTGGGAACGGTTGGCCGTCCGGAATTCGAATCTGGGCAGCGGGGCGAATCCATACATCAGATGGACTCCGAACACCGATGCCCAGGTATGGTGGTGCCCGTTCGCCCGGCAGCAGATCTGTCAGCTCGACCCGTCCGGCGTGGGCCGGAACAATCTCGGATACATTGCGGGTCACATGCAATCCAGCTATGCGATAAGCGCGTACCTGGCCCCTTTTCCGAACGCATACAAGGGCACCAGTTCCGACGTCGATTTCACCGGCTCCAGTGCGTACGGCCTTGGGATGTATACGGCGTGGCACCTGTTGAATCGCCCGCTGAAATTCGAGCGCCTGCACCAGGCTTCGAGCCGGCCCATCATCAGTGAGGCTCCGCCGGCCTACCAGGCGGGCAATCCGGCATATCTAAGCATCAGCGGCTTCGAAACGTCCTTCAATGAAAACGCCTCCCAGCCCTGGGGCGGCCAGACCTGGGGTGCGGTGCTGGCCCCGTGGCCGATCGTCCGCAACGGGTCGACCGGCGGCAGCAAAGTCGACCGCAAGCTGCACGGCGGACGTATGACCCTCATCTATTGCGACGGCCACGGCGAACAGGTCGCCGAATTGACCAAGGCGATGATGAACCCGAAGTACTAACGCCCGTCCAAAGTGGCTTTCGGATAGCGCGATAGAATCAATCCTGCTACTTCGCCGGCTGCGTCGCCGCCGCCTTTTTGAACCGCTCGATCTGCTCGCGCATGAACGGCAGGTCCGGGTCCAGCTTCACCGCCTTTTCTTCCAGCGCCAGCGCCTCGGCCGGCGAGCCCGTGCGGAACTTGGCTTCGGCGAGGGTGTCGAGGAAGGCGGCCTCGTTCGGCTTGGCGGCGACGGCGGCGGTCGCCAGCTTCAGCGCCTCGTCCAGGTGTCGGCCGGAGCGGGCGCAGGTCCAGGCGAGATCGTTCATCCAGAGCGGGTCGTTTGGGTGCTTGTTCATCCGGTCGACGGCCTTGCCGTAGACGCGGTCGAAGTAGGCGTCGATGGTGGCCTTGTCGGTGATGTGCAGCGACGGGTCTTCCAGCGTGGGCAGTGTGTCGAGGAAGACTTCGCCGTCGGTGGTGCCGCTTTCCATGACGGCCAGGGCCTGCTGTTTGACGCGGTCGGTGTCCTTGGCCTTGCGGGCGGCGACGAGGTAGAGCCAGGCGATCTTTCCCTGCACGTCTTCGCGCGGCCAAGCCTCGTATTCGCCGCCGGGGCGCTTCACGGAGAGCGTTTCGCCGGGGCCGAGGTGGTCGAGGGCACGCTGCAGGCAGTCGCCGGCCAGTTGCTCTTCGCCGGCGGCCGAGTGGATGTCGCACAGGCGCAGGTAGGCGTTGGTGATCTTGTCCAGGCCCGGCACGTCGATGGCCACGCAGCGGTCGAGCACGGTTTGCGCGGCGTCGTTCATGCCGGCGCGCAGGAGCGAATCGCCGAGCCTGAAGAGACGTTCGGCGCGGTCGTGGTCGCTCTCATCGGGCAGATCCTTCGCGGCCGCCTGGATCATGAGATGCGATGAGAGCGGATCGCCCAGGCGGGCGGCGAGGACGGCGATGGTGAGGGCGACCTTGTCCGGCGCGGTATCGCCGGCGGCCAGCAGATCGCGATCGAGCCCCGGCAGCGGGCCGAAGCGGGCCTGCAGATCGAGCAGGCGTTGCAGGATGGCGGAGGTGGTGGATGCGGTGCGCAGGTCTTCGGCGTCGGTGCTCGCGTCGGCCGCCTCGGCGTCGCCGCGGCCGATCAACAGCCGCAGGCGATCGGCGGCGACAGCGGGGCGATGCTCGGCCAGATCGGTGTCGACCAGCGTATTGACGGCCCAGCTCAGGTCGGCCGCGGTGCCGGTGGGGTGGTCGCGCTCCTGGGCGAAGGCTTTTTCCAGCAGATCGACGGCCTCTTTCGGCACGGCGTCGCCGGGGCGATGGTTGGCGACATCGCCGATGCCGCGGGCGCGGGCGATCAGCACGGCCGAGGGGATCGGGCCGTTGGCGGCGTTCAGCAGGGGCTGCCAGGCGTCGTTCAGGTTCTCGTTCGCAAGCGCCTGCCACACGACCGATTCGGCCGGCTCGGCCATGCTCACGCGCAGGGCGGCGCGGTGGGCGGCGATCTCGGTGGAGTGGCAAAGCTGTGTCAGCACCTGCGCCCGCTCCGGCGGTTGCAGCTTGCCGTAGTTGAGCAACATCGCGCGAACGAACAGCGGGTCGTCGCTCGTCGACCAGGGCGCTTTGAGCATCAATTCAGTGGCCGCCGCGACGACGGCGGGGCGGTTGCTGTGCATCGCCTCGCGCAGCGCCGGGCGGGCGGCATCGAGCGATCCGGACAGGGAGTTGTAAGCGGCCTTGCGGACGGCCGGGTCGACGTCGCCGAGCTGGCGGACGAGCGTCGCGTATTTATCGGTCGGCTGCGTGGAACCGGGGTTATCAGACCCCCAAACAGGCGTCGCCGACACGGCCGCGAGCAACAACATCGGAGCGATTCGCCGGGCCGATTGGATCATGGCCCGATCCTAAGGCCGGGGTGACGATTTTGACAAGAAAATCCGACTTGTTTGCGGCGAGTAAAGGTGGCGTCCGCAGGCCATTTCTGCGATACTACGGGCCTGACATTTCCTCCGGAAAATCGTCGCCCTGAACCAGTCGTAAGGAGCCTTGAATGAGCACGGATGCAGTGCCGAGCCAGATGCCGAACGAGACGCCCCAGAATCAGCCCGCCAAGCCCTCGGAATACAGCGAATCGCACATCAAGGTGCTCAGCGACGTCGAGCACGTCCGCACCCGCCCCGGCATGTACATCGGCGGGTACAACCCGCGCGGTCTGCACCACCTGGTTTATGAAATCGTCGATAATTCGATCGACGAGGCGTTGGCTGGCCATGCAAAGCACATCGAGGTGAAGATCAGCGCCGATGGCAGCTGCACGGTATCCGACGACGGCCGCGGCATTCCGGTCGGCATGCACCCGACGGAAGGCATTCCCACGGTCGAAGTCGTCTTCGCCACCCTCGGCGCCGGCGGCAAGTTCGAGCACAACGAAGAGTCGGCCTACAAGACCTCGGGCGGTTTGCACGGCGTGGGCGCATCGGTCGTCAATTTCGTCAGCGAATGGATGGAAATCGAAGTCGCCCGCGACGGCCAGCTCCACCAGATGCTGTTCGAACGCGGCATCAAATCGAAGCCGCTCACCGTCGTCGGCAAGGTAAACCACACCGGCACCAAGGTCAGCTTCAAGCCCGATCCGACGCTCTTCCCCGACACCAATTTCGTCCACGAGACGCTGGCCAACCGCTTGCGCGAACTGGCGTTCCTCAACGCCGGCGTCGAAATCGCTTACGAAGACGAGCGCGTGAATAAGCGCGACGTCTTCAAATACGAGCTCGGCCTGGTCGAATACGTGAAGTTCCTCAACGAGGGCAAATCGACGACGTCGGGCCTGATCTCGTTCTCGAAGGAAGACAAGGTCAACCACCTGCAGGTGGAAGTGGCCATGCAGTACAACGACGGCTACAACGAAACCGTCCTCACGTTCGCCAACAACATCAACAACCACGACGGCGGCACGCACCTGAGCGGCTTCAAGACGGCCCTCACCGGTTCGATCAACCGCTACGCCGATTCGAAGAATCTGTACAAGAACGACATCCGCCCCAGCGGCGACGACCTGCGCGAAGGCCTGACGGCCGTCATCAGCGTGAAGCTGCCGGAACCATCGTTCGAATCGCAGACCAAAGACAAGCTGCTGAACCCCGAAATCGAATCGTTCATCCAAAGCGTGATGAACGAAAAACTGGGCCAATACCTGGAAGAGAACCCGAAGGACGCCCGCAACATCATCGACAAGGGCCTGCTGGCGGCCGAGGCGCGCGAGGCGGCCCGCAAGGCGCGCGAACTGACGCGCCGCAAGAACGCCCTCGAAGGCAACAGCCTGCCCGGCAAGCTGGCCGACTGCCGCAGCAAATCGAACGAAGACACCGAGCTGTTCCTGGTGGAAGGTGACTCCGCCGGTGGCTCGGCCAAGCAGGGGCGCGACAGCGAACACCAGGCCATCCTGGCGCTGCGCGGCAAGCTGCTGAACGTCGAAAAAGCCAACCTCGTGAAGATGCTGGCCCACGAAGAAATTCGCACCATCATCAGCGCGCTGGGCTGCGGCATTCGCGAAGATTTCAACCTCGAGAAGCGCCGCTACGGCAAAGTCGTCATCATGACCGACGCCGACGTCGACGGCAGCCACATTCGCACGCTGCTGCTGACGTTCTTCTTCCGCCACATGAACGAGCTGATCCGGGCCGGGCGGATTTATGTCGCCCAGCCCCCGCTCTACAAGGTGACGCGGAAGAAGAAGGTCGAATACGTGCTGAACGACGCCGAGATGAAGCGCATCCTCACCGGCCTGGGCACCGACGGCACGTCGCTGATCATCCGCGACGAAAACGGGCTCGAAACGAAGCGCATCGACGGCGAAGCGCTGCGCGTCCTCGTCGGCCAGCTCGATCGGCTGAATGATTTGATCGAGATCGTCGAACGGCGTGGCCTGAAATTCGAATCGTTTATCGAGACGTGGCACGAGAAGAAGCGTCTGCCCGCTTACCGCGTGACGGTGGGGGCCGACGACGCGCTGCTGCTCGATAACGCCGAGGTCGAGAAATACCTCGCCGACCGCGGCTACGCGTTGGCCGAGGCGATCGCGCCGGTCGACGGCAAGGCCAAGCCGAAGGTCGTCGACATGCACGAGACGCGCGAGCTGGAAAAACTCCTCAGCGCCATCGCGGCCGCGGGCTTGGCGATCGAGGATTACTACCTCACGCAGGAAGAAAGCGTCAGCGGCGAGCTGCTCGGCACCCGCTACGCCCTTGTCCACGACGACAAGATCAAGGACATCGCCGGCGTCGCACAGATTCTCGACGCGGTGAACGACGTCGCCAAGCACGGCATGGAAGTCGGCCGGTTCAAAGGGCTGGGCGAGATGAACCCCGAAGAGCTGTGGCAGACCACGCTGGACCGATCCCAGCGCGTCCTGCTCCGCGTGACCCTCGAAGAAGCCGCCGAGGCCGAGCGGCTGTTCAGCGTGCTGATGGGCGAAGACGTCGAACGGCGGCGTCAGTTCATCGAAGACCACGCGCTGGAAGTGAAGAACTTGGACGTCTAAAAACGCCTGTTTTTCCGCCGACAAATGGAAGCGGCGACGGTAGCATCCCTAGAGCGTCCGGCGACTTCGCGGACGCCCATCCGGTCCCTCTCCCCCGGGAGAGGCTAGGTGAGGGGATGCCGATGCGGGCGACAATGGAACGTAAAACAACTCGGCGGAGTAAGAAGCCCTCTTACTCCGCCGAGTCTTTTTGTACCTCGCAGTTTACTGACTCCGACATCCCCTCACCCAACCTCTCCCCAAGGGAGAGGGGCCACACCTCGCCGCTTCGCGGCGTCGGAAAGGAGGGTTGTCAGCGCGAAAACCTGTTCCGAAAAAACAAACCCAATTTGGGTCGTAAAGCCGGATCTATTCAACCTTTGCGTTCATCGCAGGTGTCGCATTCGCCTGCCCGGCCCCGTCCTTCGGCCGACCGCACAGTACATATTCCGAGCCCAGTTCGGGTTTCCCCGCAACCTCCAAACGGAGCGTAAACCGGTCCCCAACCAGCTCCGGCAACTGCACCTGCACCCGCGGCCCGCGCTGGTTGGTGTTCGCGGGCAAAGTGGGGCACTCCCATTCCAGCAGCCGTACGGTCTTTCCACCACTCACCAGGGAGGCAATCACCTTCAACCCCGCGACCTCATCCGGCGAATCCGACAGCACCCACAGCTCCGGATCAAACCATTCCCCGCTCTGCCACCAGAACTTGCGGATCTTCGCGCTGGCGAGCACCGGCCGAAGCGATTGCCCGACCGCGAACAACGCCGGCTTCGGCTCGCACGGCCAACTGATCAGCGAATTGTTCGCCGCCGTCGGCCAGGGCTCGTTCAGGCACCAGTTCAGCGACATCGAGCAGTGCGGTTTCTGCCGGCGGGCTTCTTCGAACAACCCCTTGTACCCCTGGGCCTGCATCAGCTGGCTCAGCTCGATCAGCCGCTCCAGCGAATCGATCGGACCGAAATAATGCTCAATCGTGTCCAGACAAAGCCAACTGTTCGACCGCCACTGCCCGAAGCCGTGGTGATACAGCCATTGCCCCTGCGGCCTCGGCGGGAACAGTTCGCTCTCGGGCATGAACAGCCGCAACGTCTTTTCCGAAGCGACGCCCGGCATGCCGAATTCGGTGTACGCGGTGCAGCGGCTTTCCTGGAAGTAGTTCCACGCCTCGCGCCCGTGATCCGGATCCCGAAACGCGTAATGGCCATGCCCCATGCCCATCACCGGCGACGTGGGGAGGAAGGGCGTATTACGATCAAGCTCATAGCAATTCGCGTTCAGCAGGCGCAGCGCGTGCGACTGATCGGTCATGCTCGACCAGTTGTTGAACAACTCGTTGCCGCCGCACCAGAGCACAACGCACGCGTGCTGTCGGAGTCGGCGGATGATCGATTTAGATTCCTGGTCGAGCGTTTTCAGATAGGCCGGGTCATCCGGATACGTGTTGCAGGCCAGCGGGAATTCCTGCCACGCCATGATGCCGAGTTCATCGCACAGGTTGTAGAAGGCTTCCTTCTGCACGGGCGCGCCGCCCCAGAGGCGGACGATGTTCATATGGTTCTGCTTGACGAGCTTCAGCTGCGGCTCGTACGTCGCGCGCGTCAATGTGCCGGGGAAAATGTCAGGGCTGACCCAGTTCGATCCCTTCGCGAAGATGCGGCGGCCGTTGATCTCGAGCGTGATCGGCGGAGTACTGCGGCTCATGGGAAAGTCGCGCGGCTCTTTCCAGGCGCCTTCGTTCATCACGAGCTTCACGCGGCGGAGGCCGATCTTGCGGCGGTGCTCTTCCAGCGTTTTTCCGGTTGCGTCGACGCGCCGCAGGACCGATTCGTACCGCACCGGCTCGCCTTGGTCGTGCGGCCACCAGAGTCGCGGCGCTTCAAGAATGACAGTCAGGTCAATCTGCTGCATTTTGGTCGCCCGGTCAGCGACGATGTTTCCCTGCGGGTCGAGCAGGTACCACTGCACCGTCGTGTCCGAATCCCGCCATCGATGGGCTTCCAATCGCACCTCGGCCCGGTCGAGCGATTCGTTGACGGTGTGGGTCAAACTCAGCGATCGCAGCACGAACGAGCCGGGATCGACCCACTTCAGCTCCGCCTCCTGCCAGATCCCCAGCGGCACCAGCCTCGGGTGAAAATCCCACCCGTAGCTGACGGCCGGCTTGGTGAAGCGGTTGGCCTGGCTGCGGTCCTGCGGCAGCTTCACGCTTTTCGGAACGGGATGGACGCGGACCTGCAGCTGATCGCCGTCCTTCGCGTGATCGGTGAG
>Ga0070658_10001560_pt1 | contig 19430 bp, 17 predicted proteins | sample KBSC13metaG_FD_64664 | JGI IMG/M metagenome (GOLD analysis project Ga0070658, IMG submission 64664) | Corn rhizosphere microbial communities from Kellogg Biological Station, Michigan, USA - KBS C1-3 metaG | ecosystem: Host-associated > Plants > Roots > Rhizosphere > Soil ...
GGAGCGAGATGGCGTACCCGGCCAAGCCGCTCGCCGCCGGCACCGCCGGGAGGATGAGGCGCGGGAAGTAGACCTTCGTCGCGAGGGCGCCACCGTCGACGAGCGCGGTGGATCCTGAGGTGAGCGCGCCGTTGAGGTAGCCCCAGGTCGCCATCCCGACGAGCACGAACCCGACGTACCCCACGTCGGTGTGCACGCGGACCACCTTCGTGAAGACGACGGCGAGCACGGTTCCCTGGAGCAGCGGGAGGAGAACGGTCCACGCGAGCCCGAGCGCAGCGGACCGGTAGCGGGCGGCGAAGTCCTGACGGGCGAGGACGAGCAGCAGGCCGCGGTGACGCATCGCGTCGCGGACGAGGGCCGCGGGTGGCGTTGCCGCCCCGTTGAGCTCGAGGACCGGCGTGCTCATCGGGTTCATGCCTGCACCGGGTCGTCGGCGCGCCGCCAGGCACGCACGTCGGGGTCCGTGCTGAGGCCGGCCAGGTCGGCCGCCAGGGCGTCGACGGCGAGGGCGTTCCAGCGCCAGCGGTGCTCGGCTGCCCCCACCGTGCGTCCGACCGCGCGGCGCCAGCTCCGCCCCAGCACGTCGTCCACGGGAGAGGAGGCGAGCCCGAGATCGCGCTGGGTCGCGGAGGCGAGGCGGACGGACACGTCGTGGCGCCTGGCTCGCCAGCGGCGTCCCGGCAGGTGCCGTCGGGCGGGCTGCACGGGGACGCGCTGGTGCTGGGCCGCGAGCGCCACGCCGTGCAGATCTCCGCCGAGCCGCGCGGCCTCGTCGAAGGCGGAGGAGTCCCGACGTCCGGACGAGGGCAGCCCGAGAAGAGCGCCGGCCAGGCGGGCCGCGGGGTAGGCCGTCAGCAGGGTGGCGACGCCGGGCGGCGGCGGCGTCCGCATCGGCCACTTGCGCACCCGGCCGTGAGCGTGCCAGCCGTCGAGGACGCCGGTGCCGGTCCAGCCGCGTTCACGCAGCTGGAGCTCGAAGGAGTCGGCGCGGGCGCGGAACACCTCCGCGGCCTGCGGCTGCAGGCCGGAGCCCTCGGCCATGACGGCGGCGGGGCTCCTGAGCAAGGCCGCGTCGTCGAGCCGGCCCCAGTAGAACGCGCGCCCCATCTCGCCGCCGATCCCGTAGAGCTGCACCGGTCGTGTCGGGTGCCAGCGCAGCGGCGCCCCGATCCCGTTCCAGGCGGTGTCGAGCCCCTCGGTCCAGCGCGTGATGCGCAGGAGCCGCTCCGTCGACGGCTGCCCGTGCGGGTCGTGCGACACCAGCTCGTGGTCCCAGCCGAGCCGCTCGGCCACGGCTCGCGCCCCCACGGAGTCCGGGTCCTCGGGACCGCCCATGGTGAAGCACGGGATGGCAGCGCCCAGCTCGGCGAGGCAGCTCGCGAGCAGCGTGCTGTCGCGGCCCGCCGTGAGGGCGAGCTCGAGCGGACCGGTCCTCAGCAGCTGCGCCAGGGTCCGGCAGACCTCGGAGCGCAGCTCCTGAGGGCTGACGTCGTCGCGCGCCATGAGCCGATCCGCTGCCGGCCACCACTCGCTCGACGTCACGGCTGCTCCGCGGACGTCGACGGTCGTCGCCTCGCGGAGCACCGAGACCCCGTCGATGAGCTCGTCGTCCGCCCAGACGTAGTCGGTGAGGAGCAGCTCCGGCACCGGCTCGCGCCGCACCGCGAGCACGCGCCCGCTGGCCACCGCGGCCGCGAGGCCGTGACCCGACCACGCCTCGCCGTCCTCCCCCGTCACGTGCCGGGCGACGTGCACGAGATCGGCCGACACCACGAGCCGGACGTCGTCCGTGCCGGCGCGCACGATGACGAAGGAGCCGAGCAGGTCCGCGGCCCGAGAGGGGGTGGCGGCCGCGGCCCTGAGCTCGGCCGCCGTCGCGAGGCCCGTGGCGCCCACCGCGGTGCCCCAGGCGAAGACGTCGGGCACCTCCTCGGGAAGCAGGTCCGGCACCCCGACCAGGGCCACGGCCAGACGGGCGCCCGGCAGCCGTCGCACGCGGGCGGTGCAGTCCGCCCCGAACCACGGGCGGTACGTGCAGGTGAGGCGTCGTACCAGGTCGGGCTCCGCTGCCGTCCATCGACAGACGACGAAGACGACACGCCGTCCCAGCACCGGGCTCACACGTCAGGACAGTAGCCCGTGGCCGCGTGACAGCATGCTGAGAACCGACTCCCTCTGGAGCTCCCCATCCGCGTCCTGCTCACCCATCCCTACGGCTGGCCGCACGTCCGGCGAGGAGCGGAGCGGGAGCTGCACGAGCTGGCGGGGGAGCTCGTCACGCAGGGCACCGACGTCGCCGTCCTCACCGGGCGACCGTTGCGGGGGCGCCGTCGCGACGTCGTCCTCGGCGCCCCGGTGCGCAGGGTCCGGACACCGCCGCTGCCCGGTCCCGACCCGGGTCTCGGGTTCGCCGCGGCCACACGCCTCGCGGCCGCACGGGAGCGACCCGACGTCGTGCACTGCCTTCACTACGCGGATGCCGCCGGCGCCGGGCGAGGCTCGGCGCCGGTGATCCTCAAGCTCACGGGTGTGGTCCCGCCCACGGGCGCTGCCGGGCTCGACGGGCGGCTGCTCCGCAGCGCGCTGCACCACGCAGCGGAGGTCTGGGTCAACAGCGCCTACGTCCTCGAGGCCATGGCGGGCTTCGGGATCCCGATGCGCGTCGTGCCCGCGGGTCTGCAGACCTCGCGCTTCTCCCCGGGTCCGCGCGCAGAGCGACCGACGGTGCTGTGGGCGTCGTCGCCGGCGGAGCGGCACAAGCGCTTCGAGGACCTGCTGGCGGCCTGGCCGTCGGTGCGCCGCGCGGTACCGGACGCCGAGCTGCTGCTGGCCGGGGGGCGCCCGCCCACCGTGCCTCACGGCGCGCGGTGGCTGGGCGTCCTCGACGACGAGGCGCTGGCCGGGCAGTACGCCAGGGCGTGGGCGGTCGCCATGCCGTCCGTCCACGAGGCACTGGGGCTCGTCACGCTGGAGGCGCTGTCGTCAGGCACGCCCGTCGCCGGGGTCCGCAGTGGAGCCACCCCCGAGCTGCTCGCGGCCGAGGGGACGGGCGCCCTGGGTGCGCCTCTGGACCCGGGGAGCTTCGCGGAGGCGCTCACGTCCGCGCTCGCGCTCGGTGCCGACCCCGCGACAGCGGGGCGCTGTCGTTCCGCGGCCTCGCGCTACGACTGGTCGGTCATCGTCCCCGAGGTGCTGGCGGGCTACCGTCGGGTGACAGCCAGCTGAGCACCTCGGCGGCGAGCGTCTCGCCGACGAGACGGTGCCCGGCGGGCGAGTAGTGCATCGTGTCCGGGATGGCCTCGGCCCCCGCCGAGGCCATGAGCTCCGACACCCGGACCAGGCGCACCTCCGGGTCGTCGAACCGCGCGACGGTGTCGGCGAGGACCTGCTGCACCACGGCGTGCCGCTCGGGCATGCGCGGCAGGAAGTGGGTCAGCAGCTCGCCGGGGTGCTCGACGTCGAGCACCAGCACGAGGCACTGGCTGTCGTAGCGGGCCGCGCGGATGATCGCGTGCATCGCCTCGCCGAACCGTCGCGGCGTGGTCTGCCAGGTGCGGGTGCCGATCCGCGCGGCCGCCCATCGCCGGTAGGCGCGCACCTGCTTCCACACCGGCGGCGCGACGTGCGCCCGGTACCACGCGTCGCGCCGCGTCGTCGTCAGGTGGTCGGTGACGAAGTGCCGCAGCACCGGGACGGGCAGCAACCAGGGCTGGCTCTCGTTGAGGCCGTACTGGAGGACGAGCACGTCGGGCAGGTGACTGCGGACGCACGACTCGTAGCGCCGCAGGCCCTTGACGGCGAAGTCGAACCAGCGGCCCTCGAGGTGCACCCGCGCGGGGACCCCGGCGGCCGTGAGCACGTCGCGGAGGACCTCGGCGTAGGGACCGTCCTCCGCCCCGGTCCGGCCGGGGATCGACAGGATGGGCACCGAGTTGCCGAGCACCACGACCGACAGCGGTCGCTCGGCCGTCACCTCGCGGCCCATGCCCGTACCTCCTTCGCCAGTGCTTCGGCAGTGAGCCGGTGCCCCAGGGCCGAGCGGTGGATCGCGTCCGGGAGCAGCACGTCGAAGCCGTGCTCCGCGACGTGATGGGCGACGCGCACGGACCGCACCTCGGGGTCGGCGAGGTCGGCGACGACGGCGTCCTGCACGGCCTGGAACTGGTCGCGCCTCTGTCCCATCCCGGGGACCCAGTGCTCCCACCGCGGACCGGGTGGGTCGAGGTCGAGCAGCAGCACGAGGCAGCCGGTCTCGTCCCGCGCCATCGTGATGACCCGGCGCAGCTCGATGGCGTAGCGCTCGGGCGAAAGCCGGTAGGTGGGCCACCGCGACGTGCGGGACTGCACCCGGCGCAGGGCCGACCACGCTCTCGGGGCGACGCGCTCCCGGTACGCCAGGGCGAGCGGGTGCGACGACCGGTCCCATGACTGGAAGTGCCGAGCGGCCCACGTGGGCACGACGTTCGGCTGGGCCTCGCCCATGCCGTAGTTGAGCACCAGCACGTCCGGGAAGTGGTTGCGCACCGCGGTCTCATAACGGCGGCGGAGGTCCTGCACCAGGTCGAACCACCGGCCGGTGTGTCGCACGTCCACGTCGTGACCGTCGTCGGCCAGCAGGCCGGGGAGCAGCTCGCCGTAGGTGGCCTCGCCGCGACCGCTGCGGGGCACGACGAAGAGCGACACCGAGCCCCCGGCGACGACGACTCTCAGGCCTCCCATGGCACCGTCACCGCCCCGACGTCACGCGCCGGCACCCCGGAGAAGAAACGGCGCGCCGGCACCTCCCCGACGACGACGGAACCCGCGCCCACGAAGGCGAAGTCGCCGACGCGGCAGTTGCGGGTGAGGGTCGACTTCGTGCCGATGAAGACGGCGTCGCCGACCTGCACCGAGCCGGCCCGGGTGCCGTGCACGACGGGCTTGTCGGGCTCGCTGTGGTGATGGCTGGTGTCGACGATCGTGGAGTACTCCCCGATGCCGACCCGGTCGCCGATCTCGACGTCGTGCGCGCAGTGCACCGTCGTCCCGGCTCCGAGCACCGTGCTGCTGCCGATGCGCAGGCGACCGCTGACGTTGAGCACGACGCCGGGGCGCAGGTCGGTCCAGCCGCCGACCTCGACGTCCGCGCCGTCGAGGTGCAGGCGCACGCCGCGCCCGACGCGGGCCCCGGGGCCGACGACGAGCCGGCTGCTCGTGCCCGGTGCGACCACGACGCGGACGTCGCCCTCCACGACGGCGTCGAGAGCGACGTCCGTGTGGACCTCGGAACCGGCGGCGGCCGCGAGGACCGCGATGCGGCGGATCAGCGCCGCTCGCCGCAGTCGCGCGCGTGCGGGTGCGCTGGCCCGCACCAGCGAGCCGGCCACCGCGTAGATCCCGTCAGGCATGCGCCCCAGCACAGCACACTCAGAGCACGACCCGGCCGTGCCGCGCGCTGCCCATGACGAGCCCGGCCTCCCGCGCCACGTCGAACGCGAGGCCGGCGCCGCAGTCCAGCCAGCCGTCGACGCCGGGACGGGTCGGCCGGTTCTTGAGCAGCCACGGGACGGTGCCCGCCAGAAGCACCGGGCGGCGGGTGACGAGGGCGGCGAGGGCCGACCCGGTCCCGGCCAGCACGACGAGCTGCTGGCGGCGCAGCAGGAAGCCGTGCCAGAGCAGCTGCTCCCGCATCTCGGGGAACTCGCGGACGAGGCGCGGCCAGGACGCGTAGGACAGGCCGCGCCGTACGTGCCACAGCGGTCCGGGGTGCGTCACGTCGTGCTCCACGACAGCGTCCGGCGCGAAGGCGCCGCGGCCGGCGAGGCGACGCACCCGCCAGCCGGCGACGGTGTCCTCGCCGAAGAAGGTGTCCCCGGTGTCGAAACCGCCGGCGGCGCGCAGGACGTCTGTCCGGTAGAGCAGGTTGCAGCACTCGTAGAGGTCGCTGAAGGCGCTGATGTCCTGCGTCGCCGACCAGCGTCGCTGCTCGCCCGCCTCCGGCACCGTGCGCCCCTGCACCACGGCGTGGCCCTCCGCTGCCACGGCGAGCAGCGCCGAGAGCCAGCCCGGGCGTGGTCGGCAGTCGGAGTCGGTGAAGGCCAGCAGGTCGGTCCGGGTCGCGTCGAGCGCCGCCTGCCTCGCCGCCCCGAGCGGGCCGAGCTGCATGACGAGCCGCAGCCCGCGCTCCCGCACCAGGTCGGGCGTGCCGTCGGTCGAGCCGTTGTCGACGACGACGACGTCGTCGGGGGCTCGGGTCTGTGTCGCGATCGCGTCGAGGCAGCGGGCCAGCTGCTCCCTGCGGTCCTTGACGACGACGGCGACGGTGACGCTCATGGGCGGTAGAGCTCCTCGAGCGCGGGCACGACGCGGCGTCGCCAGTCGTAGCCCTCGCCGATCGCGCGGCAGGCCTCGGTCGACGGCCGGGCCAGCACGTCCTGGAGAGCCTCGGCGAGCCCGGCGACGCTGCCGTCGTAGAGGGCACCCGTCTCGGGCGTGACGATCTCGGCCGGTCCTCCGGCGTCCTCGCGCGCGACCACCGGTCGCCCGCAGGCCAGGGCCTCGACCAGAGCCATGCCGAACGCCTCGGCCGTCGAGGGCAGAGCCGTCACCCACGCCGCGCGGTAGAGCTCCGGCATCTCCTCCGGCGCGGCCGAGCGGCGCACGGTCACGTGCCGCGTGTCGAGGTCCGACAGGTCGGGACTGCCAGGACCCACGAGCCACAGAGCGGCACCGGGGATTCGGCGCACGGCCTCGACGAGGTCGCGCACGCCCTTGCGCGGCTCGTCGAGCGCTCCGCTGTAGAGCACGGTCGGCCGGTCCGCCCGCCCGGGCCCGGGGGTGAAGCGGTCGCTGTCGACGCCGGGAGGCACGACGGCGGCCTCGCGCCCGAAGTCGCGGGCGAGCCAGTCGCCGGCGGCCCGCGACACGCACACGTAGGAACCGATCCCGTTCACGACCCGGGCGTGCAGCACCTCGTCCCCGCGCCGCTGGCGGCTCGCGCGGACGGGGAAGCCGTGGTCGGTGAACACGGTGCGCAGCCGCCGGTCGACCCGACCCGCGACGACAGCCGCCGCGCCATCGCCCGTGCTCGTCGCGTGCCACACGTCCAGCCGCGCAGGCGCCAGGGCGGCAAGGGCCTGCCAGCCGAAGACGCGCTCGGAGCTCAATCGGCCGAACCCCTGGCGGCCGCGAGGACGGTAGCGGCGCACCGGGACCGCGAGGACCCGGTCGCGCGGCGGCCGGCCGGTGCTGAGCAGCCGGACGTCGTGGCCGGCGGCAGCGAGAGCGGCGGCCAGCTCGTGGGCGTAGCGCTCGGCACCGCGACGGACCTCGGGCCAGGAGTGGATGCTGGTCAGCGCGATGCGCAGCCCGCCCTCCCGCATGGCGTTAGCGTAGGCGGATGGGCAGACCCCGGGTGCTGCACGTGGCCCGGGACTGGGTCCGCCCGTCGGAGGGCTTCGTCGCCGACGTCGTGGGCACGACCACGGCCACGGTCCCCTTCGTGACGTACGGGAACCGCGGGTCGTCTCCCGTGCCGACAGTGCCCGCCACGTCGCTGCGTGCCCTCGTGGACCACGGTGACCGGGCCGTCGCAGCCGGGATCGCCGCTGTCGGGGTGGGCCGCCGCGCCGACGTCCTGCACGCGCACTTCGGCTACTGGGCAAGGCATGTGGCCGCGGCCGCCCGGCGCACCAGGCGTCCGTGGGTGGTGTCGCTGCACGGCCACGACCTGCTCGTCGAGGGCGCCCCCCGGGCCGATGAGGCGGATGTCGTGGTGGTGCCGTCGCAGTTCCTCGCCGACGCCGCCTCCAGGGCCGGCATCCGCGACGAGCGCCTCCGGGTCGTGCCCTCCGGTCTGGACCTGCGCCGGCTCCCGTTCCGCGAGCGACAGCCCCACGAGGGGCCGGTGCTGGTGACGTTCGCGGGTCGCTACGTCGAGAAGAAGGGGGTCCTCGACGCAGCCCGCGCGCTGGCGGGCCTGCCCGGCATCCGGGCTCGCTTCGTCGGGTTCGGCCCGCTGGAGCAGGACCTGCGCGACCTGCTCGTCTCGCTGCGGTGGGAGGCGGAGCTCGTCGACGGGTCCGTTCCGGGCGCCGTCCGCGATGCGCTCCAGGAGACGGACCTGCTCGTCACCGCGAGCAAGGTGGCGGCCGACGGCGACGCGGAGACGCTCGGTCTGGTGAACCTCGAGGCCCTCGCCTGCGGTGTGCCGGTCGTGACGACGCGCACCGGTGGTGTGCCCGAGGCGGTCGGTGCCGCGGCGACCCTCGTGCCCGAGGGAGACGTCGCGGCGCTGCGGACGGCGGTCGCAGAGCTGGTGGCGACTCCGCAGTCGTGGGCGGAGCGCGGCCGGGTCGGTCGGGCGCACGTGGTGCTGCACCACGAGCTGGGCAGTCGCGTGGCCGACCTGGAGCAGCTGTGGCTCGCACTGGCCCGACGCGGGCGCGTCCCGGCGGTCGCACCGCCACGTGCCGCGCTCCCCACAGTGTCCGTGGTCGTCGTGACTGCGCAGCGCAGATCCCTTGTGGCCCAGGCCTTGCAGGCCCTGGAGGGACAGACCTACCCCTCTGAGCTGGTGGACGTCGTCGTGGTCGACAACGCGAGCGACGACGGCACGTCGGACGACCTGACCGCCGCCCCGGCGCGTGTCCTGCGCGAGGACCGGCACCAGCCGGTCGCCGCCGCACGCAACGCCGCAGTGCGGCAGTCCACCGCCGACGTCGTGGCCTTCACCGACGACGACTGCCGGCCGGTGCCGACCTGGCTCGAGTCACTGGTCGCCGGCCTGCGCCAGGAGGTCGCCATCGTGCAGGGAGCGACGACCGCTGATCCCGGGCAGCCGCTCGAGCCCCTGTCGCGGACGCAGTGGACACCGGCAGAGGCGGGGCTCTACGAGACGTCCAACATCGCGTACACCCGCGCCGCCTTCGACGCCGCGGGCGGCTTCGACGAGAGCTTCGCCGAGGACGTCGCCGCCGTCCTGGGGCCGCACTTCGGCCGCTACCCGTTCGGGGAGGACACCGACCTCGCGTGGCGCGTGCGGAGGACGGGGGCGGCCACGAGGTTCAGCGCCACCGCGGTCGTCCATCACGAGGTCTTCCCGCCCGACCCGTCCTACCTGCTGCGCCGCAGTGTCGTCGGCGCTGGCTGGCCGCTGCTGCTCACCAGGGTCCCGGAGCTGTCCTCCTTGCTGAAGGCCGGCTTCGTGCTCGGCCGGCACCGGCGCGACGTGCTGCTCGCCCTCGTCGGTCTCGTCGCCGGCCCGCGCCGGCCGTGGGCGCTCGTAGCGACCGCCCCATGGGTCGTCGGCGCCACGCGCCCGCTGCAGCCCGGACGGCGAGCCCGGCTCCAGGCGGTCCCGGTGCTCGCCACGCGCGATCTCGTCGAGACCGTGGCGCTGGTCTACGGATCGGTGCGCGCACGACGGCTCGTCCTGTGACGCTCGAGCTCACTGTCGCGATCCCGACGGCCGCCCGACGGGAGCCGCTGCGCCGGCTGCTGTTGGCGCTTCCCCTTGCTCTGCAAGGCATCCCGGTCACCGAGGTGCTCGTCGTGGACAATGCCCCGCAGCATCCCGCCGACGTGGGTGCGGCCGCGGTACGCGTCGTCGTCGAGCCCGTGCCGGGAGCAGCCGCGGCGCGCAACAGGGCGCTGCGAGAGGCCTCGACGCCGTGGATCGCCTTCCTCGATGACGACGTCGTGCCCGAGCCCGGCTGGCTCGCCGCACTCGTCGCGCCAGTCCTCGCGGACGCGGAGGTCAGAGCCGTCGGCGGCCGCGTGGTCCTCGACCCCTCGGTGCCCCGGCCCCTGTGGTTCGACGAGGCGGGCATCGGCGGCTACGTGACGGCCTTCGACCTCGGCCGGCCGGCCGGCCCGGTCCGCGAGGGCGAGTACGTCGTCACGGCGAACGCCCTCTTCCACGTGCCGACCCTGCTGGCGGTAGGAGGCTTCGACGAGGCGCTCGGCCCGCGGCCAGGTGCGCAGATCGTCGCGGACGACGTGCACGTCGTCCGCGAGCTGCAGCGCGCCGGGCACGAGGTCCGGTGGCAACCCGACGCCGTCGTCGTGCACGACTTCCCGGAGGACCGGCGCCGTCCGCGATGGCTGCTGCGGAGGGCGTACCTCCAAGGCCGCAGCGACTGGCTGCTGGACGCCGACCTCTTCGCGACCCGCCGCGCAGGCGGCGCACGCGTCGCCCTCAGCTGGCTCGCGGCCGAGCTCGGGCGCCGGAGAAGAGAGGGCCTGCGCCGGCCGGCCACGGCCTTCCACGCGATGACGGACGTCGCGCGCACCGCCGGTGCGCTGCGTCAGGCCTTAGGGTTGGCGCGTGGGCGACGCAGCGACGACGGGCGTGCCCCGGACGGCTCTGCGTGACCTCCTGACCCGCTCGTCGGTCGCCGCCGTCACCGTCGTCGTCGCGGTCCTGGGTGGCGCCGTCGGCGACCTCGTCGTCGAGCAGCGGCCGGCCGTCTACGCCGCGCAGAGCGCGGTGACACTCGACCAGCCGCTCACCATCTCCCAGTCGCAGGACGCCGGGGTCGTCGACAAGCTCAGCCGGCTGCGCCTGAAGTACGCGGGAGAGCTCCGCAGCGACCCCGTCGTCGAAGCCGTGGCGACGAGCACGCAGCAGAGCGTCGGGACGGTGCGGGGCGCGCTCTTCACGGGTCAGGACCCGGACTCGCTGATCCTGTTCATCGGCGCGCGCGGCAGCAGCCCGAACGTCGCGCAGTCGCTCGCGAACGCCTATGCGCAGCAGCTGCAGCGGTTCGTGCAGCACGAGCAGACGACGAACGCCATCGCCCCGCGCGACCGGCTGTCGCTGGACATCCTCGTCCCGGCCCGGTACGCCGCGCACGTCTCGCCGACGCGTCGCCAGCGGCTGGTCGGCGCTGGCGGCGCGGCCGTCGTGGCAGGCCTCCTGGTGCTGGGGCTCGCGGCCCTCCCACGACGCAGGCGCTGATCGCGTGGGCGGCCTCGTCCTCCTGCTCGTCGTCCTCGCGCTCGCCTGCGTCGCCTTGCGCGCGCCCAGCCGTGTCGCCCTCGGCGTCGTTCTCGGCACCTTCCTGCTGGTACCGGGCCTCATCGCACCTCCGGGCGCCCCCGGTGTGCTCACCGTCCACCGCGTCGTGCTGGTCGCAGCCCTGCTGGGGGTTGCCCGACAGTGCCGCCGCGGGACCCTGTCCTGGCAGGTCTTCCGGCCGCCGCCGATCACGGCGCGCCTCGGGCTCGTCGTGGGGCTCTTCGCGGTGCTCGGTGTGGCGCTGGCCCAGCCGACGACGGACCCGTCGGCGGCGGCCCGCAACTGGCAGTCGTGGCTGGCCCAGGTCCTCGTGGTCGCCGGCGTCGCGGTCCTGTGCCGGGCCAGCGGCTCGGTGGGTCACGCGATGACCGCACTGGTCCTGGCAGCCGGCGCGGCGGTGCTCGTCACCTTCGCGGAGCGGCTGACCGGCACGTCCTACGCCCGCGCCTGGTACCACCTCGTGCCCTCGATGCTGGGCACCGACCCCGCGCAGGTCCTGGCCACCCGCGGGGGCAGGGTGCGCGTGCGCGGCGCCGCGGACTTCACCCTCGCGTGGGCCTGGTCCGGTGCGGCCCTCGTCCCGGTCGCCCTGGTCGGCGCGGGTCTCGTGCGCGGCTGGCGTCGCGCGGCTGCCCTCACGGTCGCGGCCGGACTCGCCGTGTCCGTCGCGCTGACCTACAGCCGCGGCGTCGTCCTGCCGCTGCTGCTGGTCGCGCTGCTCTGCCTGGTCGCGGTGCGCGACCGTGCGGTGCGCGTCCCCGTCCTTGCCTCGCTCCTGATCGCCTCGGCCGCGGCGCTCATGAGCACGTCCCTGCGCAACCAGTTCAGCGAGAACGTCGACCGCGGCTCCATCGACGTCCGGGTGCAGCGCTTCCCGGCCCTCACCGACCTCGTCGCGGCCCACCCCTTCCGCGGGCTCGGCATGTCGGGACTGGCCTCCCTCGGCTTCCCCACGACCGACTCGAGCTACCTGCTGGCCTATGGCGAGACCGGCATGCTCGGCCTGGCCGCGCTGCTCGCTCTCCTGCTCTGCGCCGTCCTCGTGCCCCTTCGCGGCATCCGCGGACCCGACCCCGGGACCCGTCTCGTCTGCACCGGCGCGGGCCTCGGCGCGGTGACGCTGGTCGTCGGCGCGTTCACCTTCGACGCGTTCACGACGCTGTCCGTCGCGGAGCTGTTCTGGGCCCTGGTCGCCATCGCCGGGGTCGCCGCGGAGAACACGGCGGTCGCCACGCGCGAGCTGACGTGGCCGGCTCGCGCCGCTGCCCTCGCGGGCCTGGCGCTGCTGGGCACCGTGCTGGCTCTCGCCGCACCCTCGCACGCGGCGCGCACGTGGCAGTTCGACACGCTCGACGCGTACGACGCCACGGTGTTCGCACCGACCTACACCGGTCGCCAGCTGCGCACCTCGCTCTGCGAGGTGGTGCAGGCACGCCTCGCCGGTACCGACGTCAGCGTGCGCTGTCGGGAGTCGGGAGTCGGGCCCGACGACGACGCGCCGGGCCAGGGCGTGATCCGGGTCCAGGCCTCCGCGAGCGGCCCCGGCGAGCAGGACGCGGAGGCTGCCATCGCCTCCGTCCACGGCATGCGGCAGCTGCGCTCGGTGCACCTGCAGAGCCGCGACGGCTGGATCACCGGGACGCCGTCGGTCCTGCGGACGGCACCTGCGTGGCTGCCGTTGCTCGGTGCCCTGGTGCTGCTGCCGACTCCGTCTCGGCGACGTACGACGTGACCGGCCTGAGCGTCGTCGTCGCCTGCCGCGACCGCGCCGAGCTCCTGTCTGGTTGCGTCTCGGCCGTTCTCGCCGAGCTGCAGGCCGGTGACGAGCTCGTCGTCGTCGACGCGGGCTCGCGCGACGGCGAGGTCCGCTCCGTCGCCGCGAGCCTGGGCGCCACCGTGCTCCGGACGGAGGCGGTTGCCGCCGCGGCCGCGCGCAACGCCGGCTGGCGACACGCGACGCACTCCCGGGTCGCCTTCACCGACGACGACTGCCGACCGGCGCCCGGATGGCGCGCCGCGGTGCTGGCGGCACTCGACGAGCTCGACGTCGTCTGCTGCCGGGTCCTGCCCGAGGGGGCCGGTCACCTGTCGGTGCTGACCGACGAGGTCGACACCGACTACACCGCTGCGACGCCGGTGTGGGAGCTCGGTCACGGCGCCGGACTGGCAGCCCGGCGGTCCGCGCTGGAGCGGGTGGGCGGGTGGGACGAGTCGCTCGGGCCGGGCACCCGCTGGCCGGGCGCCGAGGACAAGGACCTGCTCCTGCGCGTCCTCGAGGCCGGGCTTCGCGCGGGCTACCGCGCCGCGCCCGCGGTCCGCCACCTCCAGTGGCGCGGGCGGCGCCAGGTCCTGCGCGCCGAGCACGCCTACGGCCGCGGCGTCGCCGGACTGGCCCGCACCGGCCGTGGTCCGTCGACCCGGACCTGGCTGCGGATGGCAGCCACCGCGACGGTCGCCGATCTCCGGCACGGCTACCTCACCGGCACCCTCGCCGGTCTCTGCCGGAGCGCCGGCATCGTGCGGGGGGCAGTGGCAAGGGGGCGAACGTGACCGTCGTCGTCGACGGCCGGGTCCTGCGCGGTCAGGCCACGGGGATCCAACGCGTCGCTCGGGGACTGCTCGACGCGTCTGCCGGGCTGCCACTGCGGGTGCTCGCACCCGCCGGCACCGACGACCCTCGGGTTGCCCGCACCCTGCCCGTCAGGAGCAGCCGGCTGTGGGAGCAGGTCGTCCTGCCGGCCGCCGCCGGACGGCGGACGGTCCTGTCGCTGGCGAACACGGCGCCGGTTGCCGCCTGGCGCTCCGTCGTCTTCGTCCACGACCTCGCACCGCAGCTGCACCCGGAGTGGTTCGCCCCTCGGATGGCTTGGTACGCAAGGACTGTCGCCGCCTCCGTCCGGCGTGCGCGCCGGGTGCTGGTGCCCTCCGAGGCGGTGCGCAGGCAGGTCGTGGACGTCCTCGGCAAGGACGGCGCCGACGTGCTGGTCGTCCGGCCGGCGGTCGAGGGCAGCCTGCCGCCTCCGTCCGCTGTCGAGGACGTGCGGCAGCGCTACGCGCTCGCCGACCGCTACGCCGTCCTGATCGGGTGGGCGGACCCTCGCAAGGACCTGGCCACCGCGCTGGCGGCCCATCGCAGGGTCGTGTCCGACCTCCCGCACGAGCTCGTGCTCGTCGGGCGCCCGCACCCGAACCTGGCACCGGTCGTGGCGCCCGAGGACCCGTCGGTACGCCTCGTCGGCGGGGTGCCCGACGAGGACCTGCGCGCCGTGCTCGCTGGAGCGGACGTCCTCCTGCACCCCTCCCGCTTCGAGGGCTTCGGACTGCCACCGCTGGAGGCGTGGTCGTGCGGGACCCCGGCCCTCGTCGCGGACGTCCCGGCCGTGCGCGAGGCGACGTACGACCTCGCTCCCGTCCTGCCCGTCGGCGACGTCGCTGCGTGGGCGCCGGCGCTCGCCGACGCCCTCGAGCACCCGTTGCCGGTGCCGGAGCCGCCGGCATGGGCCTGGTCCGACGCGGCAGCCGCGCTCGCAGCCGCCTTGCGTCCGCTCGGGTGAACCTCGGCGCAGCGTCGTCCGAGCGGACGTCACGACGGGTCAGCCGAGCAGACGGCCTCGCCAGCGCGCGGCGAGCGCGACCACGTGCACGGGCGCGAGCTGCCTGCGCCGCAAGGGATCCCCGTCCGCGGCGACCCGGTCGACGACCCATCCGAGAGCGACGCGCAGCCCGGGTTCGCGCCACCACGGCCGGGCCCCCAGGTCGCGCCAGCCGGCGCCCAGCCGTCGGTGCAACCGCCACGTCCCACGCAGATCGGTGCGCGGCTCGTGGACGACGACGGCATCTTCCGCGAGCACGACCTTCCAGCCCCGCGCGGTCGCCCGCTGCCCGAGCTCGAAGTCCCCGCTCGACCGCAGCCTGTCGTCGAAGCCGCCGAGCCGGCGCAGGTCGTCGGTGGCCGCGAAGAGGTTGGCCGTCGCCGCGAAACCCTGCGCCACGAGCTCCCGCTGGTCGAGGTAGGTGGCGCGGTCGTAGCGCTCCCACACCCCAGCCGGTGTGCGCCGCCGCTGGCGGACGGTGCCGGCCACGATCGTCCCGGTTCCCACCGACGCCGTCCCCGCACGGAGCCAGTCGGGCGCTGGTTCGCAGTCGGCGTCGGTGAAGGCGACGACGTCCGTGGTCACCGCGGCGAGCCCGAGGTTCCGAGCGGCGTAGGAGCCGCGGCCCGCCCCCTTCAGGACGATCGCACCGAGGGGGTGCGCTCGCACCAGGTCGCCGGTGCCGTCCACGGACAGGTCGTCGACGACGACCACGGCCACGGGCGGGTGGGTCTGCGCGGCCAGGGCGTCGAGCAGCGTGCCGATCGTGCCGGCCGCGTCGCGCGCCGGCACGACGACCGTGACGGCCGTCATGGTCTGGTCCACGCGGCGAGCCGGGCGCGCGCCGCGGCCTCCGGAGAGTGCTCGCGCTCGACCATCGCGCGACCCCGGACGGACAGCTCCTGCCGACGCGCCGGATCGGCGAGAACGGTTGCGAGAAGCTGCGAGAACCCTTGTGCACCAGGCACTGTGGCGCAGACCGACGGATCGGCGAGCCCCTCTGCGCCCGCCTCTGTGGTGACCACAGGCAGCCCGGCGGCCAGCGCCTCGAGCACCTTGGTCTTGGGGCCGCTGGTCGTGGGAGAGGGGTAGGCGAGGACAGCCGCCTCGGCGAACGCGTCCACCGCTCGCGGCACCTCACCCAGGACGCGCACGCCGTCCCCCCGCACCTCAGGGCACCCGCGGCCGGCGAGCAGCAGCTCCGCGCCCGGCACGCTCGCGCGCACCGCGGGCCAGTCGGCGAGCAGCTGGGTCAGGGCCCGTTGGTTGGGAGGCCAGTCCCAGCCGGCGAGCAGCAGGGCCCGCGGGGCCAGGGTCTGCGGCACTGGTTCGGCAGGCGCGGCGACCGCCGCGGGCAGCCACGCAGCACGACTCCCGAGAGCGGCGCCGACCCGGGGCGAGTAGGACAGGGGCGCAGAAGCGTCCCGGACGGCTCTCCGGTCGGCCCGGTGACCCTGCACGTCGGCCGGTCGGACCCGGCCGAGGGCCCGGGCATCGAGCAGGCAGGAGTAGTGCACGACGACCGACGTGCGCCGGTGGTGGGCGACCGCCGCCCAGGACAGGGGGTCCTCGGCGCAGGAGAGCTCGGCGTCGTCGGGCAGCTGCAGCTCTGCGCTGGCCCAGCGCGGCCGGACGAGTGCCCGGAGGTGGTCGGTGGCTGCGTGGCCGCGGTGGACCGGCTGCCAGCGCACCCAGTCCGGCAGGTCCTCCGCCGGAGCGCGCTCGGTCCAGCAGACGCCGGTGACGTCGTGGCCGGCGGCGACCAGGCCGTCCCCGGCGGCACGGAACAGGCGCCCGCTCGCCGTGCCCTCGCGCTCGGGCAGGTGCTCGCACACCAGCAGGACCCTCACAGCCGGCGCACCCGGGCGACGGCGAAGCCGGCGAGTGCGCCCAGCCGCCAGACCACCGGTGGCCCCCAGCTGCGCCGGTGCCCGCTCGTCACCTCGTTCGCGGCCGTCGCGATGCCGTGCAGGCGCACGACGCGCGGGAGCAGCAGCCGGGCCCGGCGTCGGTCGGTGCGGCTCAGCCGGGCGAGCCTCGCCCCCATGCCCTTGCCGTAGGCCCAGTGCAGCCGCAGCGCCTGCGTGTCGGTCCGCCACTGCAGGTGGAAGGCCTGCGCCTCGGGCTCGAACCAGCCGACGTGACCTGCCAGGACCATGCGGTCGAACAGGTCGAGGTCCTCGGCACTGGCGAACCACGTCGCCGCACCGAGCTGCTCGTCGAAGCCACCGACGTCGGCAAGCACCTGGCGTCGCACCCGGAGGTTGCCGCCCCCGCCGGGGTCGAGCGGTCCCGACCGGTCCACGGCGTGCGGCTCGGAGCCCTCGATCACCGAGACCGGCCGCTCGTGCGGCTGGTCGTCAGGGTGCTCGCTGACGCGCCCCAGGACGAAGTCGGCGCCGGAGCGGAGCAGGGCGCGCCGCCAGCCGGGGGCCACCAGCACGTCGTCGTCCACGAAGGCCACGTGCTCGGTCGTCGCCGCCTGCCAGCCGAGGTTGCGGGCCAGCGAGGTGCCCGGACGGCTCGCGGTCAGGAGCTCGGCGCCGTACGTGGCGGCCGTCGCCGTCGCGGGAAAGCGGGCCGGGCAGGAGTCGACCACGAGCAGCCGGTCCTGGGGCTCGAGCTCGGCGCGCAGGGCCGCGAGGCTGCGCGCCAGCAGCTCCGGCCGGTCACGGGTCGGCACGACGACGGTCAGCGCGTCGGTCAGCGCGTTGGTCAGCCCGTTGGTGTCAGCCACGGGGGAGCCCGGCCATGACGTCGTCGACCCGGTCCACGAACGCGTCCCACGTGAACTCTGCCGCCCTCGCCACGGCGGCGGCCCGCATCGGGGCGAGGTCGGTGGTCAGCGCGTCCAGCACGCGCGCGGCGAAGCGCTGCGGGTCGCGCGGCTCGAGCCACCCGGTGACGCCGTCGACGACCGTCTCGCGCGGACCTCCGCTGTCGACGGCGAGGACGGGCGTGCCGCTGGCCATCGCCTCGAGCGGCACGATCCCGAAGTCCTCGTTGCGGGCGGTGAAGAGCAGCAGCGTGCAGGACCGGTAGAGCTCCGACAGGCGCGCGTCGGTGGGGTCCGGCTCGAAGGTCACGTCCAGTCCCGCGGCCTGCCGCTGCAGCTGGGCCAGGTAGGGCCTGCTCTTGTCGTCGACCGCACCGGCGACGACCAGGCGTACCCGACTTCCCTTGTCCTGCAGGACTCTCACCGTCTCGAGCGCGAGCTCCACGTCCTTCTGCCACATGATGCGCCCTGCCACGAGCAGCATCTGCTCGCGCTGCGCGCCGCCCGGCGGGAAGCGGGTCAGGTCGACGCCGGGGTGCAGCACCTCGACGGGCCCGTCGGGCCGGAGCCCGGCCGCGTCGATGCGCGCCGCGGTCTCGGCCGAGTTGGCGAGGACGTGGCGGTAGCTCCGCCAGGCGCGCCGGTCGACGGCCTCGAAAGCAGCGCCCAGCACTCCGAGACCGGCGCGCTTCACGAGCGACTCCCCGACGAGAGCGGCGCGGGTCGCCGGGTCGTGCAGGATCTTCAGCGGGGTGTGGCAGTAGGCCGCCACCGGCACGGGGACGCGCGGAGCGACGAGGTCGCCGAGCCCCTCCGACGACACGAGCAGCGCCTGCGCGCCCTCGAGCGGGAGCCTGCTGCGGCCGATGCGCCAGGCGGCCTGCGCCAGCGGGACGAGCGAGCGGCGTACGGACACCGGTGGCGCCAGCTCGACGATCCGGGCGTCGCGCAGCTCCGGGTAGGTGCTGCCGGGCTCGTGCCGGTGGGTCAGCAGCAGCCAGTCGTGGCGCGACCGGGAGAGGAGCTCGACGAAGGACCGCTCGATCCCGCTCGTGAGGTAGATCCAGGGGTGGTAGAGCGCGACCTTCACCGGAGCACCGCACCGCCGCGCACGAGGCCGCGCAGGAAGCCGAGCAGGCGCACGGCGCAGAGCAGGGCGCCGAACTCGTACCCGGAGCGGAGGTCGCGAGCTCCCGTGCGGACCGTCGCGGTCCAGACGGCATCGCGGGCGACGGTCAGGGCGCGCCGGCGCTGTCCTCGCCGCAGGAGCAGGACGACCCGCGCCCCGAGCCCGATCCCGTACCCGTGGTCGAGCCGCAGCAGCGCCCGCCGGTCGCGCCACTGGTCGTGCGTCGCCGCCGCGTCAGGGGCGAACCAGCCGTCGTGGCCCGCGGCGAGCAACCGGTCGAGGAGGTCGAGGTCCTCGGCCGCCCTCGTCCACGTACCCGGTCCCAGCCGCTCGTCGAAGCCGCCGACCTTCGCGAGCGCCGAGCGACGCACGCCCAGGTTGGCGCTGGCGCCCAGCGTCCCGCGCGTGGCGGACGTCAACGGCGTCGCCGTGGTCAGGTAGGTGACCGCCACCGGGCGCTCCCGGTCCTCCTGGCCGGCCGGGACGCCGACGGCACCGGCCACCCAGTCGTGGCTGCCGAGGGCGGCGGTCATGGCGTCCGCCCAGCCGGGCGCCACCTCCACGTCGTCGTCGACGAAGGCCACGAGGTCGTGACGGGCGGCGCGCCACCCGGCGTTGCGGGCCCGGGAGGCTCCAGGCGCCTCGCAGCGAAGAGCAGCAGGCACGGGTACGGTCGAGGCCGAGTCCACGACGACGAGCTCGTCCTCGGAGCGCAGCGCGACCCGCAGCGCCGCGAGGCAGCGCGCCAGGTGCTCGGGCCGATCGCGCGTGGGGACCACCACGCTGAGCCCTGCCCGTGCCTGCACCGCTCCAGCCTGGCACCCCGTCGCCGGCGTCACCTTCGCGGCACGCTGTCGTTGCTTCGAGCAACTGCTCCTGTCGGGGACAGCGAGGGGGACGGCCTTGCGCCGTTGAAGGGGGTGGAGGTGG
>Ga0070658_10001562_pt1 | contig 19415 bp, 14 predicted proteins | sample KBSC13metaG_FD_64664 | JGI IMG/M metagenome (GOLD analysis project Ga0070658, IMG submission 64664) | Corn rhizosphere microbial communities from Kellogg Biological Station, Michigan, USA - KBS C1-3 metaG | ecosystem: Host-associated > Plants > Roots > Rhizosphere > Soil ...
CCTGTGCTTTTCCGCGGGACTCCGCCAGCGCCTCAGCGAAGTTGGCGAACAAGACCGTGAACCACAGCCATGCCACCAACTGGCTCTCAAACAAGCTTGCGGATTCCACCAACAGCGCTGAGCAAATGATGGCGCCCACATAAACTGTGAACATCACCGGATTTTTCCACTGCACCCTTGGGTCCAGTTTTTTCAGGCTGGGAAGCAGAGCACCTTTCAGCAGTGCAGGGTCAAAGATCGAGGAACGTGGTTTCATCCTCCCCGGAGAATGTCACATCTGCCGGGGGATGGGTGTTAAGTGGCAGCAATACCGCGTTAAGATCGCGCTAAGATCACAACAGCGTGCCGCGCAGGATGGCTCCCGCCACGCCGAAGTAGATGATCAGTCCCGTAACGTCCACCAGTGTCGCCACGAAGGGTGCGGAGGAGGTGGCAGGATCCAGGCCCAGCTTTTTCAGGACAAAGGGGAGCATGGATCCGGATAGCGTCCCCCACAGCACCACGCCGATCAGGGAGAAACTCACTGTCATCGCGAGCAGGAACCAATGAGGCCCATAGATCGAGGAAAAGGCCGACCAGACGCTGATCCGCAACATCCCGATGACGGCCAGGATCAAGCCCAGGGCGAGGCCGGAGTAGATCTCCCGCCGCATGACCTTCCACCAGTCCTTCAGCGTCACCTCGCCGATGGCCATCGCGCGGATGATCAGGGAAGCTGCTTGCGAGCCACTGTTACCACCGCTTGAAATAATCAGAGGCACGAAGACTGCAAGAATCGCCGCCTTTTCGATTTCTTCCTCGAAGTGCCCCATCGCCGTCGCCGTGAGCATTTCACCCACGAAAAGAATGACCAGCCAGGTCGCCCGTTTCTGGACCAGCTTACCGAGCGAAATGCTCATATAAGGTTCATCCAGCTGTTCCATACCGCCCAGTTTATGGATGTCTTCCGTAGCCGCTTCCTCCGCCACATCCAGGATGTCATCTCCGGTCACGATGCCTACCAGTCCTCCGTGGCCATCCACCACAGGCAGCACATTCCGGCGGTATTTGCGGAAAGTGGCCACCGCTGTTTCCTGATCATCCGTAGCATTCAGAGAGATGAAAACACTGTCGCGCAGATCCTTTACCTTTGTTTCCAAAGGACAGAGTAGCAGTTCGCGGATCCGTACATCGTCCAGCAGCTTGCCATAATCATCCACCACGTAGAGAACATTGAGCGTTTCCTGGTCACGGCCATGGCTGCGGATGTGATCCAGAGCCTCGGCGGCCGTCCAGTCATCGCGCAGCACCAGATATTCGGATGTCATCAGACGGCCGATGCTGTGCTCCGGGTAATCCAGCAGGCGCAGGGCTATCGCACGTTCCTTGGGCGAAAGATCGTTGATCAGCTTGGCACAGAGTGCCGTGGGCAGTTCCTCCAGCAGGGCCGTGCGGTCATCCGGGGACATGGCATCGATGATGCCCACCGCCTGCTCATTTCCCATCGCATGGATCAGCCTTTCCTGCGTATCCACCGGCAGGTATTCGAACACCTCGGTAGCATCCTGCATCGGCAGCAGTCGGAAAAGTGCGGCCTGTTCCGCTGGTTCGAATTCATTGATCGCCTCTGCGGAGTCTGGAGGCGTGAGGCCTGCCAATGCAGCCTTGATGCCCATGAAGTTACGAGCTTCCAGAAGCTCGCCCAATACTTGTGATGTCAGTTCCTTGCTCATGGCCTGCAGAAGGGAATGTTTAGCCGTTCCGGCATGGCCTCACACGCTTTCCCCGGCAAGCCCAATCGCCATGCTGGCGCAGATTGAGAGAAACTGTCACACTCTTGTCATGGAATTGACCCGCTGCCCCTGGCTCCCCGTTGATCGTGAATTGTATCGCGAATATCACGACACCGAGTGGGGCGTTCCTTGCCGCGATCCTCGCTATCTTTTTGAAATGATCTGCCTGGAGGGTGCACAGGCCGGACTTTCCTGGTGGACGGTGCTTCAGAAACGCGAGCACTACCGGAAGGTCTTCCATGATTTCCAACCGGAAAAGGTAGCGAAGATGACGGATGCCCAGCTTGAAAAACTCGTTCTCGATGCTGGGATCATCCGTCACAGGGGGAAGATCTTTTCCGTGCGGGAAAACGCGAAGGCCTGGCTGGCCTTGGAAAATCCGGTCGATTTTCTGTGGAGCTTCATTGGCGGAAAGCCGGTGAAACATCACTTCAAGACCATGACGGATTATCCCACCAAAACCCTGGAGTCAGATGCTCTCAGCAAGGCTCTCCGTAAAGCTGGATTCAACTTCGTAGGCTCCACTACCATGTATGCCTTCATGCAGGCAGTGGGTATGGTCCAGGATCATTCAGTGGAATGTTTTTGTTATAAGAAAAAGTAAGCAAGTGTATGTAGTGCCGCCTTTAGGCGGAATCTTCAATTGATTGATTCGAGTATGCCCTACTACTGGAGAAAGCTAACGCATTCACAACAAGTCGAGGTGCTGAAGTATCGACAATGGCTGAAACGCCCTTGGCATCATCCGCCACATTTCGATCAAGGAGCGATTTACTACCATCTTACGGGAACATGCCTCAATCATGAAGTTCACATCGGCCATTCACCACAAAGAATGGCTCATTTCGCTGAGCAATTGTTGGGATGCTTCGACTCTACTCCTTCTGCTTGGTGTGTCTTACCCAATCATTATCATGTTCTCGTGCGTTGCCAGAATTTGAGGGCAACGGTTCGCTCATTGGGGCGGCTTCATGGAAGACTTTCTTTCCTATGGAATAAGGAGGAAAATATGAGGGGAAGGCAGGTGTGGCATGGAGTTTCGGACCGCGCGATGCGTGGCCCCGACCACTTCTGGGCCACCATGAATTACATCCACCATAATCCTGTAAAACATGGCTATGTAAGGAAGTGGACGGAGTGGCCATTTTCCAGCGTAGAAGATTACTTGGAGGAGATGGGGCGCGAAAATGTAGAACTGATGTGGAAAACCCACCCAATTTTTGATTACGGAAAAGGGTGGGATGATGAGGACATGTAAAGATTCCGGCTAAAGCCGGGACTACATACACTTACCATGTGTAATGCGCGGTGTAGGTGATGGTCTTCACCTCATCGGGAGCAAGTTTCGCGGTGAATTCAATCGTATGGGCGTCTTTCTTCACACTTTCAATGGAGGCGTCTTCAATTTTCCAATTTGACCAACGCCACAGGTGCTCGCGTGCCGTGATTTCCTTCGGCTCCTTGGAGCGATTCTTCAGCGTGATCTCGATGGTTTCCTTTATCCAATGTTCACGTTCCTTGACTTGGAAATTGGTGATTTTCCGTTCACCCACCAGGTCGAAGGCGTTTCCGGTGTAGATGCTCAGCTCCTCGTTCTGGGGCGTGTGATCGATGTTGTTTTCTCCTACGAATTCCAGATTCCCGTCCTTGTCATCTGTTCGATAGAACCGCACGCGTCCGGCTGGTAGTGGCACGCCCAGTCCGTTTTCCTCGCTGTTCTTGAATTCCCAGTTGATGGAAATGTCTTTGGAAAACTCCGTGCCTTCCAGTGAGTTGGAATTCACTCCACCGTAGAAACGATATTGGGAAGCGGGATCATACACGTACCTTTTCACCGCCTTCACCTCGGGTGACCGCAGAAACTCGACCTGCTTGGTTTCCTTGTCGCGGATCGTTAGAGTGCGTGGCAGTGAGTAGAGATGAAAGTCATCGAATGCTTTTTCCTCCACTTTCGCTTTCTCCATTCTACCAGCGAGAGGTGCTGCCAGTGAAGAAGTGTCCCTATCGATCATAGGTTGGACAATATTCACGTCTCCCGCCACCAGCTTTACTTTTGCCTTATCAAAAGCAGTGCCGCTGTTGTTCACGATAGTGATCCAGCCGGCCAAGGTTACCGTGTCCCCCTTTTCCGGTGCTACCAGATTGTAGCTGGCGGACCAGCTAAAGCCGGAGGTGAGATAGGAAAGCTGAGCGTCGAATTTCGCCGGAGCCTCCGCCTCCAGTCGCCACCCGAGTGTAGGTTTCAGGACAGAGTCATTATCTAACGCGGGGAATTGCGGCTGGCCGGGAAGGGAAAAGCGCAGCTTCCCATCCACTTCAATGATCGGGTCCTGAAGTCCGCCGCCCGGAAGATAACCGGAACGGATGACTTTTCCCTGCACCGTTTCAACTTTTCCGTCTGGATAGACGGTGCGAAATTCAAGGGTCTGTCCCTCGAATTGACTGAGCAATAACCCTTGGCTAACAGGATCATTCCGGTAGCTCTGCTCCAGAATGGAAAACTCATGCTTGGCTGCAGGATCGCGCAGCACCACCGAGTCTGGCAGGACCAAGGCCGTAGCTTTATTGAAATTAAGAGTGTTTTCTCCCGCTTTAAGATCGAGCGGAACAATCTCCCGGACCACTGCCAGGTTTTGATTGTAAATGGTGATCGCTGGCTCGGCAGAAACAGAGGCGATAAGAGCTGTGGAAAAAAGAAGCGTCTTCATAGGCTTTGGTGACCATAGCCACAGATATCGTATCTGTCTGTAAATCCTGTGTAAAATGCCTGCCACCTTCCTCCGTGAATACGCACAGATGATCGCGTAATAGCACTATGGCCGGAAATGAGGTATCTCTCATCTGTCGCCGCAAGCAGACCCTTCCCCCCGGGAATGCAAGCGAAGACCAGTTGTTAAAACACCCCTTGAAAAGTAAAACTCCCCTCGTTTGGAACACCGGCCAGCATCGAAAGTCCCCCACTTCGATCTGGCCGGTTTCTTTTTATCTGTATCTTCTCAATCCGCCTTGAACACCCGGGAAGCTGAAAGGGCTACGTTTTCCGGATCGTACATGGATTCCACCTTGGCCTGGGGCGCAGTAGCCTGACCGGCCAGAGTGCAGCGGGCGAGGTAACTGAGGGAATAGGTTCCTTTCTGCCAGACCTCATCCAGGAAGAAAACCGCGCGGTCATCCCGGAGTTCGGTGTGGCTGACCTCCCAGTTTTTCTCGTTGCCGGAAGCATTGGCGGCCTGCTGGGATTTGAAATCACTATTCACGGTTTCAAAAAGCGCTGGCAGTGGATCTTCTATCACCAGATAGCGGCTGTGATCATTCGGCAAGGTGACGCGCAGGGTGACCTTGATCAAATCTCCCACGGCAGGTTCCTTGAGAATCTCCGTGGAACCATCCGACTTCACCCGCTCATAGAAGCGATCAATCGACAGGCCATTCTTCGCGACGGGCAGAAGCGGAGCGATGGCCGGCTTTGCCGCCAGCTTCAATCGCACGCTGGCTCCATTACTTGCAGTGAGTTCCAGCTTTAGATCCGGGCTCAGCGGGAAGTTGTGAGTGGTAGTAGGGCTTGCCTCATTCAGCACAAGGTTCTGGGTACCTTCCGGTGTTTCAAAGGCGACAGAAGATTCCGTAGAGGCATCCACATGGTCCGCATATTCGGCCAGGGCCAGCAGCGCCCAGCCATTGTTCCAGGTGGTGTCCCAGTGGCCGTAGGGATTCCGCTCATGGATTAGGCGATCCAGAATGGCGGTGGCTTCCTTACCCTCCGGCTCGATCGCCAGCCATGCCAGAAGCGTGTAGGCATTCAGGCTGGAGCGTGGCATCCAGTCATCATTCTGGCCCTTGAAGGCAGTCTTGCTGGTCAGCACTTCACGGGCGGAGGCCAGGTTGGCGGGATCCTCCTCTTCTCCGGATATGGCGATGGCCATGGAAAGAAATGCCCGCGCGCTGGGCGTGAGATTGGCCATCCGGTTTTTCAGAACGTTCAGATAAGCGGGCTGGGGTTCACCAGCCATTGAGAGCACGAAGAGTGAGCGGGCATGAGTTTCCAATTCATAAGGAGATTTCACATCGGCTGCGCCACGTAGGCTTTCGATCAGGCTTTTCTTTAAAAGATCGATGGCACTCTCCGGAACGTTGGCGCCTCCCCATTCGGAAGCCATGATCAGGCCTAGACCTGCATAGGAAGTGGCCCAATCCACGCGCTGGGTGCCTCCCGGCCAATAGGAGAATGAACCATCCGGGAGCTGCATGGATAGCAATCGATCCGCCCCAGCTTGAATGGCGGCTTTTACTTTTTCATCAGAAACATTGGCAAAGGCCGGAACGTATGGCTTCAAACTATCCACTGCCAGCCATGGAATAAGCGAGGAGGTGGTCTGCTCCACGCAACCGTATGGATAGTGCAGCAGGAAATCGATGGAGCCTGCCGCCTGAACCAAAGGGGAGGGGGAAATTTCCACGGTCAGCGTTCCATCCCCGGCAAGGAGGGCTGGGTTGAGATTGGCCAGCAGGTTTTGTTTCTTTCCGGCCTTGAGATTGGCGAATTCGATCTGGCGCAGAAGCGGTACTGGATAGTTCACCGGGAAGCGGCTCTCCACTGCATCTGATAGGCGATGGGAGAGTTCTGGCGTGAGGCTGCCGGAACTGAGAGAGACTGGAGTGGCTTTCCACACCAGCACTGCCTCGCCGGTCGATTGAGAGGTCGCATTGAAAACCACCGTCGCGGATGCTCCGGGAGCAAGAGTGACGGTTTGTTTTGTATCACCCGTGATCGCCACATTCGGGGACCGTCCTCCACTGCTGGTGGCGAGTGAGATTTCCCATGTGCCGGAATAGTTGGAAGCATTCTGAACCAGCACCTGTGGCTTGAAGGTGTCGGATTGATTCGTGAAACGCGGTGTTTTGGGCTCCAGCATCAGGTCCTTCTTCACCACAATGGCGGATTCCTGCGTGCCGAATTTTTCCGCCCGATGCGCGATGGCGATCACCCGGTAGCGCGTGAGTGTGTCCGGCACGGTGAAGGTGTGCGTGAATTTTCCATTCGCATCGCACTGCAGCGCGGGTGCCCATGTGGCGCAGGGATCGAAGTTCTTCCGATAGAGTTCCGCCAGCTTACTCAGATCACCCCCACCGCCGATGAAGAAGCCTTTGTTCGAGTATTCCTGATTTTCCGGATCTTCCGAAATGAAGCTCTCGAAAGAAATGCCCGTTTCCACTCCCAGAATCCGTGGAGAATAGAAGTAATCCATCGGCTGCGGAGTATCGTATCCCATCACAGCCAGCGTGCCTTCATCCTCCGCGTAAAGCACCACCTCGGCCCCCTGTGCTGGCTTTCCATCGGCCTGTGTGACGTGGCCGCTGATGGTCACGCTGTCACCGGGGCGATAGGAGACGGGTTCGTTCGCAGCCGATGGCTTGCGATCCGCATCCAGAGAAATGGCCAGGCGGTCGCGCTGGTTTTCCACGATCAATTCACAATAACCGAGCCGGAGTTGAGGCTCCTTGTGCTCTCGTGCGGATTCCCCCGCGCCTTTTACGATCAGCACGGAAACGTAGGCATTCGGCGCGTCATCCGCCGTGAGTGGAATATCGATCAGTGGGTTGTCTGCCTTCAACTGCACTTGAAAGGAGCGCAGCACTTTTTCCCGCTCCACTGTGACCAGCGCTGTGCCTTCAATCGGTGAGAGCACCAGCACGCGGGCGGTCTCTCCCGGCTTGTAGGATTTCTTTTCGGAAACCAATTTCACCCGCAGGCCGTCTTCATACAGCCATGGATATTCAGATGTACCATAAACATAGTAACTGGCTACTGTGGCAAAGGCGTGTCCCGTCTCATCCGTGCCACGCAGGGTGAGGAAGTGCCTGCCATTCGACTTGGGGGAGAAGGTGAAATCCATACCCTGTCCGGCTGATGCTGCGGGATCGATCGTCAGCTCCTGGGTAGAGATGGTTTCTTCTGCTGCCTGATTGCTGGTGGTGGTGGCTCCCTCCTCATTCTGGAATTTCACGGCTGTATTCACCTCGCGGGTCAGGGTGGCGGTGAGTTTTACCGCGCCTTTGAAAGGGTTTCCCGCAGGATCGATGGCCACCAGTTTGAGCGGCACCTGATCGCCAGTATGGATCAATTTGTCATTCCGGGAAATGCCGACGTAAACGCTGGCAGGGTGCACGGTGCCCTTCGATACCGCCGTCAGCGTCTGGTTGTTCGCATCCATCACTTCCGAGGAAACCGTTACTTCCCGTGAAGTCGGGAAATCTGCCTGAGGGATCTCAATCGCGAGCGAGGCCTTGCCATCCGCTGCCAGCAGTGTCTCGCCCTGATTCTGGGTGGTGGCACCTTCCGTTTCTTCTTCATCCCAGCGATAGCCGAAGTAATGATACCAGTAGTGCCAATCCTCGGAGCGATGGTTTCCAAAAAGGAAATCACGGAATCTCTCAGGATATGGGTTTTGCGCAGAAATGCGGGTAAAATGCTTCACCTTGCCGGCCGCCACCGGCTGGCCTTGATAGTAGGCCGCGCTCAGCTCTGCGGAAATCCGGGCAGCACCGATTTCCGGCTCCGTGATGGATTGCTTGATCTCGAAGGCATTCCGGCGGAATTCCTCTACCTGCACTGCCAGATCGAAACGGGCACTGCTCTGGATGTTTTCTTGCTCTTCCCAATCCTCGTTGCTCTCTGCCTTCGCCAGCTCATCCGGGTATTCCAGACGGAAATTGTAAGTGCCCGTCACTGAGGCTGGAAGGGTGTAGGTGAAATCGAACGAGCCGTTTTCCGAAATGGTCAGCTCATTGGAAGCGATGGCATTTTCCGTGGGATCCAGCACCTGGAGTTGTGCCTTCGCCGGAGCAGGAGGCACAATGTCATTGCCGCGCTGGGTGCGGATGATGCCCTTGATGCGTACCGTTTCACCGGGGCGATAGAGAGAGCGGTCCGAGAACAGGAATGCCCGGCGCTGTTCCTCAGGTGGAGTGTTCCAAGAATAACGGATCGGAAAATGCCACATGCCTACTGTAGGAAGTGTGGTATCGAAGGCAGTTAGATAAGCATCTGCCCCGAGCGATGCCTTCAGGTGGCGTGCTGCTTCGGGACGCGGCAGCGTGGCCAGACCTTCGGCATTGGAGGTCAGGGTATTCAGCTTCGCTGCATCCTCGCCATAAATTTCGAGAGTCACACCGGGTAGTGGTTTTCCAGTGAGGCAGGAGAAAGTGTAAACAAGCGCCTCTTTTTTCGTGATCTTCCATGCCAGCCCGATGTCGGTCAGTTGGATGAGCGATTGGGTATTGCGGCGTCCTTCTTCGCTGGTGCCTTCGTGAGGAGTGCCGGTAACGTCCAGAAACAAGGTGGCGTTTTTCAGCTCCTTTGGAAGGATTTCGCTCCAGTTCAGAATGACTTCCTTCGAGGTATCGAGAGTGGTTTGAAGATCGTAATCTTTCTCAAAAACCGTTTCCCCCGCCAGCAGTGAATAGGGCAGGGGGGCAGTGGGCGTGATGCTCTGATTGTCCGGGCCCAGGCCGGTATAATTACGATAGCCTTGATAAGCGCGCACCAGATCTGTGCCGCTGAGTTTTTTCACGCGCACATGCAGCTTGGCAATATTCACCGTCTGAATGCGATAGAGACGGGAACCCTCCGCCAATTGCGCCTGGTCATGGCTGGGCAGGGTGACCTCCGGCTCCAGATACTTGAACTCCACTTTTTGGCTGGCCGTCTCGATGAGAGGCAGGCCTGCCTTGGAGACCAGTGGCGCCTTTATCGTTACCTGATAGGCCGCAGCTTGCGAAAAATCTCCTGTAAGGGTGAGGATGCGTTTTTCAGATTTCATGCCGAGGTTTTCCGGGCGTGGAGAAATCTCGATATTTTTAGTTAGGAAATCAGCGGGAAGTGTCTCTGGTAGAGCGAGATTGAAGTTGATGGCGATAGTTCTCGGTTCATTCGCTTCCACCTGCTCCTGGATGCTTGTTACTTTAAAGGGTTCGATTTTTCCTATTTCATAGGAGGCGTCTTCCTGAAGCGTCGCATTGGCCTTTCCATTGGGCAGACCTTTTAGCACGGAGATCGCCCAGCCATCTCCAGGGGGTAATGGGCTGATGGGAGAGGCGATCAGGATATTGCCCACCAGACTTTCAGGCGTGGCCGGGGCAGGTGCTGCCCCACTCGCCCGTTGTGCCCATGAGCGGTAGTTGTTCGCATAATATCCAGCCTGGGCCACGGTCGCCCGCTCCAGCTTGGCCGCCACGCGCTGCCCGCTTTTGGAAGCGAAGGAAATAAACCCTGCCGCTGCCACCGGATCCACATCATCATTGAAAATGATCGTCCACGTGGCAGAGGAAGGAGAATAGTCATCGGCCCACTTGTTTGGACTGTTACTGCCGGTGATGCGGAACTTTTCACTCTCCAGGGTGGTGATCTTCTCTGCCGGAATGGGAGATTGATCCAGGTGGCGAAGGTTTTTGGGGATGGAAAAAACATACGTCGCGCCGATGGCCGGCGGTTGCTCTGGCAGGAGTTCCGCGATGTTCTGGGCTTTCCAACGCAATTTCCCGGGTAGCGCGGGTTTGATCTCCAGCCAGGTATTCTCCACGGTTTTTCCCAGCTCCGTGGTTTCTACGACGGGCAGATCGAAAACGAGGTCGATCTTGGATTCAGGCGCGAGTGATGGCGTGGAGACCACCAGTCGGGGAGCGGCGGATACGGCGGCTAGTGTAGCTGCCAGAGCCGCCAATACAGCGGGGATGAAACGTTTCATGGGCGTGGTGGACACTCAGGTCCAGTGGCTTTGATATACGAAAAGCCCCGGCTGGAAATTCAAATGGTTAGTAAATCGCGGAAATTTTTTGTAACACGCACCTTCAGCGCTTCCGGGATTGCCCTTTGGTTGGAAATAGTTGAACTTCCAGCCATGCCCCATCGCCTGTCAGGAGTGATCCGCAGAGCCTCCACGCTACTTTTGGGTGCCGTGGCGCTTCTGCTGGGTGCCTGTGGTCCACAATATACCACCATCAGTAATCCAAAGGACCCGGCGGCCATCGCGAAGAGCGAGACCTTCGGCTACCGGAAATGGATTTCAGACAAAGTCGAGCAGGATGTCATTGTCATCGGCATCCATGGATTTTGCGGAGCTTCCATTGATTATGCGAATTTGGGGAATCACCTGCTTCAGCACCAGCCACGCACCGGTCTTTATGCTTACGAAGTCCGGGGGCAGGGAAGTGATCCCATCACTCAGCGCAGAGGTGATATAGGTGACCCGCATGATTGGTATCGCGATCTATATGCGTTCACCCAGCTTGTGCGTGAACGCCACCCGGATGCCAAGGTCGTCTGGTTCGGCGAAAGCATGGGTGGGCTCATCGCTGCCCATGCATGGAGAGAGGCACCGAGCAACCAGCCTCCCTGTGACGGGCTGATCCTTTCCTCGCCCGTGGTCCGTTTCCGCGATGATATTCCGGCCTGGACTCCCGGTCTGGTGCAGATCGCCGCCACTACCCTGCCATTGGCCCGGGTATCATTGGAAACCCTTTCTTCCGGCCAGGATGTGCAGATGACCCAGACCTCCCACCATACGGAGCAGGTTAAAAAGAATTCCTACAACGTGGAGCAGCACACGCTGCGTTTTCTGGGAACCTTGGCTAATCACATCAGCACGATGAATGATTGTGCGGCGTCGATCCACTCACCACTCCTCGTCCTCCACGGGGAAAAGGACTTCTTCAATGATGATGCGGACGTTCGTGGATTCGTGGCCCGTGTCCCAGCCGGGGTGCCCGTCACCTACAAAAACTACTCCGGAGCCTACCATCTGCTGATGTATGACGCGAAGCGCGATGTCATTTTCAAGGACGTGGAGACTTGGCTGAATCGCCTCCGGAGAGGGAATTTATAAAAAATTTAGCGGAATTGGTCAGGATTCGTCTTGACGGGATGTCCTCCATGGCCATTCTCCCCGCCCCGCAACCCCGCACCTTTTTCTATTATGGCCCGTATCTGCAGTATCCGAGGAACCCGCGTCCGCTCTGGCGGCAAAATTCACCGTTCCGGTTTGGCGAAGAAAAAAGGCGGTATCGGTCGCCACGTCACCAAAGTGGTGAAGCGCACCGTTTCCCCTAACCTTCAAACCAAGCGTATCTGGGTTCCTGAGTTCGGCACATTCGTGCGCATGAAGCTCAGTTGCCGCGCTCTCAAGACCATCAATAAGAACGGAGCTCTTGCTACGTTCAAGAAGGCTGGTCTGCTCTAAGAGCAACTCTTTTTGAAACACTTGTTGTTTCATGGCACAATAGGCCTGGCGGTAACGCTAGGCCTTTTTTGTGTTTTGACGGGTCGGCTTTCCAAAAAATGAAAGCCACGGAGCCAGCCCAAATGGGCATTAGCCGATCATGCACGGCACAAGGACACCATCGCTCATACCGTGGATTTTCTTTTTGTCCGCTGGGACAATGGTCGCCAGGCAGCCGCCGAAGGTGGTTTCCCCGTCATGGTTGGTAAAGAAGTAAGGGCACAGCCGTGCCCGGCCCTGCATCATTTCCACGGATCCATCCTCACGAAACACCGGATGCTCGATCTTTCGAGCTTCCTTGAATTCCTGTAAGATCCACGGCTGCTCACCGGATTGCTCCAGTGCGGTTTCCAGCCGTTCCTTCCACTCATTGCCGGATAAATCGTGGCCGATGAAAACTCCACGGGAGCCCCACGCGGTTTCGTGGAAGCCGCTGACCTTCAGCACGAGCTTGCGTTCCTTCTGGCTGAAATGGGCCACTTCATCCCACGAATGGGCATTCATGCGGGGCAGGGCAGCATGAGGAGGCAGAGGTGTGGGATCCATTACCCAGCCGAACGGGACCAGTTCCCGGATACGTTGCAGATGGTTACTCCGCATGGAGTGTTCCCACACTTTTTTCAGGGCGGGGGACCACAGCAGCGCCAGCCATAGCTTGTCTTCCAGATGAGGCTTGAATGGAGGAGTGATCTGCACGCTACCATCCACCATGCCCTGAGCCAGTTTTTTAACGGCAGGAATGGACTCCCAGTCGAATAGTTCAAAAAACCGATAAAGTGCTCTGCTGTCGGGCTCATACTCCTCCGCGCTGAGCACTTCCCACTCTTTACCTAACTGAGCCGCCAGCCACTCCATTTCCGGTCGATAGTCTTGGGATTCATCGGAAACCAAGATGGCGCCTCCATCCGGCATCAGGGACTTGAAGCCGTCCAGCATGCCGTTGGGACCACCTAGAATATCAAATCCTGCATCTGAGTAAACCTTGGCCAACCACGCAGCCACCCCGATACCTCCCGGCACACTGTCCAGTTCGCTCATGGCAAAACCCGTTTCAGTGAGAATCAAATCTGGCCGGATGACGCGGGGGAACTGTTCGGCGGTTTCTGGAGTGCGTTGCAGTTTCACCATCCAGTCGGACTTTCCTTCATCCAGGAGTTCTGCCAGCCACGGAGAAAGCTTGCCTCCGGCACTTCTCCGGTAAAGGGCATCGCACGTTTGCTGGAAACGGGCCAAGGGGAAACCCATCGCCATCATTTGACGGGCTTCTGTTTTAGTGATTTTCAAGGGCTCCGGCGACCAGCGCCAGCTTCCGCCACCAAAAAGCCCACCATCAGGCAGGGCACCACGCAGTTCGGAAAGGCTCAGATCCATCTGGCCTTCACGTTGCCTCACTCTTCTGTATTGCCAAGTGCAGGATTTAAAATTCTGCAATCACTCATGCAAATTGCATTTAACAAAATGCAATTTTTTGGATGCGCTTGCCACTTGATCAAAGAGGATTGTAGTAAGGCGCTTATAATCAACAGGCAGTTATGAGGCTCAGATTGGCCATCAATCTGCAAAGTTGATACAACTGACCTACCTGACTTATGTTACACTGGACCCTCATATTCCTAGTTCTGGCCATCATCGCCGGTTTACTCGGCTTTACGAGCTTGGCAGGTGCGGCGGCTGGAATCGCTCAGGTTTTATTTTTCGTATTTTTTTTGCTGATGCTTGTATCCGTCATCAGCCGCATGACTAACGAAAGGAAAACCCCTTGAGCGCTCACAAGCGCCTCCTTAGGGCTCTTTTATTGGCTTTCATTGACTTGAATCCGATTTCTCAGAATGATCTATTTTGTGTTTGGGGGCGGAAAATCACACCGATTTGCCGACCTCTGAATTCTTGTTACCACACCGCTATGAAATTCCGACTGCCTTTTTGTGTCTTTCTTCCTTGGATTGGCCTCGCAGCTCTTTCTTCTGCTGAAGGCATTATTACCCCTGCCGCCTCTACCATTAGTAAAGAATCCGGTTATTTGACCTTCTATCTCGATAATGATGTGTTCGGGGGGCAGGACAAAGACTACACGAATGGCTTCCGCGTTTCGTGGATCTCCGATGATCGCAAAGAAAGCGAGTTGGGATTTATTCAAAGAGGCCTGCGCATTTTTTCCGGTGATAGTGAGAGTTTCGACTTCATGCAAAAGATCACCGGCTTCGATGATCCTAAGAAAATTCGCTACAACTACGGATTCTCTCTTACTCAGCTGATGTACACGCCTCAAGACTATGAGCCGTTCTATCAGCCAGAAGATCAGCGCCGATACGCCGGCTGGCTCGGATTGGGCATGTCCCTGCATGTAAAGGATGATTCTGTCATCAACTCCATCGAGCTAACAGTAGGGACCACGGGACCAAATTCTTATGCGGAGCATACTCAGGACTTCATTCATGACTTGAAGGGATCTCCCATATTCAATGGATGGGATAACCAAATCCCGAATGAAATTACCGGGGATCTCAGTTTCGTGCAAAAGCGCCGGGCTGCCTTTCTTACAAGAGGAGATGGTGCGGTGACGATGGATGGTCTTACGCAATGGGGGCTAAGATTGGGAACATTTCGGACAGAAGCGCAAGTAGGCGGATTCTTCCGGGTGGGGTATAATCTTCCGTCGGACTTTTCTGATCCCCGGCTTTCCGATACGGCCTACTCTCATCGCTACTTTGGTCAGGATGAGGATTATACCAGCAAGTGGTCCATCTATTCCCTATTCGGCACGATGGCGCATGCTGTGGCATTCGATGCCACGCTGGATGGACCAATGTTTCACAACTTCGAGACTGGGAATACCCGGGAACCTTTCGTGGGTGAGGTCTTCACCGGTGTGGGTGTTCGTTACAAATCCGTGGAGTTCAGTTATGTCCACACATGGAGAACTCAAGAATACCGGGAGCAGGTCTCTGATTCCAATTTCGGCTCCCTTGCCATGCGGGTAAGGTTCTGAAAATAGCTTTCATGCAAGCTGCATGGTTATCCATGCGTCGCGCCTCATAGCCCTGTCTTTGAAAAAAGACGGGGCTTTTTTGTGCTTATGCAACTCACTTATTTAGAATGGAAATAAGTGGATCACTCCGCTTTGGCACAGGCTTTGCGAAGAGAAATAATGGCTGTGGCCATCTAAATCTTACTTCTCAAAACTATGAAAACGAGCTTCTCCCATCCATCACGTCATCTCGTTGTGGCGCTTGTGCTGACGGCAGCTGGCGTTTCAGGTCAGCTATTTGCTTCTCCGGAAGCAGCTCCTTCCACTCCTGAAGAAACGGCTGATTTCATCAATATGGACATCAAGGCAGATACAGCCATGAAAGGCTCTGATCTGCGTGTTTCACTTCATAATGGAATCGCCCTGATCGAGGGCTCTGCTCTCACTCTGGATCAAACCGAAAGGGCTGCAGCGCGCGCCCTCGCGACTGTCAGTATTCGTGCTGTAGTGAATGATGTCCGGATTGTTCCACCTTCTGACACATCTCTCAGCTTGAAGGAATCTGCGGAAGCCGCCTTCCAGAAACAGGAGTTGGTGGATGCCTCACATATCAAGATCAATGAGAACAACGGCCGAATCGTTCTTACAGGAACCGTAGGCACATGGGACGAGCAGGAGCTAGCCCGTGAATTGGTTTCCAAGGTTCCCGCGGTGCGAGCTATTGATAATCGCCTCCAAGTGACTTATGAGGGCATCCGTACGGATGCGCAGATTGCAGCCCAAGTGAAATACATGATTCATGATGATCCACTTTACACCGGGTTGGATTTTGGCGTGGTCGTGAAGGATGGAGTGGTCTCCTTAAGTGGCACTACCGGAAACAAGGCCGAGGCAGATCGGTTAGTGCGTCGCAGCTATGTGACAGGCGTTATTGAGGTCAATGCCACCAATCTGGATGTGAACTCAAATCTGGCGATGGAGGGCTTGACCGACAAGCATATCACACCTGAGCAAACTCTTGTAGCACTGAATGACGCTTACGTGCTGGACCCTCGCGTCGATGAAACCAAGGTCCACGCTACTTTCAAAGAAGGAGTCCTAACCCTTTCTGGAGTAGTGAATGACATCAATGAAAAAGATGCCGCAGAATCAACTGCGCGTGGCGTGCCCGGTGTCTTGACGATTTCCAACCAACTGGTCATCCGCAATTACCGTGAAGTAGCCAGCAATGATCAAAATTGAAATAGGTGGCTAAGGACAAAACTCAGGCAAAAACTGGGGGCAAAAACGAAGAGATGGAATTGAATTTCCCTCTTCATTTTTGCCCTTAGTCTTTTGTGGTTTATCAACTTTCAAACTCGAACGATAGCCCCACAGTCGTGGGAGTCTACAATCGATAGGAGTGCCGATATCTGAGCACGCTCTCGAAGGTCGGCTGAGGAGTGCAAATTCTTTCAATCATGGCATCCCAGACTTCCTGTCCTTTTAGGATTTCCACCTCGATCCGGAGGAAATAAACCGGCACATCAATGGAGCTGGGGCGCGGGAATCTAACGGCATCCTTTTCCGTGGTCAGAATCATATCCATGTCCCGCTCCACGCAACGTTGCATGAATTTCTCCACATCCTTTTTCGAAAAGCGGTGGTGATCCGAAAAACGGCGCCGGATTTCGACGCGTGCTCCCAGTCTCGTAAGAGATCCTTCAAATGCCTCCGGCACCGCAATCGCGCTGATGGCACCCACCCATTTATCTTTGAGTTCCTCCAATGGCTTGCGCTCTCGCGTGAACACATTCTCCAGATAGATCGGGCCGTGGGTGCATTCCACGATTTCAGCCGTCCGGTTATAACGGCGGATGCGTTTGATCAGTGCTTCCTGGGATGAACCATCACACTTGGTGATGAGGATGTAGCTGGCCCGGCGGAGATTCCCAGCCGGCTCCCGCAGGGTTCCACGGGGCAAAAGATATTCCGTGCCGAAAGGGGAGCCGGAATCAATCAGTACAATATCAATGGCATGGGCCAGTTTGAGATACTGCATGCCATCGTCCAATAGCAGGGTGTCACAACCGAGTTGTGAGATCGCAAACTTGGCGCCCTTTACCCGGTTTTTATCCACTACCACGGAGACGCCATCCAGATTTCTCGCCAGCATGAAAGGTTCATCACCCGCATAGCGTGAATCCAGTAATAGCGCATTTCCGGTGGAAACGACCTTTGGCATTTTCTCTCCCGGAATGGAGTGTCCAGCCGCCGTTTTCCATTTTTGCGGTTGATCCAGTTTCTTGCTTTTATAGCCACGGGAAAGAATGGCCACGCTGCGGCCCCGATTGCGTAGAGATTTGGCCAAAAGCTCCACGACCGGAGTTTTTCCTGTTCCGCCTACGGTGAGATTCCCAATGGCAACGGTGAGAATGCCCAAGTGGGTCTGACGTTTCCAGCCGCTGCGGAAGCGCCACAGCCGAATGAAAACAACCAGCCGGAACAGCCATGACAGGCCGTGCATGGCGAGACGCATGAGAGTGGCACGAAAGCCCTTGGCGCGTCCAAAGATCACATCCGATCCCCAGCGTTCCAATTCCTCCATTTGCTCCTTCATTGTCAGCGCCACGTTGTCCCGGTCGGGGTAAATCGATCAAGCGTAGAAGTCCTGTGGGGATTGATACATGTTGATACATGAATTGTAACTACATGAAAGAGCTCTGATGCCTTGACCCGCAGACGCTTAAAGTACACTTTCCGTCCGAAAATGAAGGCTTCCATTCTGTCTGCCACCCTCCTGACCGCCACGGGCTTGATCGCGCTGGCCCTTTCTTCCTGTGGTCCATCCGGTAACGCACAGTCCGATTATTTGCGCGGTCTTGGTGGTCCCATCCATCAGCAGGCATCGGGGGGGCCTTACCATTCCCCACCCGCCATTCCTGATGACATCTCCTATTGGGATGGGGATGGTGTGACAGGAGCTCCTTTGATCAAGATCAACCGCTCGCAGCAAAAAGCCTACTTCTACAAGGGCGGTCAGCTTGTGGGTATTTCCAAGATTTCCAGCGGAAATGAGGACCATGCCACGCCTCCTGGCACCTATAAGATCACGCAAAAGGATAAGGATCACAAATCCTCTGCTTACGGAGTCTTCAAGGACAAGGCGACCGGGCAAACCATCAATGACAACGTGGACATCCGCGTGGATAAGACGCCTCCGGGTGCGATTTTCTACGCCGCTCCCATGCCTAATTTCATGCGTTTTGCCGGCGGCATCGGCATGCACACCGGCTATCTGCCAGGCTATGCTGCTTCCCATGGTTGCATCCGCATGCCTCACCACATGTCCACGAAGTTCTTTGAGAACGTGGAACTCGGCACCCCTGTAGTGGTGGAATGAGCGAATTTTCCGTAATTCTTCCTGATCCTGCACAGACGCTGGAGGTGACTCCGGCATCGGTGCAGGAATGGATCTTACTTCCCCCGGAGGAAAGGCCCCGATTGATCGATTGCCGGGAAGAGGAGGAACTTGTGATCTGCCAATTAGCGGGAAATGAATGGTTTCCTCTGGGCAGTTTTCCTCAAAAAGTAGCGGCATTCAAAAATGACGCTGAGCGTGGCATCGTGATCTACTGCCATCATGGCGTTCGCTCCCAGCACGCAGCCTCTTTCCTCCGCGCCCATGGGGTGGAAAAAGCCTTTTCCATGACAGGCGGTACAGACCTGTGGTCCCGCATCATCGATCCGGAACTGCCACGCTATTAAGCAGCCAGGCTGCATAGCTGTCCGCTACGTCTTCCGGGCGTAGGGCCACGATTTCCGGAACTTCATAAGGATGTAATTCCTGCAGCTTTTCTTTAAATGCCGGAAAAACTTCCCGGCTGGTCTTGAAAACAGCCATCACTTCCGAGGCCATTTCCACCTGGTCTTCCCCGCGATAAATGGACTCCGCTCCGGGGAGTAGATTAACGCACGCTGCGAGTTGCCTTTCCACCAGCACTGTGCCAATCTGGCGCGCTTTTGCGAGATCGGGAAACGTAGAAAGAATCAGTAGCAGTTCATCCATTTACCTTCTGCTGAATAGCGGAAATCAAAAATCAGCAAACTTCTTTTGTGAAACCTGGCTTTCTTGAGAAACTTGTAGCCCGTCTGGACTTTCTGGAGCCAGCCGATGTGCAGCAACTTGTCTCACGATTGAACCGGGAAAGGGACTTTTTGAAAAAGGTATTTCTGGCCCTGAGAGAAGGAGTCATCCTGTTGGACCCGGATGGGGTGATTGATTTTGTGAATCCCGCAGCCTGCCAGTTCTTCGGGCTGGATGCCGAGCGCTCTATCGGTGAAACACTGGGCAATCAAATCCGGGGACTGGATTGGGCCACGCTTGGGAAGCCAGGCCGCATCATCAATCGCGACTTGGAA
>Ga0070658_10001563_pt1 | contig 19411 bp, 14 predicted proteins | sample KBSC13metaG_FD_64664 | JGI IMG/M metagenome (GOLD analysis project Ga0070658, IMG submission 64664) | Corn rhizosphere microbial communities from Kellogg Biological Station, Michigan, USA - KBS C1-3 metaG | ecosystem: Host-associated > Plants > Roots > Rhizosphere > Soil ...
CGAAGTACGGCTACATGAAGGTCGCCGCAGGCATCGCCCGCGGTTTCTCGGGCGGCTTTGTCACTGAACCGCAGCCAAACGTTTCAAGAGTGGTTGAGTTCAAGCCAAAGGACGAGATCTTTGACAGCGTCATCCTTACTTGTCCATCGAACGTCGCCGCCCGTGTCGCACCGCAACTCAAGCATCATGAGCGGCAGGCAATGAAGAATGTCCGCTATCAGGGCATCATCTGTGCAAGCGTACTGACACGCTGCTCACTCTCGCCGTTTTACGTTACGAACATCACCGACGAGGCACCATTCACCGGAGTGATCGAGATGTCCGCACTGGTGGACAAACGTGAGTTTGACGGCAACGCACTGATCTACCTCCCTAAGTACGTCGTACTGGGGGATGAGCTCTTTGACCGGCCCGACGACGAGATCCGTGATCTCTTCCTGTCAGCTCTCGAGAAGATGTATCCGCAGTTCAAGCGTAGCGATGTCCTCGAGTTTAAGATCTCGCGAGTGCGGCAGGTATTTCCTTTGCCCGTGCTGAACTACAGCGACGGTCTGGCACCCGCAAAGACATCGGTCGATGGAATGTATGTGGTCAATTCGTCGCAGATCGTGAATGGGACATTGAACATTAACGAGACCGTCAATCTCGCCGAGCAGTTTGTGCAACAGACTTGGCCTGCGGAGGTCTCCGACAACTGATCTCTGCAAGACCCGTTTGCTGCTGTTTCGTATGAAGACGCTCGCGAGCTTATCACTGGACCTGGATAACAAATGGTCCTACATGAAGATCCACGGCGACGCGGGTTGGGAGTCATTTCCCAGCTACCTCGACGTCGTGGTGCCGCGTGCACTTAAGTTCCTGAAAGAGCGGGACCTGAATATTACTTTTTTTGTAGTTGGGCAGGACGCAGTACTCGAGAAGAATCACGATGCCCTGCGGTCGCTGGCCGATGCCGGACACGAGATCGGCAACCACAGCTTTAGACATGAACCCTGGCTGCATCTCTATTCGAAGCAGGAGCTCGTCTACGAGCTCTCGAGAGCAGAAGATGCGATCGAGGCAGCAACCAACAGGCGGACACGCGGCTTTCGCGGACCGGGATTCAGCCTCACTCCGGCGGTTCTAGAGGTGCTGGCCGAGCGCGGATATGAGTACGACTGTTCGACGCTGCCGACCTACATTGCACCTTTGGCACGCGCGTACTACTTCCTAAAATCTCCGCACATGAGCGAGGAAGAGAGGGAAAAGAGGAAAACACTTTTTGGCAAGTTCTCCGACGGTCTCGCGCCGATCACCCCGCATACGGTGGAGGCTGGCGGCAGATCCATCGTCGAACTGCCGGTCACTACTTTCCCGCTGATCAAGACGCCGATCCATGTCAGTTATCTGATCTATCTCTCAACCTTTTCCCGAGCGGCTGCGATGACGTACTGGCGTTCGGCTCTGGCCGCGTGTCAGATCTCGGGCGTGGAACCATCGCTACTCTTGCACCCGCTCGACTTCCTGAGCGGAGCTGACGCGGAGGAATTGAGGTTTTTCCCGGGTATGTCGATGCCCCTGGAAAAAAAGCTGGAGATCCTTAGTGACATTCTTGGGCTGTATGCGAGCAAGTTTGACGTGGTCGATACGGGCACTCACGCAAGAGCCGTACGGAACGCCTGCTTGCTTTCGGCGGCCCGGTCTGAGGTGACGCCGTGAAGGTCCTCGATGTCCGCGAACCCGTCAGCTGGGCCGCCGGCCGCAACATACGCGGGCTGATAGTGGCGATGCGCCCGCGGGAGTGGTCAAAGAACCTGCTGGTTTTTTCAAGCCTGATCTTTTCGAAGTCGCTCACTGATAGCACTAACCTGCTTTTGACACTCGGCGGGTTTGCGGCCTTTTGCGCAGCCGCGAGCGGAGTATATCTTTTCAACGATCTCTGTGACGTTGAGAAAGACCGAGAACATCCGGCAAAAAGATCTCGCCCCATCGCGTCCGGCCAACTCAATCTGAACATTGCCAGAGCGGCCTCAGTGATGCTTTTTCTCGTCGCGGGACTCGGCTCCTGGCTGCTTAATCCTGCTTTCGCGGGCGTCATCGCGATCTATGTCTTGACTTGCCTGGCATACTCGCTCCGGCTCAAGCACATCGTGATCCTGGACGTGATCATTATTGCGACGGGTTTCGTCCTGCGAGCGGTGTCGGGCGCCGTTCTGATCAATGTTGTGGCGTCGGAGTGGCTGGTGTTGTGCACGTCGATGGTCGCGCTGCTGATCGGCTTTGGGAAGCGGCGGCACGAATTAGCTCTTCTCGAAGATGCTGCCCAGAACCACCGCCCGAGTTTAAGCGAGTACTCACTAGATTTTCTCGACGCGATCATGAACATCTGTGCGGGTGCTGCCGTCCTGACGTATGCCCTGTATACCAAGGCCGACGATACCGTGGCGCGCGTGGGATCGCACTGGATGCTCGCTACGATACCCTTTGTGGTTTACGGTGTCTTTCGATATCTATTCCTCATCCATCGCCGGCAGGCCGGGGGCGATCCAGTCTATATCCTTTTTCACGACCGCCCGACGCTGCTGAATCTGCTTCTCTGGATCACGGCGGCGGGGCTGGTGATATACCTTCCGAGGCTGTTGAACGTCTAAATGAGACGACAGCACATCCTCATTGTCGTGCTATTCATCGGCGCAGCCGCCCTTCGCTTTGCAGACGTTTTCCGACCGATAAATCAGGCCTCGTGGCGTGAGTGCGATCTAGGTGCTGTGTCGCGGAACTTCGTTCGCGAAGGGATGAACCCTTGGATGCCGCGGATAGACTGGCGTGGAGATGGTCCGGGGTTTACGGAAATGGAGCTGCCCCTCTATCCATACCTGACGGCACTCACGTATCAAGAGTTTGGCATTGCGGACAATCTCGGGCGGGTCTGGTCATTCGTTTTTTCGATTGGAGCGATGTTCTTCTTTTACAAGATCGCCCGCGAATATCTCGGCGTGTTTGCCGCCACGGTCGGCTTCGCGTTCTTCGCATTAAACCCTCTGATGGTTCGGATCGCCACGTCCATACAGCCGGAAGGACTGATGCTCCTGACGTACCTTGGTGCGGTCTTCTTTTTTCTTCGGTGGCTCAGCACAGGCAAGATCAGCTATTACTGGGCAGCGACCCTATCGACGGCGCTGACACTGCTCACGAAAGCTCCCGCGGCACACATAGGTTTGTTCTTCGGCGTACTTTTGCTCGAAAGGTTTGGCTGGCGCATGATCAAGGACCCTCGTGTCTGGGTCTTTGGAATAATCAGCGTGGGGCCGGCGTTCCTCTGGTACTACCATGCGAAAACTCTCTGGATCAGCTACGGCAACTCTCTCGGAGTATCGAATGAGTATCACTGGATCGGATGGGACTTTTTCACTGACACGAGCTTCATCAAAGGGATCATCAGCATCGAATTCGCCTATGTTTGGCTTGCCTTTGGCACGATCGTGGGCGCATTCGCGATCTGGCGCGGCTACAGAGAGCGCACTGCACAACACGCCTTGCTTTGGTTGGCCTCGATCCTGGTCTTTTATCTCCTGGCCGCGAGAACGACTAGCGAGGACTGGGCTGCCTATTATCATGTATTTTCAATACCGCCGGTAGGGATCCTTTTCGGATTCGCGATAAAGAAGCTTTGGGACTACGCGCACGAGTTTCGGGACAACTACAGCCTGAGAAGCGTCCCGCAACGGTTTGCCAATATTGCGATAACGAGCGTCGTCATCGTCGCCATCCTGGCCTCGCTTCGAGTTGAGGCAAAGCAGGTACGTTCCAACTTTGCCGAGAACTATCTCGATAGCCCGGCCGTGCTTTTCGCCCGACGGGCGCAGCCGGTAATGCCTTTGGGGGGACTGATACTGGTGTCGGGCGGCCACGACAGAGATAGCAAGGGCTATCCTGTCGCGTATAACGCCTCGTATATGTTCTACTGGCTCGATCGAAAGGGCTGGAACCTTCCCGTCGAGGAACACTCCGTTGGGAAGCTTAGGGAGTACGCCCGAAAAGGTGCCAGGTACTTTATCGGAGAGCGGCAGTTTATGAGAGATGCACCCGGTTTCGAGGAAGAGGCTCGTGCGGCATTCCCTGTCCTAAAAGAGTCCGATCAGTTCCTCCTTCTCGATCTGACATACGCAAAATGATGCCTTGTCCGTTGTGCAGATCCGCGAGCAAGTTCGCCTTTGTAGCGAAAGGTATCGACGTGCTCGACTGCACGGTCTGCGGACATCGGTTCGCCGGTGTAAACGGGGGCGAGGCGCACGTCTCCAGCGTGTATGCGGATGAGTATTTTACAGGCGGCGGAGCAGGATACAGCGACTACGCCGCCGAAGGGGCGATGCTCTGCCGGCGAGGCCGGGATTACGCCGCCAGGATGCGCGGGCACCGGGAGCCGGGCCGAATACTCGATGTCGGTGCGGCCGCAGGCTTTGTGCTCGAGGGATTTACCCAAGCCGGTTGGACCGGGGTCGGCCTGGAGCCAAACGCGGCAATGGCAGCACTCGGGCGTAGCCGTGGCGTGAATATTCTACAGGGAACGCTCGAGTCATTCTCATCCGACGAGCAGTTTGACCTTGTCTCGATGATCCAGGTCGCAGCACACTTTTACGACCCTGCTTCCGCATTCGGCAAAGCTCACTCACTACTCAGGCCCGGGGGCCTGCTGCTCGTTGAGACCTGGGACCGTGGGTCGATCTCGGCACGCGTCTTCGGAAAGAGTTGGCACGAGTACTCTCCGCCGAGCGTACTTAACTGGTGGACAAAGGCAGGGCTGAGCGCGTTCTTATCGCAGTTGGGGTTCACGCGTATCGAGGGTGGGAGGCCATCCAAGAAGATCAGCGGAGGCCATGTACGCTCGTTGCTCAAGTATCGCCTCGGTGATAACGTCTTGCTCAAGTTGATCCCGGACAAGGTCAACTTCCCATACCCGTCCGAAGACCTGTTCTGGGCACTATACAAGAAGAATTGATGTCTCGAGCTTCGAGCCTCGCGAATGTTTGCAAGACTGAGGGACAACATATTCGTGAACTACGCAGTGCTCGCCGCGGCTGTGGTGGCCTTTTGCGCGCGAGCAGTGCCGTTTGGGAACGAATACGTGTACCTCCTGCGGCTCCGGCGCACGTACGACCCGTCGTTCCTTCTCGGTGACATCTCCTTCAATGCCCCTCCGACCGAGCACTGGGTCTTTAACCATATTTTCGGCCTTTTCACGTATGCCTGTTCGCTTGAGGTGATCGCGTGGAGCGGGCGTATCGCATGTTGGATCGTGGTCATCTATGCGCTCCAGCGGCTTGCACGCCATTGGGAAATCCCCGTTTGGATGGCTACCGCGGGCATTCTGCTGTGGCTAGCCGAGGGGCAGGCGGTGGTCGGCGGTGAGTGGATCATCGGCACGTTCGAGGCGAAGTGCCTTGCGTATCTCTGTCTGCTTATCGCTCTCGACGGTCTTCTGCGGGAGAAACTTGTCGTCCCCGCTATCCTTCTCGGATCGACATTCAGCTTTCACCCGGCCGTGGGAATGTGGTCGATACTGGCGGTCGGCGTCGCTCTTCTGTTCTCACGACGTCCGGTCGGTGAGATCGCGAAGATCGCGGCGTTGACGCTGCTCTTCTCTCTCCCGGGCTTGATACCCTTACTGGCCGGCGGCACGGCACATGCGGGGGCGGAGGATTGGGCCTTTCTCGAGCTGGTCCGGTTCCCACATGTATTTGACGCCTTCTCCTGGCCCAAGACGGCGATCGTACTTGTCTTTCTACAACTAGCGTTCTGCGTAGCGATATACCTCAAAGGGGCCAGAAGCCGGACCGACAAGTTCATCATCTCCTTTCTCGCTGCTCTGGGAGCATTCTTCACTTTCGGCATTGGACTGCGCGCGGCGGGACAATTCGAGATGATGGAGCTGATGCCGACGCGGCTGTTCCCGGTTTTCGTCGAGCTTTTCTTCTTCTGGTATCTCGCGAAGGCATTTGAGAAGGGTGTTTTCGCTCCACCTATGACGGCGATCGCAGTCTTAGCCTTTTTCGCGATCATGCTCTCACAGTCTCCATTCGCCACGGCCAATGATCAGTGGCACCAAACGGTGGAGTCGTGGCAGGGCGGTACCGATCACACAGAGGAAGCATTCAAATGGATCGGCCACAATACGCCTGAGGGAACCACCGTGATAGCTCCGCCATGGAGGCAGGACTACTGGTGGCAAACGAATAGGGCTCAGGTCGTCAGCTGGAACTTCCCGACCTATTCCAACCTTGCGGAATGGCACCGGCGAGTCCAGGCCCTGGCGGGTAATACACCTCGCACCAAGGACGGAGACACGCGTACGGAGTTTTACTATTCGCTTCCGCGGGAGACCATCGATTCGATCGCAGCAGACGCGAATGCGGCGTACCTTGTGAGTGATGGAGAGTACGCGTATCCGGTCGCGTTTCAGAGTGGCAGCACACGGGTTTACAAGCTGCGTTGAACACGCCCGCGTTCTCCTCTAGAATCAAGCTCATGACTCAAGTCGCCAATGATGCGGAAGCACCACTCGAACCCGCCCGCTGCTCTGAGTGCGACCGTATCGTCACTCACTACAATACCTTCATAACTCCGCACGACGAGCAGCGTGTCGTCTGCTGGTCATGTCGTGAGCGTGATGAGAAGGGCTTTTTTGCTAAGAGGGGTTTTCACCGTGACGCGAGGCGCGGGACGGTGGTCAGGTGATCACCAGTGGTAGGTCCCTAGGGCCTGCATCACCAAGGTTTGTCCAAAGACGAGAGACGCGAGCTGCAGCCTCGCGTTTTTTGTTGATCCGTCGGTCTCGAGCTCGAGCAGTTTCGCTATCGGGAATAGCATGAAAGGGTAGATGAATGCACATGCCCTCGCGGTCTCGCCGGTACGCCACGCACCCACCAGGTACATACCAAGAAGGGTCGTTATCCCCAACACCGTAAGCGTGAAGAGCGGCGTAAACTCGATCTTCTTCATCCCTCGCCAGAGCAGGACGATGAGGAAGGGGCCGAAGAAGAAGAGTATCTCCGACACGTCCTCCAACCGCGTGAAAAAGTAGTTCGCCGGCTCTACGAACAGCATAAAGCCATTCGGATTCTCATAGTGCGAAGCCTCGCGGAACGCGTGCCATGCGTCGTATCCGGTCCCGATAAACAGTACCGTGTGTGCGAGGAACGCAGTTGCCAGAACGGCGGCGGAGCGTTTGACGCTGCGTTTGACGATCAACTCGTAACCGAGCAGTACGGGTATAAGAAATATGGTCACGTACGTCAGCAGCAGTGAGATCGTGAGCAGGCAAGCAGCCGCGTACAAGTGCCGGCGAGACTTACCAAAGCAGAACAGATACAGGATCACGATCAGCAGACTCGTGATCACGGCATCGATAGTCGCAAGGTAATACACCTGGACAGTCGGAAGCAGGGCGAAGAGGAATGCCATGTACCTGGCAGTGATCTCGCCCGTCTCGGTCGCAACGAGCCGATAAAAGAAGATCACCGTAATAGTGATCGAGAAAAGCATTATCGCAAGCGAGATGAATGCGGGATCAGCGAAGAGCCGTGAGAGGAAGTAGTACGTCAGCACTGCCCCAGGAGGATGCGTGTGTGCGTGAGAATGCAGTGTCGGCTGTATCTCGTTGTAGTGACCAAAGAAGTATGCCGGGTCGGTGACGGTCTTAGCATCGTGCCAATACTCCTGGCCCTCCGGGGAGTTTGGCACGAGAGTGCCGGTACGTGCGTCGCCCGCGACGGGCGCTCGTAGGCCGACATCGGTGCCCTGGATGAGGGTCGATCCCAAGATCAGAAGCGAAGCGAAGATGACCGTAAGGACAACCCTAAACTGGCGGGACTCGAGGACACGATAGGCCAATATGAAGACTGCGGCCGTGATCACCGCCATCGCCAGACCTGTGATACCAGGGCTCCGGACCTCGAAGATGCTCACAGGCCAATAGTACGGACAATCGAAAGCTATCCAGTCGTCGCATACGTGCCTGAGCAGCCGCTGTAGCCCTAAAACAAAGGCCCCGAAGACAAGTGTGTAGATCGCGACCTGGCGCCAGGAAAAGAGGAATGGCGAGGCATCGGTCTCCTCTCTCGACCGCGCAGCTACACTTGTCTCAAGGTCGGCGTACATGTCGAGCAATGAAACGCCTAATCTAGGGACGATTCCGAGGGGATGATGAGTTAGCCCGGAACACTCCTGTATTCCGGGCTGGATAGTTAACCGGCTATCTTCGCCGCGATCTCTGCGACGCGTCTGCCCTGCAGGCGTGCCGCGGTAAGTGCGGTCTCATCGGGATCGAGCTGCCCATTGTTTGACGTGAAAGAGGAACCGTACGGATTGCCGGCCGCGAACTGGCTTGGCTCCACGTATCCCGGAGCGACGATGATCATTCCCCAGTGATAAAAGGCAATATTAAGTGCGAGGATCGTCGCCTCCTGCCCCCCGTGGGATGTTGCGGTGGTCGTGAATGACGATCCGACCTTGTTGGTCAGCGCTCCCTTTGCCCAGAGACCGCCTGTCTGGTCGATGAAATTCTTCAGCTGGGCACTTGGCAGCCCATAACGGGTCGGCGTACCAAAGATGATCGCATCGGCCCATTCGAGGTCGTCGTTTGTCGCCTCAGCAACATCCTTAGTAGACTCGACATGCTCCTTCCACGCCGGGTTATTACCCCAGACCTCTCCCGGTGCGGTCTCCTTTACCTTGAGAAGCCGGGTCTCGGCTCCGGCGGCTTTTGCGCCCTCTTCGACAGCCTTTGCCAGCTCGTGAGTGGTGCCCGTCTGGCTGTAATAAATTATTGCTACCTTCGCCATGATCACTTATGTCTCCTGTTCGTTCGATCTCCTAAGAATAACGGATAACGGCCGAACCAAAATCACCCGTTCGGGTGAACAGGCCAGGAAAGTCAGGTGAGCTTCAAAGACTCGACGCGTTTATTCACCTCATCCCAGTTGATATTCGTCATGAACGCATCGATATACTTGGCTGCCGCAGATCCATAGTCCATGTGATACGCATGCTCATACATATCCATCACCAGGATGGGTGTAGAGAATGCGGGCGAGGTGGAATGGTCATACATCCAATAGTTATGCATCTCGCGAGTGTGGTTGTTGTACGCGAGTACGGCCCAGCCGCTGCCGCCCGCAAGTGCATTGCCGATCTTTCTGAACTCCGCATCCCATGCGTCGTACGAACCCCACGTCTGCTCCACCAGCTTCCTTGCAGTGCCGTCTGCTTTGCCGTTGCCGCCGAGATTCGCAAAGTATTTTTCATGCATGACCACGGAACCGGTACGGATGAGCTCCTCCCTCTTTAGCTCGCCGTAGATATAGGCCGGAATATTGACGTCCTTAACGGCCTCGGCGAGATGCTGCTCGACCAGATTTAAGGCCTTGACGGCTCCGACGTAGTTATTGTCATGATGAGAGGTTATGAGCTTCTCGGAGATGCCGATCAGCTTTTTCGCGTCAAAAGGCAGCGGCATCGGGTTGTGCTTGCCTGCGAACGCGGGTGGCAGGGCCGCCTGAGGCTCCGCCAAAGTGGAGTTTGCCGCGGCAAAACCAGCCATGCCCGCTCCGATGATGCCAGTCAGCGCCTGGCGGCGAGAGATATTTGTCATAGATGCTCCTTTGTCGAAAACTGATTGGACTTACTATACACCCGCCCTATTCGTATGCGTGGCGACACTTACAAACGCTCGGGTTGGCTATTCTGGCTTTACTTTCGAGATCGAACAAAGGAGATCAGATATGAACGCGATCGAACTATTGAAGCAGGACCATAAAACTGTCGATAAGCTGTTCCAGCAAGTAAAAGCTGAGCAGGGCGACCAGGCTAAGTTGGCGGAGCAGATCCGCATCGAACTGGAGGTGCACACCCAGATCGAGGAACAGATCTTTTATCCCTACCTTCTGGAGAATGGTGACGAGGAGGTCCAGGACATCGTGAAAGAAGGCATAGAGGAGCACCGCCAGGCCAAATCCCTGCTCAAGCAGATCCAAGGCCTTTCGGAGGAAAGCGATAGCCTCGACCCGAAACTCCAGGTCCTGATGGAGGACATAGAACATCACGTCCAGGAAGAAGAAGGAGAACTCTTTCCAAAGGTTCAGGAGCAGTTTGATGGCGAGACGCTAGATGAACTCGGGCAGGAACTCGAGGAAATGAAGACCAAGCTCATGGGCGGCAAAGCGTCCGGCGCATCCAATAAATAACGAAAGATAAAGAACGTGAAAACGGGCGGCTTCGGCCGCCTTTTTTGTTAGAAATCTCTTCGGCGTAGTCCCATATACAAACAGCGTGTACATCTAGCGGCATTCTGTCGCCGGAGGCAGGGAGTTCCTTTTATGCGAAGGCGGAGCGAAGACGAGATCATGTGTGCAACATCGGAGGCGAATCAGGATCTCGTGAGTGGCGAGGTGAAAAGTATAGACATCGGCCTGCGTCTGCAGGAGGCATTCGATTACGACAGCGTTCCGGACATGGCTATCTCACTAAAGTCGAACACGGACGAGGTCTCATCACTCGTTGAGGGCCGTTCCCTGCCGACGGCCGAAATTCTCCTCGGAGTCCGAAAGCTGACCGGAGTCTCAATTGACTGGCTGCTGACGGGCGAGGGCCCGAAGTTCGTCGCCGGCCCTGCGGTCGATCGTTACAGCAACAAGCCGCTGCCGGTCTGGGCGATAACGCAGCTCAATAACGTTAGAAGAGCGGCATAGCGCATGTTCACGATAATCGAGAACGGTGACGTGTATTCCCCCATCCCATGGGTGCCAGTTCGGTTCTGATCGCGCTCAACGAGATCGTTCACTACCTCTTCTATTGACTCATCTATCAAAAGCCGAAGGCACCTTCTTGATCAGATGAAAAAGTCGCTATCAAGAAGACACACTTCGCGCTACGCGACGTGATCTGCAAGGGAATGTATTGCTGAAAGACGGTGAACTGCTACTCCATGAGAAGTTTCTCGACAATAGTGATCGCTCGATCCACCTGGTGGGGAGGCTTGCCCGCGGAAGCCACTAGGGCCGCAGGAATCGCTCAAGTTTGCGTGCAAGAGTTGCATCCGGCTCTTTATCCTCCAGGACGACCTGCTGTTCCTCCGGTCCGGCGATCAATTCATTGAGCTTGTCTTTCGTATACTCAAGCTCCGTTGTGATCTCCGCGAGTTTTTTCTCAGTCTTTGCAAGCCTTTTCTTGAGCTCTTTCTTCTTCATCAATAGTCGACCCGCACCTGCTACTTAGCGTCGGCCGTCTCCTTGAGTGCGTTCTTCTCCTCGTCCGCGGACGCCTTCACGATCTGCTTCACCAGTTTCTTCGGCTCCACGGGTTCCAACAACGCATCGATATCAGGATCGCATTGAACGCCAACCTTACCCGCTATCGCCTGAAGCAGCTCCAGGATCTTTGTATTCTCCTGCTCAGCCAACAGGTTGATCTGCAGATCGAGATGATTTCGACGCTCCGCGAGCTCTGTATCGTGATTCTGACTGATCAGGATGAAGGTGGACAGGAAGATCGCCTCGAGCGAAACGACGAGCGTCAGGAAAGTAAACGGATAGGGGTCGAATGGAACCGAGGTCGTGTTATTTACGACTATCCAAACCCCGAACCACACGATGTGCACGTAGACGAACATCATGCTGCCGCAAAACTTTGCAACCTTTTCGGACAGCTGCTCAGCCACGGTTCTACTGCTTCGCTGCTGCGACTCCAGTTCGACTATCTCGGAGACATTCGACGCTATCTCCTTGTGGATGCCGCGCGAGCCGTTCTTCTTTTACCCTTTTTCTCTACCTTCGCCATTATTTTCCTCAGACCTGAAGCGCGGGAGAGAGTGACCTTACCCCATCTACTTTAATGCTCCGGGAAATTATCTCAGTATTGGTGCATACCACGCCAATGACGAGGCACCTCGATACTCATTCTATGCAAGACAATGATCATCAGAATCGCGAAACTACTGAGGATGGGACATACAAGAACAGCAATTCCAGCCAGGGTGGGGACAATTCATCCGGGTATCCGACTCCGGACTCGCCCGTGATCCTAACTAAGGGCAACATTCTTGATGAGCCGGATACTCCACAGGCGCCCAAACCTGAGGCTCCTTATAACGTCGACGAGCGCGAATAGCCTCAACACTTTTTCCGCCTCGTCTAAAGGTTCGGGCTCAGCCTCTGCCGAGTTTCGAACCTCGCGCATCGCCAAGCGAACACCACTCGCTAATTCATTGGCACTCTGCAATCGTGTAAAATACGCGGAAGAGAGTTGATCTGCCGATTCCGCGAGATCACGCCCTCCAGCCGAGGAGAGCGGAACTGGCATCTGCAGCAAGGGGTCCGGCGATGTCGTCTGACAATTCTGAAGGGATAACTGAAAGTGCTTCCGGTACGAGGCGAATGACAACGGATATCAAGGGGCTTGACCCGGAGTCCGGCGGAGAGCTGCGCACGCCGAATGAAAATGCCGTCTATGACCTTGTCGAGATGGCTCCTTTCGGCCTGTACATAGTCGATTCTGAGTTGAAGATCGTTCAAATGAATGGTGCTTCGCTGCGAAACGCGTTTCGCAACGTTCATCCTGTTATCGGGCGCCCATTGCTCGACGCCCTCCGGATCCTGTGGCCGCAGGCAACCGCGGAATCCATCGTCGCCGAATTCAAAAAAACTCTGGCAAGCGGTGCTCCCTACTTTTCAAAGGATTATACGGCGGAGAGAGTCGACGTCGAAGCCATCGAGTCCTATGAGTGGGAGCTGCACCGGATAACCCTCCCGGGCGGCCACTACGGTGTGGCGTGCTATTTCTTTGATTCCACGGAACTGCGCCGCACCGAGCGAGAACTCCGATCAAAGGAGGCCGAGCTCCAGCTGGTGAGCTCCAGCACCCCGGTTGTACTTGTTAGGGTCGACAAACATCTTAGATATACCTACATGAATCCGGCCGGAACTGCTTTGTTCGGCACGACATTAGAGGACACCGTCGGCCGAACGGTACCGGAGCTGCTCGGTCGCGATAATTTCGAGCGGGTAAAGCCCTACTGTGACCGGGCCCTTGCCGGCGAACGGGTCGAGTTTGAAACGGACATCGAATATCCCGCCCGTGGTGTACGCCGGATGCGGGTGCACTACATGCCCGAGTTCGGTGAGGACGGTACGATCACCGGCATAGTGGCATCACTACTCGATGTGACGGACCACGCAGCCGCGGAGAGTGCAGTTCGCCGATTGGCCGAACTCATCGATCTGTCACTTGAACCGATAATCGCGTGGAAACCGGACGGCGGCATCGTCGAGTGGAATAAAGGTGCAGAGAACTTATACGGATTTACCCGTGAAGAAGCGCTCGGAAAGGTCAGTCATGAGTTGCTCGGCACGAGACATCACGGTGGGTACGACCAGTATTTAGCTCATCTGCAGCGGGAGAGCTTCTGGGAGGGAGAGCTTGATCATACGACCAAGGACCACCGCGAAGTGGTCGTCGAGAGTCGTCAACAACTACTCAAAACACGTGATGAGGTCATCGTGCTCGAGACCAATCGGGACGTTACCGAAAAGCGCGAAGAATCCCGACGGCTGATCCTGCTGAGCGAGATAGGAGAGATCATCCGTACGTCTACAGATGATTCAGAACTGCTTCACCAGATCGCATGCGCTGTCGGAAAGCACTTCAATGCCCAGCGGTGCCTCTTCAATGAGATAGACCTCGAGAATGATCTCGAGATCGTGCATACCGACTACTCCGATGGCGTCCAATCGGTCGCCGGCACACATAATATCTCTGCCTATAGCGACATCACATCAGCGGCAATGAAAGCGGGTAAGACGGTCGTGAACCACGATTCCAAACTCGACCCAAGAACCTCCGATCGATACCACGACATTTATGAGCCCGCCGGCGAGCGCTCTTATGTAGCGGTGCCGCTGATGCGTGATCACCGGTGGGTAGCATCGCTCTGGATCAGTTGTGACGAGCCGCACGTATGGTCCGACGCCGACGTACGCCTTCTGGAGATGGTGGCTGAGCGCACCTGGCTCGGCGTGGAGAAAAACCGAAATCAATCTGCACTGCGCGCAAAAGAGGCCGAGCTCCAGGTCATGGCCGATACAACGCCTGTCATTTTGATCCGTTATGACAGCGAGCTTCGCTACCGGTTTATCAATAAGGCTGGTGCAGCTTTGTTTGGCAAAAAGCCGGAGGAACTTATCGGCTTGAGAATGCCGGATGTTGTTGGTGAGCCGGGCTTCTCGAGGGTCGAACGTCAGGTGAACAAGGCGCTCAAGGGAGAGCGGGTCGAATATGACGTGGAGTTGGAGTATCCCGTAGGTACCCGCTTCATGCGTGTCAGCTATGTGCCGGAATGCACTACCTCGGGCGAGGTCACCGGCTTTATAGCGTCGATCGTCGATATCACTGAGGTGCGAAATGCCAACGCGCTTGTTGAACGGGACCTAACCGATATGTCTCGGCTGCGCGACCTTGGGACGACCTTCGCTACCGGAGCCGATATCGAGACGCTGTACGACAAGATCGTTGAGACCGGCGTAGCCGCAGCGAGGGCCGATGGTGGCACTGTACAGATATACAGGCCTGAATCGCAGACACTCGAGGTCATCGCCCACACAGGCTTCAGCGATAAGTTCATCGAGGGCTTCAGGCACCTGAGTGCTGCCTCAAATACGTCTTGTGCCCGCGCCCTCCGAGCGAAAAAGCGGGTGATCGTGGATTTCGATGTTCCGACTGAGCAAGATCCTGATGGATCTCTTCGCGCGCATCTCGAGGAGGGATACCAAACCGCTCAATCAACACCGCTTGTGTCTCGCAGCGGGGAGCCTATCGGCATGCTGTCGACCCACTGGCGCAGCAAAACGCGACCCAACGAGAGGGACACGGCATTCCTCGATGTGCTGGCCCGCCAGGCGGCTGACCTTATAACGCGCAAACTCGACGAGGACCGCCTCCGCGAATCGGACGAGCGTTTCCGGCTCGCGCAGCGCGCCGGCGGCGTCGGGATCTGGGACTGGAACATAGCGGAGGGACGGACCTACTGGTCAGAGACCACCTGGAACTTTTACGGCGAGCCGGCCGACAGTACGCATCCAGATGATGAATTCTGGACAAACCACATTCATCCCGAGGACCGTGAGCGCGTTAAGAAGAACCTGGTCGACACCCTGACATCGCGTTCGGTGAGCTACAGGGACGAATTCCGTATCCTTCGCCGCGATGGCACCATCCTTTGGATCGAGTCGAGCGCCAGTGTCACCAGGGATAAGACGGGTCGAGCGGTAAGGATCTTTGGTGTAAATATCGACATCACCGAGCGGCGTATTGCTGAGGAGCGTGTCCGCGCGAGTGCTCAGCAGCTCCGGCTGGTGACGGATGCTATGCCGGCGCTCATCTCGTACGTGGACAAGTACGAGCGGTTTCGTTTTGCAAATCAGACCTACAAAGAGTGGTTCGGCTTGGTTCCGGAAGACCTGATCGGAAAGAAAGTACGAGAGGTATTTGGCCCCGACGTTTACAAGGTACTCGACCCTTACGTGAAGGATGCCCTGAACGGCAAAGATGTCCGCTTCGAAACTGAGATGCAGTACCGCGGGGGACAGAACCGATACGTGATGATCTCCTACACGCCCGACCGCGAGAGCAATGGTAAGGTGCGAGGTTATTTTGCGTTGACCACCGATCTCACGGACCTCAGAGTGTCACAGGATCTTCTGCGGTCAACGGAAGAAAGGGTGGCCTTGATGATGGACACCTTTACCGACTACGCGATCTTCACGCTCGACGCGAAGGGAGTAGTCAACAGCTGGAACATCGGGGCAAAGTTGATCTTCGGTTACGAGGAAGCCGAGATAATGGGACAGCCGGGAGACTTGCTCTACGTGCCGGAGGACATCGCTAATGGTGTCCCGGAGAATGAGATGCAGACGGCTCGGAGCGTCGGCCGCGCTTCCGACGAACGCTGGCATATGCGCAAAGATGGCACACGCTTTTACGCGAGCGGCGTGATGATGCCTCTGTACCTGGGCGGCACCCTTACCGGGTATGCAAAGATCGCAAGTGACCTGACGGAGCGGCAGAGACAGCAAGAGGCACTCGAGCGGGCACACAGCGAACTCGAAGTTCGCGTTGCCGAGCGAACCAGAGAATTGGCAGAGAGTAATCGGGCTTTGATCGAGGAGGCAAAGGCCCGCACCGTTGTCGAGGAGCAGCGAATTCAGCTCCTCCATCGGCTGGTGGCGAGCCAGGAGATGGAGCGGAGGCGTATCGCTCGAGACCTGCACGACCACTTTGGACAACGGCTCACAGGCCTCAGGCTCAAGATCGAGTCGCTACGATCACTGGTCGACCCGGAAGACGAGATCGGAACCCGTGTGGCCCGCCTGCAGGAGATCAGCGAGGGGCTGGATGCCGAGGTTAGCTTCCTGGCGTGGGAGCTTCGCCCGACGGTCCTCGACGATATCGGGCTGGTGGAGGCTCTGAGGACATTCGTTAGAGAATGGTCACGCCATACGGATATCGACGGCGATTTTCAGGCTATCAAGGTGGGCGAACAGCGTTTTAATACCGACGTGGAGACCCATTTGTACCGTATCGCCCAGGAAGCTTTGAATAACATCAGCAAGCATGCAGAGGCCCAGAACGTGACCGTGATGCTCGAGAAGCGTCAGCACGAATTGCTCCTGATCGTTGAGGATGACGGGAAGGGATTCGACATCGACAGCCTGCCGCAGCGGGACCGTTCCGGCGGCGGACTGGGGCTTCTCGGAATGCAGGAGAGGTCGGCCTTGATCGGCGGCGAACTCGACATCGAATCTTCCAAGCAGGGCACGACCATTTACGTCCGGGTGCCGGCGTTCGACTCTTAAGGCTCATGACAATGAAAACTGCCGTTTCAAGCTGGCTCGGATCAGCGGTCATATTCGTCGTTCTCATCTCTGCGCACGCGAGCTTCGCTGAGAGTCCAGAGCAAAAACGCTGGGCTGAGCGCGCGGCTCAGGTCACGATCACACGTGACGATTGGGGAGTCGCTCACGTGAAAGGCAAGACGGACGCCGATGCCGTATTTGGAGCCATCTACGCCCAGGCGGAGGACGACTTCAACCGCGTGGAAACCAACTACATCAATGCGATGGGCCGGATGGCGGAGGCAGAGGGCGAAAAGGCGATCTGGCAGGACCTGCGGATGAAGATCTTCATCGATCCCGCGGACCTCAAAAAGGATTTCGCCATATCACCTCCCTGGCTGCAAAAGCTGATGGTGGCATGGTCAGATGGGTTGAACTTTTTCCTCTCAAAGCATCCGAACGTACATCCCCGCGTGATCACGCACTTTGAGCCATGGATGGCTCTCAGCTTTACCGAGGGCTCGATCGGCGGGGACATCGAGACCATCAATTTGGAACGGCTGCGGCAGTTCTATGACAACGTACGGCCGAGTGGCTCAGTTGCCGTTGTCGAGGAGGATGTGCTGAGAGAACCGTCTGGCTCGAACGGCGTCGCCATAGCACCAAAAAACACAAAGGACGGGCATGCACTGCTCCTGATCAATCCGCACACGTCGTTCTTCTTCAGGTCGGAGCTGCAGATGACAAGCGAGGAGGGCCTGAACGCCTATGGAGCCTCAACGTGGGGGCAATTTTTTATCTACCAGGGCTGGAACGATCACTGCGGGTGGATGCATACCTCGAGTGCTGCAGACGCTATAGATGAGTTTCGCGAAACCATCGTAAAGAAAGGCGACAAATACTTTTATAAGTGGGGCAGCGAAGAGCGGCCGGTCACGGCTACTATTATCAAGGTCCCTTACAAGACTGCTGCTGGTCTGCAAGAGCGGGCATTTACTGTGTACAGGACCCATCACGGGGCGGTGATCCGCAAGGATGAGAACGGCAACTGGATAACCGTCGCCCTGATGAACAAGCCGGTGGAGGCTCTTCAGCAGTCGTATGGACGGACCAAAGCGACGACCCTTGCCGAGTTCAAACAAGTAATGGAACTCCACGCCAATTCGTCAAATAACACCCTCTACGCGGATCGAGACGGACACATAGCTTATTTCCACGCTAACTACCTTCCCGTCCGCGATCAGCGATTTGATTGGACCAAGCCCGTCGACGGCAGCGATCCGGCAACTGATTACAAAGGCTTACTGTCGGTCGATAAGTCACCGAACGTGATCGATCCCGCATCCGGTTGGGTCTACAACAGCAACGATTGGCCCTGGGCAGCGGCCGGCCCGAGCAGCTTAAAACGCTCTGACTTTCCTCGATGGGTGGACAACGGGATCGAGTCGGCCCGCGGCCGTCACGCCGTGATCGTGCTCAAAGACAAGCACGACTTTACCCTCGATAGCCTCCGGGCAACGGACTTTGACACTTTACTGCCATGGTTCGACAAGCCTCTCCCTGCTCTCTTCAAGGCATGGGATGCCCTTCCCTTCTCAGATCCGATCAAGGAGCAGACCGCCGAACAGATAAAGGTGCTTCGCGGCTGGAACCATCGCTGGGGAGTCGACTCTATCCCGACCTCGTTGGCGGTGTTTTGGGCCGAGAACGTGACACGGACGGCGGCCGCAGCACCGGATCGAAATGGAATGGGCATCGAGGAGTACCTCGGCACAAAAGCCTCCGGCGAGATGCTGCTAGGTTCTCTGGTCGCCGCAACGGCCAGGCTGACGACCGATTTCGGCAATTGGAAAACGTCGTGGGGAGAGATCAATCGTTTTCAGAGACTCACGGGAGATCTCGTTCAGCCCTTCAGCGACGCTGCTCCGAGCATCCCGGTGGGCTTTACCTCCGGTAACTGGGGCTCACTTGCATCCTTCGGGGCAGGGCCGAAGCCCGGCACAAAGAAGTGGTATGGCACGAGCGGGAACAGCTTTGTCGCTGTTGTCGAATTTGCACCCCACCTACGGGCTAAGGACGTAACCGCGGGCGGCGAGTCCGGCGATCCGGCCTCGAAACACTTCAACGATCAGGCGGGCCGCTACACGACCGGTAATTTCCGGGACGTGTACTTCTATCCTGAACAGCTCAGGGGACACATTGAACGCACGTATAGCCCCGGGCAGTGAGGCACATTAGTTGCGGAGCCCATGAATGGGGTTACGTTATGCTGAAGAAATTCATACCACTTGCTTTCATCGGGGCCATGTTCGTCACTACGGCGTGCGCTCAGAGGAATCTCATCGGTGCCGCTGAGCGGATCAGCGGTGATAGTTTTCCGGTCTCGATCAACACTCCCAATGGAGCCCATGTTTACGCTGTAAACAGGCCTTCGGCCGCGGTGCTCGCTGCTATCGACAGCGGACTGCGGGACCTGTTTGCCGTGGCCAGGAAGAACGGATACTCGCGGCGGTTGAATTACGGCGACTACACGATCTTCATAGCGCGGGCCG
>Ga0070658_10001564_pt1 | contig 19410 bp, 14 predicted proteins | sample KBSC13metaG_FD_64664 | JGI IMG/M metagenome (GOLD analysis project Ga0070658, IMG submission 64664) | Corn rhizosphere microbial communities from Kellogg Biological Station, Michigan, USA - KBS C1-3 metaG | ecosystem: Host-associated > Plants > Roots > Rhizosphere > Soil ...
CGGCGGCGCCGTGCTCGCCGTCGGCGATGGGGCGCGCGAAGCGATCGTCGAACTCGCGGCGCCCGCCCAGCAGGCCCCGGTTCGTGAAGTGGGCCAGGCTCCACAGCTCGTCCAGCCGGTTCTCCAGCGGCGTGCCCGTCATCGCGATGCGGAAGTCGCCGGTCAGGCCGTAGGCGGCGCGCGCCACCTGGCTGTCCGGGTTCTTGATGGCCTGCGCCTCGTCGAGAATGATCGTCGCGAACCGCCGCGCCGCCAGCTGCTCGGCGTCCAGGCGCAGGATGGCGTAGCTGCACAGCGTGATGTCCGCCTTGTCGTCCAGCTGTCGCCCGGGGCCCTGATACACCGACACCTTCAGGGCGGGGCGGAAGCGCGCGATCTCGGCGCGCCAGTTGGGCAGCACGCTGGTGGGGCAGACGATCAGCGCCGGTCCGACCAGTCCGGCCAGGGCCTCCAGCGTCTTCCCCAGGCCCATGTCGTCGGCCAGGATGCCGCCCAGGCCCGCGGCGCGCAGGAACGCCAGCCAGTCGACGGCCTGACGCTGGTAGGGACGCAGCGTCGCCGTCAGATCGCCGGGCAGGGTCGCCGGCGGCACGCTCTGGAAGCCGGCGGCCAGCGTGGCCAATCGATCCAGCCCCGGAGGCGCGGGCTGATCCAGCTCCGCGCACAGCGCGCCCAGCGCCGGCAGCGCGTGGTTCGCGACCCGGCCGTCACCGCTACGCGCCGCCAGCAGATCGGCCAGGTGCTGCCCGTGCTTGGTCAGGAAGTCGCGCGGCAGCGCCGCCCAGCCGCCCCCGTCCAGCGGCACCAGCCCGAATCCCTCTTCCCAGGCCCGCATCACGGCGTCGGCGCTGACGGTCGACGCGCCCGCGCGGCCCGTGTCGTCGCCCTCCACCTGGAAGGTCAGGGTGAAGCGGACGTCGGGCGCTCCTTGCGCTGTCGTCCCCTCGGCCGTCACCACCTGCAGCTGCGGCCGCAGCCGTGCCTTCGTGTCGACGACGCGCGCGCCGTCGCCGGCCAGGTCGCCCCGCCACTTGCGCAGCGCCGTCGCGAACCGCGCGCCATCCTGCCCCTCGAACGTGGCGCGACGTCCCGGGACCAGGTTCAGCTCGTCGCGCAGCTTCTGGAGCAGCCGGCGCTCCGCCGCCTCGTCGCGGATCGGGACGGGACCCTTCAGGTGGGTCATCCGTCCCTCGTCGATGCGGACGGTGGGCGGGTGGCCGTAGACCAGCGTGGGCAGCACGGTCAGTCCGGCGCCGACCTGATTCAGCGTCAGCAGGATGCGCGGCGGGACGTCGCGCACGATCGAGGGGACGCGGCGCGTGCGCACCGTGACGGCCATGCGGGCGGCCAGCTCGGGCAGCGTCTTCGTCGCCAGCTCGCCGGCGGCGGCGGCCGGGACCACGCGCAGCTGCGGCAGGTGCTGCAGGTAGGCGCCGGTCAGCTCGGTCTCGGTCAGGCGGTGGATGGCGTCGCCCGCCAGCACCACGCCCGCCGTCAGCACCTCGGTGACGCGCGGATCGCGCGTGATGGTGATGGTCAGGTCGTCCTCGGGCCGCGGGCCGCGTTCGCCCACCACGGCGTTCGGCCGCAGCAGCTCGTCGGACACCGCGACCGGCCTTCCGTCCAGGCTGACCTGGCGCGCGCCCACCAGCACCGCCAGCAACGCGTCCAGCTTCGTAGGGGGCAAGATGCTGCGGGCGCCGCTCTCCAGCAGCAGATCGGCGCGCAGGTCCAGCTCCTCCAGGTGCAGGTCGGCGGCGTCGGGGCGGTTGCGCAGCACGGACAGCGAGGCGTCGACCGGCGTCTCGGTCAACGTCCCGTCGGCCGCGCGCCGCACCAGCGCGCGTGTGACTTTCAGGCCGCCGTCCGCGCGCGCCAGCTTGTAGGCGACGCGCGCCCAGGCGGCCGCCGTGGTGGCGATGCCGGAGGGTTTTTCGTCGCCTTGGGCCAGCGCCAGCGCCGCCGCCACGATGTGCTCGCAAGGGCGCATGCGCCCCGCGCAATCGCAGTCCCAGTCCAGCTGGCCCGGGTACAGCACCACGGTGGGCGCCACCGGCCGTCCGGGCGCTCGCACCCGCAGCACCACCTCTTCGACGTCCTGCGACTCGACCGCCACCGCGTCGCCGCGCGACAGCTTCACGCCGGACGACCAGATCCCGGCGGGCGCCGCCTTGCGCAGCGCCTCGACCAGCGCCGCGGCGCCGGCGCTCACGCGGGCGCCGTCCCGGCGACAGCATCCAGCTCGGTGACCAGCGACATCGGCGGCACGCTACCGGAAGGATGATCGATGTAAAGAAGACCGCGCGCCGGCAGGGTCATGTCCGGTCACCGCCGTGGAACGCCGGCCCGATCGGCCGCCGCCGCCAGCACCTCGTAGGGCTGGCAGCCGACGACTTCCTGGCCGCCGATGAAGAAAGTCGGGATGCCGCTGACGCCGTGGGCGCGGGCGTCTGCTTGCTTCGCATCGACGCCGGACAGCCAGGCCGGATCGTCGGCGGCCGCCAGCGCCTCGGTCGGGTCCAGTCCGGCCGCGGCGGCGATCTCGCGCAGGTCCACGTCGCTCTCCAGATCCTTGCCTCGCCGCCAGTGCGCGTCGAGGGCGGCGGCGCGGAAGGGCTCCAGACCCCCGGTGGCGCGCGCCCACTCGGCGATGGCCAGCGCCCGGCGGCTGTTCTGCAGGCGATCGGGCGGCTGGAAGCCCGTCACGCCGAAGCGGGCGGCGAACCGCTGGGTCCCGGCGTGCATCTGGGCCAGGTCCCGGCCCGGGAACAGGCGCTGCAGTGGCAATCCACCGCGGGGCGTGCCCGGGTGCAGCTCGAAGCCGCGCCAGTCCAGGGTCAGGTCATAGTCCGCCAGCAGGCGAGGGACGGTGCTCTGCTCCGCGATGAAGCAGAAGGGGCACACGAAGTCCGTGTAGAGGCGCAGGGGGGTGGGCATCGCCGTTGACGAAATGTGTCGCGGGCCGTGGCGACCCGCAACCCCGACATTCGCCCGGCCGGGCTTCCCACCCGGGCCAGAACGGCCGTGATCTCGGGAGATTGTCTATCCATGCTACTTTTCTGGGCTGCCCAGGGGAACGTCCATGCACATTAGAAGGCTCGCCATGACCACCTTTTCTCAACGATCCCGGGGCCTCGCGGCCGCCGGCGCTTCTGCCCTGGGTTTCGTGGCCGTCACGCTCGCCGCCCCGTCTGTCTGGGCCGCCGTCACCGAGCCCCCCATCATGGGCGCCACCGCCGGTGAGTCCGTGCCCAAGCCGGTGCCGGACGCCGAGATCTCCGTCGTCACCTCGCGCGGGTTCACGGCCATGGACGACACGCTGAACGGCCTGTTCACCAGCCGCGGCGAGAAGCTGGACTACGTGAAGGACGCGCAGACGTCCCCCGGCACCTTCTCACCCCAGTGCGGCTTCACCGGACAGCTGGTCCTGCACGGCGGCGGCTGTCCGGTCGGCCTGGGCTGGTACAACGTCACGGCCGGCAGCACCACGCCGCCCCCGCAGAACCAGATCTACATGCTGGTGCCGCCAAGCTTCCCCAAGTGCCCGATGACCCCGATGGCCATCGACCCCACGATGGCATGCTGTGACGACACCGACTTCTGCCCGCTGGCCACCTACGACACCACCCAGATGCCGCAGCATCGCTGGAACATGCTGCCGTACCTGGCGGACAACATTCGCACGGACACCCGCTACAAGGGCGGCCTGATCGGCTTCGTGCTGATGGGCGTGGGCAGCCCCGACGGCCGCTGCAACCAGAACAAGTTCTCGCAGCTCGAGCTGAACCAGGCCTCCCCCTCGGGGAAGCCGTGGGTGGGCGCGGTCATCTATCAATCGACGGTCAACCCCAGCTCGTACTACCTGGGCTTCGAGGATCAGCCGACCACCTCTTCCACGTGGAAGGGCGCGAACAACGCCAACGACGGCGACTTCAACGACTTCGTGTTCTACGTCAGCGGCATCACCTGCAAGGGGGGCGGCGTGCCCTGCGACACGATGATGCAGGGGGTGTGCGCGAACGGCGTCACGCAGTGCTCGGCGGGCGAGAACATCAGCTGCCGCCCCATCATCAGCCCCAGCGCCGAGATCTGCGACGGTCTGGACAACGACTGCGACGGCGTCATCGACCAGGACGCGCAGTGTCCCGGCGAACAGGTGTGCGACAAGGGGAAGTGCGTCGGGAAGTGCGGCATGGGCGAGTTCATGTGCCCGCCCGGCCTGGCGTGCGACACCGACTTCTATTGCAAGGATCCATCCTGCATGGGCATCACCTGCCCGACCGGGCAGATCTGCCTCGGCGGGCAGTGCCAGGGCGGCTGCGACGGGGTCTCGTGCCCCAAGGGTCAGGCCTGCGTCTCGGGCGCCTGTGTGGATCTGTGCGGCGGCACGACGTGCAGCAGCGGCCAGGTCTGCCAGAACGGCGTTTGCCTGGCGCCGTGCGAGTGCTCGGGCTGCGGAAACGGGCAGTCCTGCTCTTCCTCGACCCACCTGTGCGTCGATGACGGCTGCGACAAGATGGCCTGCAGCCCGCCCGCGACCGTGTGCGTGAACGGCGCCTGCCAGGACGGGTGCAAGAGCGTCACCTGCCCGTCTGGCCAGGCCTGCATGGCCGGGCAGTGCATCCAGGTCGCGCCCACCAGCACCGGCGGCTTCTCGGGCGTGCTGAGGGACGGCGGCGTCAGCGGCAGCGGCGGTGGCGGCATGCTCCCGCTGGGCAGCGGCGGGCGCTCGGGGAACGTCGACTCCGGGGCCGGCCAGGGATCGGGCAACCCGGGCGCCAATGGCCCAGGCAAGATCTCGGCCTGCGCGTGCGATTCCTCGGGGTCGGGCTTCGGTGCGGCGTGGCTGGCGACGGCGCTGGCGGGCGCGATGGCCATGTTCCTGCGCCGCCGCCGGCGCGAATAGCGTCTCCAGGGGGCGACGATCGAAGCGCCGTGGTCGGCGGGGCCTCGATCTCGTGCTACGGTTTTCGGCTGGAAACCGATGGCTGATTTTCGTCGCCGCCCCACGACCCCCAGCTGGGCCCAGCCGCTGGTTCAGCGCCTGACGCCGACCGTGAAGGCGCTGATCATCGCGCTGACGCTGGGCTACTTCCTGTTCGTCCTGGCGCCGCCGCTGGACGACTGGATGATCACCCACCTGCTGGTGGGGCCGAACCTGTGGCACGGCGAGGTCTGGCAGCCCCTGACCGCGCTGTTCCTGAACAACCGCTTCACCGGCTGGATCTTCTCCATCATCGGTCTGTGGTGGGTGGGCGCCTACGTCGAGCGCACGCGCGGCCAGCGCTTCTTCCTGGGCCTGTTCCTGGGGGCGGGCATGGCCGCGAACCTGGTGGCGGGCGCCCTGGGTTACTTCGTCGAGGGCGGCCCGATCGTCCGCAGCGACGGCGCCGGCTTCGCGCTGACCGCCATCTTCGTCGCCTTCGCGCGCATCTACGGGGCGCAGCCCGCGCAGATCTGGGGCGCCTTCTCGATGCGCGCCGACTACTTCACCTGGATCCTGATCGGGTTCTCGCTGCTGGTGTCGCTGGCGAACCGGGACTTCGCGGGCTGCGCCGGCGAGCTGGTCGCGGTGGGCCTGGCCTTCTTCGTGACGGGCGGCCTCGCCACCCTGCAGCGCCGCCGCCAGGCCGGCAAGCGCAGCCGCTACACCGTCCTCGAGGGCGGCAAGCAGCGCAAGTCGACGACCTGGAACTGAGCGGCGGCGAGAACGCCCCACAGGCAGAGGCGCGCCGAGGGCCAGGCCTCGCCGGCCCGCGTTGCATTCACGCCCTGCCGCGGTAATGTGCAGAGCCCGAATTTCGGGACCACATAGCTGGGGGAGCGAGCAGGCGAACGGTCGCCCGCGAGCTGAGAGGCTGGCACGCCAGCGACCCCTGAACCTGCTCCGGGTAATGCCGGCGAAGGGAAAGCGAGGACAGGATGAGCGTTTCGAATGGCGATGATGTTACGGGGCGGTCGGCCGGCGGTGCGACCCCGGGCCGTGTCGGTCTGAAGACGGTGGGCGAGGCGCCGGTCGACGGCCTGGCGCCCCTGGGCGACTTCCCCGCCTCGGAGCGGATCTATCTGGAAGACCCGGCGCACGCGGACATCCGCGTGCCGATGCGGCGCATTCACCTGTCCGCCGGTGAGCCGCCCCTCGATGTCTACGACACGTTCGGACCGCGCACGACCGACCTGACGAAGGGGCTGCCCAAGCTGCGGCAACCCTGGATCGATCGCCGCGTCGCCCGCGGCGACGTGAACTTCAGCCAGATGCACTACGCCCGCCGCGGCGAGATCACCGAAGAGATGCGCTTCGTGGCGCTGCGCGAGGGGCTGGCGCCCGAGTTCGTGCGCGACGAGGTGGCGCGGGGCCGCGCCATCATCCCCGCCAACCGGAACCATCCGGAGAGCGAGCCGATGATCATCGGCCGCAACTTCCTGGTGAAGATCAACTCGAACATCGGCAACTCGGCCGTGCGCTCGTCGATCGCCGACGAGGTCGACAAGCTGCGCTGGTCGATCAAGTGGGGCGCCGACACGGTGATGGATCTGTCGACGGGCGCCGACATCCACGAGACGCGCGAGTGGATCATCCGCAACTCGCCCGTGCCCATCGGGACGGTGCCGATCTACCAGGCGCTGGAGAAGGTGAACGGCCGCGCCGAGGAGCTGAACATCGACGTCTTCCTGCAGACGCTGGTGGAGCAGGCCGAGCAGGGCGTCGATTACTTCACCATCCACGCCGGGGTGCTGCTGCGCTTCGTGCCGCTGACGGCGCGCCGCAAGACCGGCATCGTGTCGCGCGGCGGCTCGATCATGGCCAAGTGGTGCCTGGCGCATCACCAGGAGAACTTTCTCTACACGCACTTCGAAGAGATCTGCGCGGTCATGAAGAAGTACGACGTGTCGTTCAGCCTGGGCGACGGCCTGCGCCCCGGCTGCATCGCCGACGCCAACGACGACGCGCAGTTCGGCGAGCTGGAGACGCTGGGCGAGCTGACGAAGATCGCCTGGAAGCACGACGTGCAGGTGATGATCGAGGGCCCGGGGCACGTCCCCATGCACAAGATCAAGGAGAACATGGACCGCCAGCTGACGGCCTGTCACGAGGCGCCGTTCTACACGCTGGGGCCGCTGGTCACCGACGCGGCGCCGGGCTACGACCACATCACGTCGGCGATCGGCGCGGCGATGATCGGCTGGTTCGGCACGGCCATGCTGTGCTACGTGACGCCCAAGGAGCACCTGGGCCTGCCCAACAAGCAGGACGTGAAGGACGGCGTCATCGCCTACAAGATCGCCGCGCACGCGGCCGACCTGGCCAAGGGGCACCCGGGTGCCCAGCAGCGGGACGACGCGCTGTCGAAGGCGCGCTTCGAGTTCCGCTGGCAGGACCAGTTCAACCTGTCGTTCGATCCCGACACCGCGCAGTCGTTCCACGACGAGTCGCTGCCGGCGCCGGCCGCCAAGGGCGCGCACTTCTGCTCGATGTGCGGCCCGCACTTCTGCTCGATGAAGATCACCGAGGACGTGCGCAAGTTCGCCGCCGAGAGCGGCGTGGCCGAGGCGCAGGCGCTGGAGGCAGGGCTGGCGGCCAAGGCGGCCGAGTTCAAGCGCGGCGGCGAGCTGTACGCCCCGGCCGACTCCGACGGCGCGGCCGAATGAGGCTGCGCGGCGTGATGGTCGGGCTGGGCCTGCTGGGCCTGGCAGCATCGGCGGCGGGCTGCAACACGCCCGGCGACGACCCCGGCCCGCCCATCCCCGTCGACCCCGCGGCGCTGTACGCGCAGATGTGCGCGCGCTGCCACGGCGCCGACGGCCGCGGCGACCCCGAGATCAAGAAGACGTTGCCCGTGCGCGACTTCTCGAATCCGCAGTTCCAGGCCCAGACGACGACCGACCAGGTCGGCCAGACCATCATGACCGGCAAGAACCAGATGCCCGCCTTCGGAGGCCTCCTCTCCGTCCCGAAGATCCAGGCCATGTCCGGCTACGTGAAGCGCCTGGGCCGCACCCCGCCGCACCCGGCGCAGTGACCGGACCCGACCGCAGCGGCACGCGGTGCGTGATCGGCCCGCCCTTGCGCGGATGGCCGTCGATCGCACAGAATCTCGGCGTGCCGTCACGGACCACGCGGTCGCGAGCGGGTAGCCTGCGCGTCGGCTGGGCGTTCGCCTTCGCGTTTGCCATGGCCCTGGGCCTGTCGGCGCCGGTGCGGGCGCGGGGCGACGACGCCGTCGAGGCGCGGCGGCACGCGCAGCGGGCCAGCGGTCTGGCCGCCTCGGGCAAGTGCCGTCAGGCCGTCGCCGAGTGGAACAAGGCGATGGCCATCCTGCGGGACCCGGCGCTGCTGTTCAATCGGGCCGAGTGCTACCGCAAGCTGGGCGACGCTGACGCCGCGGTGGAGGACTACCGGCAGTTCCTGAGCGACCTGCCGAAGGCGCCCAATCGCGCCGAGGTGGAGCGGCGGATCGCCGAGCTCTCGGCCCAGAAGGACAACCAGAAGGACAAGCAGAAGGACAACGGCAAGGACAAGGCGCTGGTGGTGGCGCCGCCTGCGCCGCCACCGCCGACTCCCGTGGTGGCGCCGCCTGCCCCGGCGCCCGTCGTTGCCGCGCCGCCGCCGCCGCACCCGGCGCCGGCGGCCACGCCGCCCCAAGAAGCCCCGCCGCCACCACCGGTGCCCGCGGCGCCCGCCGAATCGGCTCCGGTCCCCGCGCTGGCCCTGGACGCCCCCGCGGCCGCGCCCGCCTCGTCGGGGAACGCCGAGGGGGGCATCACCACGCGCCCCTGGTTCTGGATCACCATCGCGGCCGTGGCCGTGGCGGCAGGCGTGGGCACGTTCGTCATCCTCAGCCGCGACAGCACGAACATCCCCTCCACGGCGCTGGGGAACTACAAGTTTTGAGGCGCCCGCACCCCAGGAACGCCGGACGGCGGTCGTCGTTCGTCCCCGTGGCGCTGCTGGTGCTCGGGGTGGGCGCGCTGGCCGCCAACTGCTCGCAGTCCGACACGGTGCTGCTGGTGCACGTGACCGCGTCGGCGGCGCCCCTGGATGGGATCCAGCAGCTGCACACCACCTTGCGCGTGGGCGGCCAGACACACGTCATCGACGTGCCCGACGCGCCGGTCGCGATCGCGCTGCCCACCAGCTTCACCGTGCAGCTGGCGCGGTCCTTCACCGGCGACCTGAGCGTCAACGTCGATGCGCGCGACGCCGGGGGCGTCACCATCGCCAGCGGCAGCCAGACGGTGTCACCGTTGCAGGTCGGACAGCAGAACGAGCTCACCATCGATCTGGCGCCCGGCGCGGTGCCCGACGCGGGGATGGATGGCCCGCCGAACACGACGGGCACCGGTGGCTTGACCGGCACCGGCGGTGCGACCGCGACGGGCGGGGCGATCGGCAGCGGCGGCGCGACGGCGGGCGGCGGCGGCGGCGCGACCGCGGGCAGCTCCGGCGCGGGCGGCAACACCGCCACGGGCGGCAGCGCCGGCGCGGGGGCGCGCGGTGGCGCCGGCGGCCACGGGGGCACCGTGGGAACCGGCGGCCATGCCGGCGGCGCGTCGGGCAGCGGCGGCCGTGCGGCGACCGGTGGCATGGTGGGAAGCGGGGGGGCGGCCAGCGGAGGCAGCGGCGGCATGACGGCGAGCGGGGGCGCTCCGGGTAGTGGCGGCATGGCCACGGGAGGCTCGGACGCGGGTGGTTCGGCGGGCGGTGCTGGCGGCGACGCGGGCGGCGCGGCAGGCAGCTGAGCCAAGCCCGCTGCCGATGCGTGGCCCCGCCGTCCAGGCGTCGCGCGGGGTCCAGCGAGCGCGCCGCGCCGTGGTGCCAACCCCACGCGATAGCCGTTTGCCCGGAGGCGTTCCTGGGTCATTCTTGCGCCCCATGACCATCGCCCTGCCCGTGCTGTCCAATCCACCCCGCGTCGCCGCGGCAGGGACCCCCGATCCGGCGCGGGCGTCGGCCGCCGACTTCGCCGACTGGCGCTGGCAGCTTCGCAACCGGCTGTCGACGAAGGACGAGCTGGCCGCGCTGCTGCCCCTGACGGCCGACGAGGACGCGGCCATGGACGCGGCCCCCGGGCTGTTCCGGGTCGGCATCACGCCCTACTACTTCTCGCTGATCGATCGCGCGCACCCCGACTGTCCCGTGCGCATGCAGGTGATCCCGCGCGCCCGTGAGTTGACCGTCGAGGAGGGCGATCTCGTCGATCCGCTGGGCGAGGACGCCCACTCGCCCGCGACCGGCATCTTCCACCGCTATCCCGACCGCTGCCTGCTGCTGGCGGTCGACCGCTGCGCGATCTACTGCCGCCACTGCAACAGGCGGCGGCTGGTGGGACAAGAGGAGTCGCCCATCTCGCGCCAGGACCTGGACCAGGCGATCGGCTACATCAGCCGCACGCCGGCCATCCGCGACGTGCTGATCTCGGGCGGCGACCCGCTGACCCTGTCGACGGACCGGCTGGAGGACATCGTGGCCCGGGTGCGGGCCATCCCGCACGTCGAGATCATCCGCATCGGCACGCGGGTGCCGGTGGTGCTGCCCATGCGCATCGACGACCAGCTGTGCGCCATGCTGCGCCGGTACCATCCCCTGTACATCAACACGCACTTCAATCACCCGAAGGAGCTGACGCCGCTGGCGCGCACCGCCTGCGAGCGGCTGGCCGACGCCGGCATCCCGCTCGGCAACCAGACGGTGCTGCTGCGAGGGGTGAACTCGTCGACGCGCGTGATGCGTAGGCTGTTCACGGAGCTGTTGAAGGTCCGGGTGCGCCCCTACTACCTGTTCCAGGGCGATGTCGCGGCCGGCACGTCGCACCTGCGCACGTCGGTCGAGACGGGGATCGAGATCATGCAGAACCTGCGCGGCTGGATCTCGGGCCTGGCCATCCCGCACCTGGTGATCGACACGCCGGGCGGCATGGGCAAGGTCAGCATCGGGCCCGACTACGTCGTGGCGCGCGGCGCGGACAAGTGGACGCTGCGCAACTACGAGGGGCGCCTGGTCGACTACCCGCAGCCGATGGACACGGACGCCACCTGCCGGTACGACGAGGTCTACTTCCGCGACGAGACCCAGCCCGGCGCGTAGCGACGACCTAGGACTCGATCCCGGCGCTGGGACAGAACGGCGCCAGCGTGCAGTGCTCGCAGTCGGGCTTGCGCGCGAAGCAGACGCGCCGGCCGTGCCAGATCAGCTGGTGCGAGAAGCGGATCCAGCGTTCGTGCGGGATCGCCTTCATCAGGTCCTGCTCGATGTCCTTCACGTCGGCCGACCGTGTCAGCCCCAGCCGCATCGCCAGCCGCTGCACGTGCGTGTCGACCACGATCCCCTCCGCCAGCCCGAAGGCGGTCCCCAGCACCACGCTGGCCGTCTTGCGCGCCACGCCCGGCAGCTTGGTCAGGTGCGCCAGCGTGCGGGGCAGCTCGCCGCCGTGATCGTCCAGCAGCGCCTGCGCGGTGGCCTTCAGGTTCTTCGCCTTCTGGCGGAAGAAGCCGGTGGAGCGGATCAGCTCCTCCAGCACGGGCAGCGGCGCCTGGGCCATGGCGCGCGGGTCGGGGAAGCGACGAAACAGCTCCGGCGTGACCTTGTTGACCCGCTCGTCGGTGCACTGCGCGGAGAGGATGGTCGCGCACAGCAGCTGAAAGGGCGTGTCGCGATCCAGCTCGCAGTCGACGTCGGGGTACAGGTCCTCCAGACCGTCGAGGATCGACCGCACCCGCTCGGGCTGGGGCGGCCACTTCCCCTTCGCCGGCCGGCGCGTCGCCTTGGTGATCACGACCGGCTTCTTCAAGAGGCGCGGCGTCTTCACCTTCTTCTTCGTGGGCAGCGCGGGCATGGCGGCGCTTTATAGCATCGGCCATCGGGCGGTCGGGGACCCCGGCCGCGACCCTGACCGCAAACCCGAGCGACCGAACGCGTCGTCACCTGCCGGCCGAGGCTCGCCCCTTCATGGACAGCGGGGGCCAGGCCTGGGAGATTTCGCGTCGTGGAGTCGAACCGCGACCCGGAGTCGGAGGTGAGGGTGCTTCGGGAGCGCGTCGCTCAACTGGAGAGCGCGATGTCCTCGCGCGCAGATCCGGTGCTGCTGTCGTTGCTGCAGAACGCGACGTCGTTCCTCAGCGTGATCACGCCTGACGGGCGCATCATGGCGACGGGGCGCGAGTCCGAGGCGTACGGCTCCGTGGTGGGGCGCAGCGTCTTCGAGTTCACGCCGCAGGGCTCGCACGAGGTGCTGGCGCAGGCGCTGGCCAGGCTGCGCGAGACGGGACAGCCGGTCACCTACGAGGCGGGCGGGTTCGGCGAGAATGGCGAGCCCGACCACGTGTATCACGTGCGCGCGGTGCCGGTGATCACCGAGGGGGTGCTGCAAGCGATCGTCGTCGTCCCCACGGACATCACCGATCGCGTGCGCCTGGAGCGTTCGCTGCGCGAGAGCAACGACACCCTGCGCATGGCCATGTCTGCCACCGGCATGGGCTTCTGGCGCTGGGACATTCCCCAGGATCAACTGGAGTGGGATCAGCGCCTGCGCGACATCTTCGGCGTCGAGGAGACCCCCGTCGACTACGGCGATTACCGGAAGTTGATCCACCCCGACGACCTGCCGGCGGTGGAAGGGGCCGTGCGCCAGGCGCTGGAGCAGGGCCGCTACCCCACCATCGAGCACCGCATCCTTCGCGGCAACGACGGCGCGGAGCGATGGATCCTGGCGGTGGCCACGGTCAAGCGCGACGACGCGGGCAAGCCGGTCATGCTGCTGGGCGGCGGCCTGGACATCACCGATCGCAAGCAGCTGGTGCGGCAGATGGAGCTGGCCGAGCGCGTGCAGGCGGTCGGGCAGCTGGCGGCCGGCATCGCCCACAACTTCAACAACCTGCTGGCGGTCATCATCCCCACGCTGTCCATGGCGGTCGACCGTCCCACGCCGGATGACACCAGCGCGCTGAGGATGGGCCTGACCGCGGCGATGCAGGCGCGCGATCTGGTGAAGAGCATGTTCGCGCTGACGGCGGCGCCCGACCCGCGGGCCCGCGGCAGCTCGGACGCGGGCGAGGTGGTGAAGCGCACCGTCGCCATGGCGCGCGCCGCGTTCCCGCGCGAGATCGCGGTCGCCTGCGGCGTGGATCCTGCTCCCGCGCCGGTCAGCATGCCGGCCAGCAACCTGGAGCAGGTGGTGCTGAACCTGCTGACGAACGCGCGCGACGCCATCCAGGAGCAGCAGCCGGGCGGCAGCGCCGAGATTCGCGTGACGGTCACCTATCAGAAGGGCAGCGGCGGGACACGCGACATGGCGCGTATCAGCGTCTCGGACACGGGCGCGGGGATGACCGAGGAGACCCGCCGCCGCATCTTCGAGCCGTTCTTCACCACCAAGCCGCGCGACCGCGGCACCGGGCTGGGGCTGGCCACCGTGGCGGCGCGCGTGCGCAACGCCGGCGGCAACGTGGCCTGCGAGAGTCAGCGCGGTCGCGGCACCACCTTCACCATCGAGCTGCCGTTGCGACCGATCTCGGGGATCTATCCGGCGCCCGAGGCGGCGCCGTTGCCCGAGCGGATGGCGGGGCGCGTCCTGGTCATCGACGACGAGGACATGGTGCGCGGCATGTTGAGGCGCGTGTTCGAGGCCGCGGGCCTGGAGGTGTACGAGGCCGCCAGCGCCGCGGCGGCCCGGGCGGTGCTGGAGCGCCAGCCGGTCGATCTGGTGTTCCTGGATCACTCCATGCCCGCCGAGTCCGGCCTGGCGGCGCTGCCGTCGCTGCGCGCCCGCACGCAGGCCCCCGTGGTGCTGTTCACAGGCCACGCGCCGGCCGTCCCCGCGGACATCGCGGCGCTCCTGCGCAAGCCGGCGCGGCCGGAAGAGATCCTGCGCACCGCGTACGAGCTGCTGCCGCGCGCAGAGGCGGCCGGGGGCTGAGGCGCCTGCCGCTGTCCCGGTGGGGCGGGGCGGCGTTATAACCAGCGGGCAGCCGGTCCGGTCGGCCGCACGCATGGACGAGACCCCCGAAGAGCTGGAGCAGATTCGCGCCGACGCGGCGGCCATCGACGTGCACCAGTACCAGAAGCGGTTCCGGGCCATGAAGGCGATCGGCCTCGGCGCCGCGGCCGCGGGCCTGGTCTGGCTGGTCATGATCATGGTCGACAGCCGGCGCAACCCCTGCGAGCGCGTTCGCGATCACTTCTGCAAGCAAGAGGGCGCGACGGGCGTGAACTGCCGCATGTACCAGAATATCCAGAAGGAGTCCGTCGAGGACGACAACGCCCAGATGCGGCAGAGCATCCGCGCCCAGTGCGTGACGAAGATCGAGCGCCTGAAGGAAGAGGACGGCGTCGTCGTCCGCTGACGTTCAGTCCTGGAAGATCTTGCCGGGGTTCAACAGCCCGGCGGGATCCCACATCCGCTTCAGCCGCTTCTGCCAGTCGATCACCTCGGGTGACTGTTCCCAGGCCATGTACTTGGCCTTGGCGATGCCGATGCCGTGCTCACCCGACAGCGTGCCGCCCAGGTCCAGCGTGGCCCGGAACAGGTCGCCCAGGGCGTCGTCGATGCGCCGCGCGACGTCGGGCTGGCGCGGATCCTCGTCGGACAGCACGTTGACGTGCAGGTTGCCGTCGCCGGCGTGGCCGAAGGTGGCGGTGGGCAGGCGGTGCCGCGCCGACAGCGCGTCCACGCGACGCAGCAGCTCGGCGATGGCGCCCGTGGGCACCACCACGTCCTCGGACTGCTTGAAGCGGTGGGCCTCGCGCAGCGACGACGAGCAGAGCCGCCGCGTCTGCCACAGGCGCTCGCGATCGGCCTCGTCGCGCGCCACGATCACCTCCTGCGCGCCCACCTCCTCGCACAGGCTCCCGCAGCGCAGGATGGCCGGCTCCAGCGTGTCGGCCTCGCCGTCCAGCTCCAGCAGGACGATGGCGCCCGCGCTGGCGGGGAAGGTGAACGGCGCCTTCGCGCGCACGTGCTCCAGCGAGGACCGGTCCATCAGCTCGAGCGCGCGCGGGCGGAAGCCGCGCCGGATGATGTTACTGACCGCCTTGCCGGCGCTGACCGCGTCGGGCATCACCGCGATCAACGCCGCGGCGGCCTCGGGCTTGCCCACCAGGCGCAGCGTCAGCTCGCTGGTGACCCCGAAGGTGCCCTCGCTGCCCACGAACAGCGCCGTCAGGTCGTAGCCGGTCACGCCCTTCGGCGTCCTGCGGCCCAGCTTCAGCGTCTCGCCCCCCATCAGCGTGACCGTCATGCCCAGCGTCCAGTCGCGCGTCACGCCGTACTTGAACGCGCGCGGCCCGCCGGCGTTCTCGGCCACGTTTCCGCCCAGCGAGCAGAACGCCAGGCTGGCCGGGTCGGGCGGGTAGAACAGTCCCTGCGCCTCGACGGCCGCCTGCAGGTCGCCGTTGATGACGCCCGGCTCGACGATGGCGATGCGGTCGTCGGGATCGATGTGCTTGATGGCACGCATCGCCTCGGTCGACAGCACCAGGCCGCCCCGCACCGGCAGCGCCCCACCCGTCATGCCGCTGCCCGCGCCGCGAGGCGTGACGGGGATGCGGTGCTCGGCCGCCAGCCGCAGCACGACCTCGATCTCCTCGCGCGACCGGACCAGCACCGCCGCGTCGGGGGGGAAGCGGCCCAGTCGCGACTCGTCGGTCGCATAGACGTCCAGCGCCGCTTCGTCGCGAAGCACGCGCCCGGCGCCCAGCTCGCGCGCCATCAACTCGTAGACGTCCACGGCGGAAAGACTAGCAGCCCGTGACGGAAGTCGCGCCGCTTTGCCCGGTCGACCCGGGGGCCCGTGCGGCTGAAGCGCACCTCAGTTTCCTGACGGGTGGCCGCGGAAACTCGGCACGGCGGCGCGCGGGCAGTGCCCGGCGGCTGCGCCGCCCCAGGGGGAGCGGGGAGGCATGTGACATGCTTGACCGAGGCCGCGATGAACAGAACCGCGTTCCGGGTGTTGACGCTCTCCATCTGGGCCTGGCTCACGGCCTGTGGATCGTCCGGGGGGCCCGGCACGGGCGGAACCGGCGGCAGCGGCGGTAGCGCTGGTCACGAAGCCGGGGGCGTCTCGGGAACCGGGGGCAGCGGCGGCCGCGGTGGCAGTCCGGGCACCGGCGGCAGCGCCAGCGGTGGAATCCCCGGTCAGGCGGGACAGCAGGGCAGCGGAGGGAGCGGTACCGGGGGCGGCGGCAAGGGCGGCGCGACGGCCGGGGGCGGCGCGAGCGGCCACGGGGGCCAGGGCACGGGCGGTGTCGCCGGTGCTGCCGCCACGGGCGGTGTCACGGGAAGCGGGGGGGCAGCCGGCCAGGCGGGCGGCGGCGGCGCAGGCGCCGGGGGCGGCGCAGCCGGTCACGGTGGCGCGGGCGGCACGTCGCCCTGCAAGGCGGTGGTGGCGCTGGACCGATCCTGCCAGAGCACCGCGGATTGCTTCGCGGCCGTGCACCAGACGAACTGTTGCGGGCAGCGGGCCTACCTGGGCCTTCACACATCGGCCCAATCGACGTACTCGAGTCTCGAGCCCCAGTGCGAGCAGACGTATCCGGCGTGCGGATGCGCCGAGACGCAACCCACGACCGATGACGGCTCCGTGCTGAGGTTCAATCAGATGCCTGGCGTGGCGTGCGTGCAGGGTGTCTGCACGACCTTCGTCCCCGACTGCGCGGCGCCGTGTCCGACGGGCACGACCTGCTTCAGCTGCCTGAGCCACAGCACGACCTTCGCCGCCTGCACCACGATGTGCGCAGCCAGCAGCGCCTGTCACGATGCGAGCCTGCCGTACTGTCAGTACGGCTCGTCGGGCAACACCTACGGCATGTACTGCACCGCGGCCGACATCACCTGCGACGCGCGCTGACGGGCAAGCGGTTCCGCCCGGACCGGACCCGGGCTCAGGTGTTGTCCAGGTCCCAGCCGATGCGCAGGCGCCGCGCGTGCCAGTCCTCGTCCATCAGCATGAAATACGCGAACAGGCCGTACTTGTACCGGGCGACCGGCGTGGCGGGGTTCCACGGCCGGGCCCAGTCGGTCGCGTACGAGAGCTGACCCAGGTACAGGCCGTCGGCGATCTGCACGATCTCGTCGATGCAGTAGCGATCCGGGATCGGGTTCTTCAAGGCCTTCCAGCGGTAGTTGAACTGGAAGACCTGCTTGCCGCCGTTGTCAGCCTGGATGCTGGGGGCCCGCTTGCTCAGGAAGAAGAACGTCTTCGCGTCGAAGCCGTAGCGCCGCTTCTCGTCGGGCGTGGCGTCCTCCATCGGCGCACCGAAGGCGCGCGCCAGGCCGCGGATGACCCGCTCGCGGGCGGTCCGCCATACGACGGTGTTGCCGCTCCAGCAGACGCCGCTCGCGTCCGTCTCGTGCCCCTCCGTCACCTGGGTCAGCTTCTCTGTCGTGATTGGTTCGAAGAATTTTCCCGTCCAGGGCGAGAAGCGGCGCGACGCCTCCCAGGCCAGATCCAGCCCGTTCAGGCGTAGCGCCTCCAGCGGCCCGCCGACCCGCCACGAGATGAGGGCGCCGCGATAGAAGCCCGTCACGCGCGCGGGGCCGATGCCCGCGTTGAACAGCGCCCGCAGCTTGTCGTACACGGGCGAATCCGAGTCCAGGTCGTGCCGCGCGGTATCGGAGTACGCCTTCATCAGGTCGATGATGGTCTCGTGGCGGGTCAGGTCCTGCTTGACCGCCGCCAGCTGCGCGGCGTCCACGTTCCCGTCGCCGGGCGGCGCCAGCGTCAGCGTGGTCAGCTTCGCCGCCAGCCTGGGATCGGGCGCGGCGGGCGTCCCCACGACGCGGGTGTCGATGTCCGCGTCGGGCACCTTCAGCTGCGGGAACAGCCGCTGCGCCTCCGCGTCCCACTGCGGTCGCAGCAGCAGGAAGTACCCGAAGTGCTGGTACCGGTAGTGGGCGTCCGGCGCCGCCGGATCGTAGGTCTCGCCCAGATGGTCCGTCGCGAACAGCACCTGGCCCAGGTACAGGCCGTCCGCGAGCTGCACCAGCTCGTCGACCAGGTAGTACAGCGGCCACTGGTTGCCGAAGCCGGCGTAGCGGTAGTTCAGGCGGAACACCTCGCGCGGCGTCCCGGCGTACACCGACGGGGCGCGGTGGCCCGCGAAGTGGCCACCGTTGCGGTCGTAGCCGAAGTGCAGCCGCTCGGCCTCGCTGGCCTGCTTCAGGCCCCACAGAAACGTCAGCACGCCGGTCAGACCCACGTTCAGCAGGCGCTTCTCCACGACGCTGAAGTGGTTGATGCCGCGGAACACGGGCACGCCCGCCGCGACCGAGTCGCCGACGATGGCGCGGCGGTCCACGTCAGTCATGGGCGTCATCGACTTGCCCACCCACGGCGTGGCGTCGCCTATCACCGTGCCCCAGACGTAGCCCATGAAGTTGCCGATGTCGGCGGCCGCGCCCTTCAGGTCGCCCGTGCGCAGACCGGGCGCGACGCCGTAGTGGTGCCCGGGCATCCGGTCGGGCGTGGCGCCCAGCTCGAACAGGCGCGCCATCTTCCGGAACGGCAGCGCGTCGTTGTCGACGCTGTCGCGCAGCTGATTTGCCCAGTCCTGGAACGTCTCCAGCACCGAGGCCTTGCCCGCCAGGTCGTCCCTGATCTGCTTCGCCAGGTCGTCGTCCAGCGTCGCGGGCAGGCAGGTCAGCGTGGTCAGCGCCTCGCGCGAGAGCGGCTTCAGCGGCTCGCCGTCGGCGGTGGTCAGCCCCGCCTTGGCGACGACCTCCGCCGGCAGGGCCACCTGCATCTCTTCACGGGCCGAGGCGTTCTTGCGCGCGCTGGCCTTCGTGTTCAGCAGCTCTTGCCCCGCCAGCGTCTTCACCCGCAGGTACAGATCCGGCTTGCGGTCGAACGGGCTGCTGAAGCGGGTCTCGTCGTAGACGATGCGGAAGTCGCCGGTGACCGTCGACAGGACCTCACCCAGGAAATCGTCGAACACCAGGTCCTTGTCGTAGGCGGCGACGACCACCCCTGGAACGCCTTTGCCCGATTGCGCCTCGACGACTCGACCCAGGATTTCGTAGTTCATTGATTGGTCTCCTGGTCGGTACAACGACCCGTCCGCGAATCATTCCGCGCCCGTGTGTTCGACAAACGGTGGACGTTCGCGGCCGGGGAAGAACCCGGTGCCCGGCGCGTTGTTGCTTCGAACGGGTCCGCTGGCCCGTCGATTGCGCCCGCGCGATGCCAACCGCGAACAGTTACGGAGGGGGTATGGAGAAGCAGACCAGTGCGGCGAGCGCCGCGGGCTGGGAGTACAAGATGATCAAGGTCGGCCCGTCCACCGCGCCGCGCGCCGAGGATGTGCTGAACGAGCTGGGGGCGGCGGGGTGGGACCTGATCGTCTTTCAACCGGCCGGCGAGCGGGCGTATCCAGGCGAAGGGGCCTATGTGTTGAAGCGGCCCCGGGCCGGGGCGGCG
>Ga0070658_10001565_pt1 | contig 19405 bp, 20 predicted proteins | sample KBSC13metaG_FD_64664 | JGI IMG/M metagenome (GOLD analysis project Ga0070658, IMG submission 64664) | Corn rhizosphere microbial communities from Kellogg Biological Station, Michigan, USA - KBS C1-3 metaG | ecosystem: Host-associated > Plants > Roots > Rhizosphere > Soil ...
CGCACATGCCGTCCACGCGCGCAGCCATCGTGATGACGCTTGAGCCGGTGTTTGCCGCCGGCTTCGCCGTGCTGATGGGCGTGGATGTGCTTGGCTGGCGTATGGTGGTGGGCGGCGGGCTGATGCTTGGGGCGATGTATATCGTGGAGTTGGGGCCGAAGCGAAATACGCACCAGGTGCTTTAGGTCCTTAAGCGACGCATCGTCGCCTTAAAAACCCGCCTATGCTTGGCAAGAAGCTGGCGAGCGTAACGTCGACGTGTCAAGCCATTGCTTGCTGGGCATGACTTCGAGTACTGGCCCTTTTTTTCTTGAGGGGAACAATCTTAAATCCAAGTCCAACTGCGCCGAGTACTCGCACGACCGTGTCCAGCCGTGGTTGAGCGTTCGCGCGAAGAGCTTTGTAAAGTGACTCGCGTTGCAGTCCGGCATCCTGTGCGACTGATGCCACTCCCTTAGCCCTCACAATCGCGCCTAGCGCAGCTGCGAGGACGGCCGCATCGCCATCATCCATGGCGGCCTGCAGAAGTTGCGCCATATCCCCTTCGTCCTTGAGATAACGGGCGGCATCGAAACGCTGAGTTTTAATGCTGTCGGTGGCCATGTTTGATTTTTTCTGACTCCGAGTGGTGTGTCTTGATCCGGGCGGCGAAATTCTACCTCGCGTTTGCTTATCCGGCGTGTCGTGCCACTCGTCGTAAGCCTGGGTAGTTATCACTTCATAAGTAAGCACTCGTCTATTGCCGTCCTGGTTGATTGTAATCGATCGTTCACATCGTTGTAAACGATCGATTACTTCAGAGCATCAACGCCGCAGCAGATGTCGCCCCTGGGCGCAGATGAACTTCCACGCGGCGACGGGATGACGTTTGAACCGGTATTCGCCGATCTTGCTGGGCGTGGACATTCTCAGCTGGCGCACCGTGGTGGGCGGCGGCCTGATGCTCGGCGCGATGACATCGGGAAGCTGGGACCGAAGCGCAGTACGCACCCGATGCTTTAGATCCAGACAATTCGGCCGTCAGGAGGTCCAGACAATTCGGCCGTTAGGCAGAGTGAGCTCTCGACCGACCAGCTTGTTCCATGCTCCATTAAACCGACGGTGCGCTTCCACATGGTTGAATGAATTCGCCACGCAGTGCTTCACTGTAGGTATGAGTCCTTTGGCGAAGTCGAGGACCATCTCTTCCACGCTTGCCCTGGTGGGAGGTACGCTATCCGGGGAAGTCGTCCGTAAATTCTCCCTCATCCTTGTATGCCACCGAACAAACGCGGGGTTCTCAAGGTCGAGGGGCATGTTGCCCTCGAGCGTCGCATAGTCTACCGCGACAGCTATGGCAACTTTCCGACAACTCTCATCGTATTCGTAGCCTTTGACCTGAGGAGTCTCCGAGAGAGTGCCTAGGTTTTGCCAAACCTTCCCCATGCGCTCACTGTGCGTATAGGAGGCAAATTCCTTGACCATCCCCAGGCCCGCATCTCGGTCGATGCTCATCCATATTGGTGAGACAGATGAAGTGGCGTGATAGAAGGCCTTGGTATAGGCGAAAATACCCCCCCTCAAGGTAATTTCCAAATCGCCGCGCGCACGCTCGAAGCTCTTCGACTCACGGACGGCTATTCTCGCTGTAAACGCGAGCGATTGCGCCAACGCGCTGATAATCTCCTCTTTCATATCCGTGGAAGGTGCTCCGCAGCTTTCGCGTGCTAGCTTTTCCAGGTCGGAAAGCCAGCCATCGGTGGGAATCTTGCTTCCCCCATCTCTGGCATGTTCGGCCACGAAGGCGACGGCGAACTTCTGATACATGTCGTGGTGCGATAGTATCCCCGGGCCGATCGGGAGCTGTGCGTAGAGTGCCGCAACTTCCTTCATTCTGTCTGGCGACAATAGACATTCCTTGACCATGTTCGACATCCTAGCTTGCTCGATGTCCACCAACGAAGTTGCTATGGATGAAGTGGTCTGACTGCTATCGAGATCAGTTGATCGCGCAATAATAATGGGTGCGCTTGATACAGAAGGAAGGGAAGTCGCGGCTGTATTGGAGATGGGCAAAGGAGAACTCCGGTGGGTCAGGAGTTGCCGATTGTCCCCATTGGTTCGCACGCTGCCTTCGTAAATCGCTCGTGTTAGACGAGCGCATTTAAAGAAGCAGGCGAATGAACGCGCCGGTATCGCCACCCTTTGTCCAAAGCCAACCGCCTTTCTCCACGATTGACCTGGACGCTCCATGTAAGCTGGACGCGTTCATTCACCACCGTGACTCGCTGCCGGTCCCACGTCACTGGAAGAATAGGGTGGCGGGCGAGCCAGGGTCGAAAACCGCTTACCTACGGCTGGGCTTGCGCCCGCCTGGTCGCCCACCCGAAGGCGGTAGATCACAGGTTGCCCGCAGGGTTGCTGCGGGGCCTGAGGTAAGTGGGTTTCGACACCCCGCTGCCGATGTCCTGGCAACCCGCACATGATCGCGACTTCACCTACATGGTTCCATACGAATTTTCTCAAAGATTCGTAAGGCAACCTATCGAACGATGCTCAATCGCGTACTGACGATGCTGGCGAAGGACTGCTGGATATTGGCTGGATTGAGCGAACCCGGTTGTCGGTGAATGGTTGATTTGGAACAGCCCAGTCGGCCGATTGCTGTTATTGGTGTCGCTTGATTCCTGCGGCGTGCGCTCGTTCAGCGCCCGCAGACCGATCGGCTCGAAAAGGAGAACTGTATGCCCCTAGGCAACACGGCAGCCCATCAGGCGCGATGCGGCATGTTCAACGTGACGCGCTCCGACCGGCATACTTCGCATATCTCGGCAAAATTTCAGGGCATGATTGCGGTTTTCAATACGCCGATCCATCGTCCCCCGGAGGCTCATGTCCCGGCTCATGACGCGGTCTATCAGGCACAGACTATCCCGATGATCCCATCCGGCCGCGAAGAGTCAGCTGGACGCGTCGTCGTTGGCGGAATCGGCGCGGCCATGAAACGACACCCGGTGGCTACGGCCGTTGTGGTCACCACGGCCGTCCTTGCCACGGTCGGCCTCGTCGCCAAGTCAGCGCCTGGTAATTCTCCGTCAGAGGAATCACGGCTCGACAGGATATCGCAGCCGCATTCCTTGAGTCTGCCCGTGATAGGGCCTTTCGCGAACAGCGCAACCGTCGTTGATATGTGCGAGCGGACCGTCCGAAAATTCCCATCTGCGAGCGATACGCAAGCGGGGCGTCTCACCATGCAAGTACTTCAGTCGATCAAAAGTAGCGCTGAAGACATCTTACGTGTGGCGGGGCTCCTGGTGCGCGATAGCGCGGTGGAACTGCCTGAACTGGAAAATGCGGCTCGATGCTCAGGGGTCTCATTGAAGCAAAATAAGGTCGAACCAATGATTGCGTATCTTGAAGCGAGGATATCGCTCTTGCAGGAGGGAGGCGGCGTTATTTCTATTGATGGGCCGCGAAGTAGTCTATCCACGCAGATGCTGGTCAGTCGGATCAATCAAAAGCTTCTTGTCTTGAAAGAGATAGACGGCATGCTTTACAGCGCGACGGCGACTATCAATGAACGGATACTTCAACTGAGGGGGTGACTTCTCCGCAGGCGCTCGGTCGTGCGTTGACAATGCTTGCCGCGCGTTGCCGTTGCATGGCTGCATGGTTGTTTTGGAACAGACCAGCGGACTGCTTGCTGTTACTAATGGCGTCTGTTACGACCCCAAGTACAAAGGAGAACCCTATGCCAGCCATCAACGCTAACCAACCGCCCGTTTTCTACGGCGTACACAGGGTCGGTCAGGCTGCCGCGCCTGATGCACGGAACGCTCAGAGTCTACTCAGTGTTTCTAACCCGGGGCCCCACCTGAGGTCCGAGCGCGGCATGGGCGAGCCAGTCAGGCAAGTCTCTATGGGTGGTGTCGAGGCGATGATGAATCGGTGGCCTTTGCTGACAGCGATGGCAGCTTCAAGCATCGGGAGCCTCGATTTCGTGCACTCTCCTATTGCTATGCCGATCCTTGGCAGGTCGTCCGGAAGGTCCTACATCGAAGAACTGCCGCAGCACGATTCTGCAAACAATATTGCCGTCGTCGATAGCCGGTTACTAACCGTCACCGGGGCCTTTCCGGAAGTGCTCGGTGATCAGATGCGTGTTACTTCGTTGAGGCGACTCAGTTCAACCGAAAGTGACGCGGAGAGTACAGCGGTCTCTTGCACCGGCCCGCACTCGAAAAGAAATGCCCTGGAAGCAGCGAGCGACGATTCGCTGGCGACGCAACCGCGGTTGAGTTAGGGAGATGGAGGCTGCTACATCGATCTGGACTTTTTTTAGCAGCAGCGGCCGCCTGTACCGCGATACCTGGCCTCCTGCCTCTCCCTGAAAAACTCCCCATACGAAGGAATCACCTTCTCCGGATGGTGTTCCTTCAGGTGCGCCACGTACACGTCGTAGTCGGGCACGCCGCAGCAGAGGCGGGCGGTTTGCACCGCCCACTTCCACGTCGACTGCAGGTGTTCCTTCGCGGTGGCCATCACATCACCTCGTCGCCGCCGGTACCGACGCCAGCGCCACGTAGGGTTCTTCGTGGGTGGTGGGCCGGTTGTTCTTCCATGCAAGCATGATGGCGCGGATGCCGAACAGGGTCATCGTCACCACCAGCAGCATGAAGATGGCGGTAAGCACCATGTCCACGCGGTTGTTGGTGATGATCTGCTGCATGGCTGCTACCGTCTTGGCTGGCGCCAGCATGTTGCCCGCGGCCAGTGCATCGGCGTACTTCTGCGCCGCGGCGGTAAAGCTGATCGGCCCCACCAGTTTCTGGTAACCGGCGGTGAGGGTGCACACGATCAGCCATATCGCGGGGATGCCCGGCACCAGCACGTAGCGCTCGCGCTTCAGCTTCACCGTCACCACCGTCGCCAGCAGCAGCGCGATCGCCGCCAGCATCTGGTTGGCGATGCCGAAGAGGGGCCAGAGGGTATTGATGCCGCCCAGTGGATCCACCGCGCCCTGATAGAGGAAATATCCCCACAGGCCCACGCAGATCGCCGTGGCCAGCAGATTGCCCGTCCACGATTCGGTCTTCTTCAATTCCGGATGCACCAGGCCGGCGATCTCCTGGATCATGAAGCGGCCCACGCGCGTGCCGGCATCGACCGTGGTGAGGATGAACAGCGCTTCGAACAGGATCGCGTAGTGGTACCAGAAGGCCAGCATGCCTTCGCCGGGAATCACGTTGTGCAGCAGCTGCGCCATGCCCACGGCGAGCGTGGGTGCGCCGCCGGCGCGACCAAGCACGGTGCCTTCGCCGATGTCCTTGGCGATCTGGGTCAGCTCATCCGGACGCACCACGAAGCCCCACTGGCTGATGGTCATCGCGGCCTGCTCGACCGTCGTGCCCACCAGCGCCGCGGGTGAGTTCATCGCGAAATACACGCCCGGGTGCAGCGAGGCGGCGGCGATCAGCGCCATGATGGCGACGAACGCCTCCATCAACATGCCGCCGTAACCCACCATCCGCGCCTCGCCCTCGTTCGACAACAGCTTTGGTGTGGTGCCCGAGGCGATGATCGAGTGCCAGCCCGACACTGCGCCGCAGGCGATGGTGATGAAGAGGAAGGGGAACAGGTTGCCCTGGAACACCGGGCCGGTGCCATCGATGAACTTGGTCACCGCCGGCATCTGCAGGGTGGGCGCGGCCAGGAAGATCGCCAGCGCCAGCAGCACGATGGTGCCGATCTTCAAGAAGGTGGAAAGGTAATCGCGCGGCGCCAGCAGCAGCCACACCGGCAGCACCGAGGCACAGAAGCCGTAGGCGATCAGCAGCCAGGCCAGGCCCTTGGCGTCGAAATCGAACACCGGGCCCCATGTCGGCGAAGTCGATACATATGCACCCGCCCAGATCGAGGTCAGCAGCAGCACCAGGCCGATGATGGACACTTCCAGGATGCGGCCGGGCCGGATGTAGCGAAGGTAGATACCCATCAGCACGGCGATGGGGATGGTCGCCGCCACCGTGAAGGTGCCCCAGGGGCTGTGCGTGAGCGCTTTCACCACCACCAGCGCCAGCACCGCCAGCACGATCATCATCAGCACCAGCACGCCGACCATGGCCACCACGCCTGCCACCGGGCCCAGCTCCTCGCGCAGCATGTGGCCGAGCGAACGGCCGTCGCGGCGCAGCGAGAGCCCCAGGATCATGAAGTCCTGCACGGCGCCGGCGAAGATCACCCCAACCAGGATCCAGAGCATGCCGGGCAGGTAGCCCATCTGGGCGGCGAGCACCGGGCCCACCAGGGGTCCCGCGCCGGCGATGGCGGCGAAGTGGTGGCCGAAGACCACCCATTTGTCCGTGGGCACGTAGTCCAGGCCATCGTTGCGGAGCACCGCGGGCGTGGCGCGGGAAGGATCGAGCTGCAATACCTTCGTTGCGATCATCCGGCTGTAGAAGCGGTAGCCGATCATGAACACCGCGATGGAGGCAGCCACGACCCAGATCGCATTGATCGGTTCGCCGCGGCGCAGGGCGACCACGCCCAGGCACCAGGCACCGACAATGGAAATCGCGGCCCAGAGTATCTTTCCTGCCGGACTGCTCTTTTCGGTTGCAATGTTCATGGACGACTCCCCGTGAGACTGGGACAAGGGTCGCCCTGCGCACCCGGGGGGTCAATGCTTAAGCGGGCTCGCGGGCATTAGCCATTGGTCGAATGCGGCCGGCATCACGGGCCTGAACAAGGCGCCTTCCTGGGCCTTGCTTCCCGCGCGGGGGGATGCCATACCTGTAGACGTATGCCCCGCCGGGGCTCACGCATTCAAGGAGCGAGCCGTGATCCATGAAATCCTGAAAATGGGCGACCCGCGCCTGCTGCGCGTGGCGCCGCCCGTGCCGCCGGCGATGGTCGGCAGCGATGAACTGAAGGCGCTGGTGCAGGACATGTTCGACACCATGTTCCACGCCGGCGGCGTGGGCCTGGCCGCGCCGCAGATCGGCGTGGACCTGCAGCTGGTGATTTTCGGTTTCGACAGTAGCGAACGTTACCCCGATGCGCCGCCGGTTCCACGGACGATCCTGCTCAATCCGGTGATCACACCGATATCGCAGGACATGGAAGAGGGCTGGGAGGGTTGCCTGTCGGTGCCTGGGCTGCGAGGGGCAGTGAGCCGCTACACGTTGATTCGCTATCAGGGGATCGATCCGGACGGCCTGGCCATTGACCGTACCGCGGAAGGCTTCCATGCCCGGGTGGTGCAACACGAGTGCGACCACCTTATAGGTCGGCTCTATCCGTCGAGGATCACCGACTTCACCAAGTTCGGATTTACCGAGGTGTTATTCCCCGGTTTGGACGTGGCGGACGATTAGGCGGCCTTGTTAAGACGGGAGGCGACTTCGCGCAGCCAGTCGTAACCGTCGTCCGGACCCACCGTGGGGACCGTAATACCCGTGGCCGAGACCATGCCGGCAGGTGTCCAGGTGTAGAACGGCGCTTCGTTGGCGGCGGCGTATTCGCTATTGAAATCAAAGGTCATGATGATGTGTCCAAAGTCTAGGTCGGTCGCTCGGGAAGGGATTTCCCCGGCTCGGCGCCCGTTGCATGTCTTTGAACACGCCAGCGCCTTTTAGGTTCCCCCCAATAGTGGGGATAGCCACGAAAATTTAAAGTCTACGTAACAAATGGTACGCTCGTTCGAACCCCATGGCGAGTACCCGAGGGGGCGATAGACCGTTCTTGGGGGTGAACGGTTAAGGAAACGTTATGAAAAAATGCATCATTTTCCATATTTTGCCCGGGTTTATTTGCGAATAATGCCCATCCTTCGCCGCTGCGGGCCCCCGGCCAAGGCCACTCTTCGACCAGCGTCACCGGGAGACCATCGCAACCGCTAAGTGAGGTAAGGCACGCGTCGATCGCTACGATCATCCGACGTCACTTATTACCGCCCGCTGGAGGAAGCCGAACGGACTCGCGAAGGCCCCAAGTTGTCGAAAATGGGGGCTTGCTTTCTTCCCGAACTTGCGCATCAGGGGCTTTCGATGAAAAAACTCGCAAGAACCCTTAAAAAAGGACTGTTTTTTTCGTAGCGCTTGGCATTACAGTCCGTAACGGCGCCGGGGGCGCATCTACAACCGCTGTAACTGACCTATCCCAATGAGGATCCATTAGATGGCTTCGATCAAACCTATCAAGGAAGTTCTGAACAAGACGGCCCTCGTGGCCCACATCGCGTCGCAGAGCGGCGTGGAGCCGAAGGGCGTGAAGGCCGTCCTGGCCGCGCTCGAAGAAGCCATGAGTGCCTCGGTGCACAAGAAGGGTGCCGGCCAGTTCGTCCTGCCGGGCCTGTTCAAGGTCACCTCGCAGGCCGTTGCTGCCAAGCCGAAGCGTAAGGGCAAGAACCCGTTCACCGGTGAAGAGCAGTGGTTCGCTGCCAAGCCGGCCTCGGTCAAGCTGAAGATCCGTCCGCTCAAGAAGCTCAAGGACGCTGCAGCCTGATCAAGCCGCAAGGCCTGAAAAGGAAAAACGCCCCGAAAGGGGCGTTTTTTTTGGTCGATGCGACCGGGGTCAGAGTTATAACTCTGACCCCTAACCCCGGTTGCTCCCCTCTCAGGATTCGGCTCGCCGGTGCCCATTGATGGCGTCGCGCAGCGACTTTGCAGCCATGCCTGCGGCAGCGGCAAAGTCATCACCTTCGCTCGCGTAGATGATCCCGCGCGAGGACGAAATCATCAGGCCCGTGCCGTCGGCGGTGGCACCGTGCGAGAGCACCGCTGCCAGGTCGCCGCCTTGGGCGCCGATGCCGGGTACCAGCAGCGGCATGTCGCCAACCACGGCGCGTACCTGGCCCAGTTCCGCCGGCCACGTGGCGCCGGTCACCAGGGCGCAGTTGCCGTGGTGGTTCCACTGGCGGGCGATGGTTTCGGCCACGCGCAGGTACAGCGGCTCGCCCTCGCAATCGAGCGCCTGGAAATCGCCGCCGCCGGGGTTGGACGTGCGGCACAGCAGGATCACGCCCTTGTCCGCGCGTTCAAGGAAGGGGTCGATGGAATCGCGACCGAGGTACGGGTTCAGGGTGACGGCATCGGCCTGGTAGCGGTCGAAGGCTTCGCTGGCGTAGTGCTTGGCGGTGGAGCCGATGTCGCCGCGCTTGGCGTCGAGAATGACCGGTACGGCGGGATGTTTCTGATGGATATAGGCGATGAGTTCCTCGAGCTCGCCCTCCAGCCGCTGTGCCGCGAAGTGCGCGATCTGCGGCTTGAACACGCACGCGTAGGGCGCGGTGGCATCGACGATGGCCTTGCAGAAGTCCAGCACGTTGGCGGCACCCGACGGCAGGCGGCCGGGTTCGGGATCCAGTCCCACGCAAACCAGCGTGTTGTGCTCTTTCCAGGCCTCGCGCAGTTGCTGCATGAACGACATGGTTTTCTTCCTCCTCATGCGAAACGGCCGCCCCGTGGGGCGGCCGCGTCGGGTCAGGCCAGTTTCTTGTACTTCACCCGCTTCGGGCCGGCATCGTCGCCCATGCGGCGCTTCTTGTCGGCTTCGTACTCGTTGTAGTTGCCGGGGAAGAACTCCACATGGGAGTCACCCTCGAAGGCCAGGATGTGCGTAGCGATGCGGTCGAGGAACCAGCGATCATGCGAGATCACCATCGCGCAGCCGGGGAATTCCAGCATGGCGTCTTCGAGCGCGCGCAGGGTTTCCACGTCGAGGTCGTTGGACGGTTCGTCCAGCAGCAGTACGTTGCCGCCCTGCATCAGGGTCTTGGCCATGTGCAGGCGGCCGCGTTCGCCGCCGGAAAGGCTGCCAACGATCTTCTGCTGGTCGGTGCCCTTGAAGTTGAAGCGGCCGATATAGGCGCGCGACTGCAGCTCGTAGCGGCCGATGGTGATGATGTCGGCGCCGCCGGAGACTTCTTCCCACACGTTCTTTTTCGGGTCCAGTGCGTCACGCGACTGGTCGACATAGGCCAGCTGCACCGTATGGCCCAGTTTCACTTCGCCGGAGTCGGGCTGTTCCTTGCCGGTGATCAGCTTGAACAGCGTGGACTTGCCCGCGCCGTTGGGACCAATTACGCCGACGATGGCGCCCGGCGGCACCTTGAAGCTGAGGTCGTCGATCAGCACGCGGTCGCCGAAGCTCTTGGTGACGTTCTTGAACTCGATCACTTCCTGCCCAAGGCGCTCGCCCGGCGGGATGTAGAGCTCGTTGGTTTCGTTGCGCTTCTGGTACTCGACCGAGTTGAGCTCCTCGAAGCGGTTGATACGGGCCTTGCCCTTGGACTGGCGGCCCTTGGCGGCTGAACGCACCCATTCGAGCTCGCGGGCCAGGGCCTTCTGGCGACCCTTTTCGGCGGCTTCTTCGCGGGCCAGGCGCTCGCTCTTCTGCTCAAGCCACTCGGTGTAGTTGCCCTTCCAGGGGATGCCGCGGCCGCGGTCGAGCTCGAGGATCCATTCGGCGGCGTTGTCCAGGAAGTAGCGGTCATGGGTGACGGCCACCACCGTGCCGGGGTAGTCGTGCAGGAACTGCTCGAGCCAGTCGACGGACTCGGCGTCCAGATGGTTGGTGGGCTCGTCCAGCAGCAGCATGTCGGGCTTGGACAGCAGCAGGCGGCACAGCGCCACGCGGCGCTTCTCGCCACCAGACAGGGGGCCGATCTTGGCATCCCAGGGCGGCAGGCGCAGCGCATCGGCGGCCACTTCCAGTTGGCGCTCCAGGGCATGCGCGTCGTTGGCGGCCAGGATGTTCTCCAGCTTCTGCTGCTCTTCGGCCAGCTTGTCGAAGTCCGCGCCTTCCTCGGCGTAGGCGGCGTAGACCTCTTCAAGGCGCTTCTGCGCGTCGAGGATCTCCGAAACGCCTTCTTCCACCGCTTCGCGGACGGTCTTCTCCGGATCCAGCTGCGGTTCCTGGGCCAGATAGCCGATCTTGGTGCCCGGGTTGGCGCGCGCCTCGCCCTGGAAGTCGGTATCGACGCCGGCCATGATCTTGAGCACCGTGGACTTGCCCGCGCCGTTCAGGCCCAGCAGGCCGATCTTGGCGCCGGGGAAGAACGAGAGCGAGATGTCCTTGATGATCTGGCGTTTCGGGGGAACGATCTTGCTCACCCCGTTCATCGTGAAGATGTACTGCATGCTGGCTCCGTGGGGGATGTCAGGCAGGCCGCCACCAGGACGGTCCGCGCAAGGAAAAGGCGGGAAATTCACCCATTATCGCCGATCGGGCCGTTGCATGCCACGGAGCAGCCGGTTCCGCCCGGGTCCTTGCCGGCGACAGGGACTTTCCCAAGCAGTGGCCGCAAAACCCTGTCAGAGCTACACTTTCCCGGATTCGTTCTTTACCTTGCCGAGGTCACGATGTTTCCGAAGGACAGCTCCATTGCCGGTTACGACGACGAACTGGCCCAGGCCATCGCCCATGAGGCGCGCCGCCAGGAAGACCACGTCGAGCTGATCGCCTCGGAGAACTACGCCAGCCCTCGCGTCATGGAAGCCCAGGGCTCGGTGCTCACCAACAAATATGCCGAGGGCTACCCGGGCAAGCGCTACTACGGCGGCTGCGAGTACGTGGACATCGCCGAGAAGCTGGCGATCGAGCGCCTGAAGCAGCTGTTCGACTGCGACTACGCCAACGTGCAGCCGCATTCGGGCTCGCAGGCCAACCAGGCGGTGTATTTCGCCCTGTTGCAGCCGGGCGACACCATCCTGGGCATGAGCCTGGCCCACGGCGGCCACCTGACCCACGGCGCGAAGGTGAACCTGTCTGGCAAGATCTTCAACGCCGTGCAGTACGGCATTTCGCCCGACACGGGCATGGTCGACTACGACGAAATCGAAAAACTCGCGGTCGAACACAAGCCGAAGATGATCGTGGCCGGCTTCTCGGCCTATTCGCAGATCATGGACTGGGCGCGTTTTCGCGCCATTGCCGACAAGGTCGGTGCCTATCTCTTCGTGGACATGGCGCACATCGCGGGCCTGGTTGCCGCGGGCGTGTATCCCAGCCCGTTGCCGCATGCGCACGTGGTCACTTCCACCACGCACAAGACTCTGCGCGGCCCGCGCGGCGGCATCATCGTGGCGCAGGGCGCTGGCGAAGAAATTGAAAAGAAACTGCAGTCGGTGGTGTTTCCCGGCATCCAGGGTGGCCCATTGATGCACGTCATCGCTGCCAAGGCGGTGGCGTTCAAGGAAGCGCTCGAGCCGGCATTCCGCAGCTACCAGGAACAGGTAGTGAAGAATGCCCAGGCGATGGCGGCCGCTTTCATGGCGCGGGGCTACAAGATCGTGTCTGGCGGCACCGAAAACCACCTGATGCTGATCGACCTGATCGGTCGTGAGCTCACCGGCAAGGATGCTGAAGCGGCGCTGGGCAAGGCGCATATCACGGTGAACAAGAACGCCGTGCCCAACGACCCGCGCTCGCCGTTCGTTACTTCGGGCCTGCGGGTGGGCACGCCTGCCATCACCACTCGCGGCTACCTGGAAGCCGATACGGTGGAGCTCACCGGCTGGATCTGCGATGTGCTCGATGCCCCGGCCGATGCGGACGTGATTTCACGCGTTCGCCAGGCCGTTACTGCGCAGTGCAAGCGCTTCCCCGTCTACGGCTAAGGATACTTACCACCCACCATGCATTGTCCGTTCTGCCAGCATGAAGACACGCGCGTGATCGACTCGCGCCTGACCGACGACGGCGGATCGGTGCGCCGCCGTCGCGAGTGCCCGCAGTGCGGTGAACGCTTCAATACCTATGAAACGGCCGAGCTGAAACTGCCGGCCGTGGTGAAGAGTGGCCAGCGCCGCGAGTCCTTCGACGAGCGCAAGCTGCGCGTCAGCTTCGAACGTGCGCTGCAGAAGCGGCCGGTAGCCAGCAACGACGTCGATGCCGCGGTGCGCGCCATCGTCGACGACCTTCGGCGTACCGGTGAGCGCGAAGTGCCCTCGCGGCAGGTCGGCGAGCTGGTGATGCGCGAACTGAAGAAGCTCGACCAGGTGGCTTACGTCCGCTTTGCGTCGGTCTATCGCAAGTTCGAGGACGTCCACGCTTTCCGCGAGGAGATCGAGAAGCTCGAGCGCGATCTGCCTGCGATGGAAGCCCTGCCGCTGCCGCTGGTGGGCGGCGGCAAGCGCAAGTAGATGTTCCTGCCGCACGACCACGCCTATATGGCGCGCGCGCTCGAGATCGCCGCGCGCGGCATCTACACCACCCAGCCCAACCCGCGCGTGGGTTGCGTCATCGAGCGCAATGGCGTGGTGGTGGGTGAAGGATTCCACCGGAAGGCCGGTGGCCCCCATGCTGAAGTGCTCGCCCTGGCCGCGGCCGGCGAGCGGGCTCGCGGCGCCACCGTCTACGTCACCCTTGAACCGTGCGCGCACCATGGTCGTACGCCGCCCTGCGCTGACGCGCTGATCGCCGCTGGCGTGGCGCGCGTGGTGGTGGCCGCCGAGGATCCGTTCGACCAGGTCAATGGCCGCGGCATGGCCAGGCTGCGCGACGCCGGCATCGAAGTCGCATGCGGCCTGATGCGCGCGGAGGCCAGGGAACTGAACGTTGGATTCTTCAGCCGCATTGAGCGGGGCAGGCCGTTCGTACGGGTGAAGCTTGCCATGAGCATCGATGGCCGCACGGCGCTGGCCAGTGGCGAATCCAAATGGATCACCAGCGAGGCGGCGCGCGAGGACGTCCAGCGCTGGCGCGCGCGCAGTTCCGCGATCCTTACCGGCAGCGGCACGGTGCTGGCCGACAATCCACGCCTGACGGCGCGTCTGCCCGGTGACCGTGAAGGCGTGCCGCCAACGCGCGTCCTGCTGGACGCAAGTCTGCGCACTCCCGCCGACGCCTATGTACTGGATGGCCAGGCGCCCACGGTGGTGATGCATGCCCCGGGGGTTGACGCCGGCGATTCGCGCTTCGCGCGCGTCGAATGTATCCCGGTCCCGGCATCCAACGGGAACCTGGATCTTGCCCGGGTGCTTGGGCTGCTCGCCGAGCGCGACTGCAACGAATTGCACGTGGAAGCAGGCGCCACGCTGTGCGGCACACTGTTTGCGCAAGGCTTCGTCGACGAACTGCTGCTCTACATCGCCCCGGTGCTGCTGGGCGACGGCGCGCGGCCGCTGATGGTGCTGCCCGCGCTGGACACCATGGCCGCGCGCTGGCAGCTGGGCATCGTCGACCATGCCATGGTCGGCAGCGATATCCGCTTGCGTCTACGGCCCGCCCGGTAACGAGACTCCCGGCAGGCATGGCCTCGTGGTTGGGGGTCAGAGTATTCACCCTGACCCCCCGGTGGTACCATCGCCGGCGATGTCTTCAGGGCGGGGCGAAACTCCCCACCGGCGGTATGTCCCTTCCAGGGGCGAGCCCGCGAGCGCCCGCCGCAAGGCGGGGTCAGCAGACCTGGTGCGAAGCCAGGGCCGACGGTCACAGTCCGGATGAAAGAAGACGACGCCATGGCTCCCTTTTTGGGAGGCATGCGTCCTGCCTTGCCGACGTTCATCAACCTCGTGCCGCAGGACGTAAGCCATGTTTACCGGAATCATCCAGACCGTCGGCCGCATCGCACGCATAGAGCGTCGCGGTGGCGACGTCCGACTGACCATCGATACGGCCACTTTGGACATGAGCGATGTCGCCTTGGGCGACAGCATCGCCGTGAGCGGTGTCTGCCTGACGGCGGTTGAGCTGGGCGCCCAATCGTTCGCTGCCGACGTCTCCAACGAAACGCTCTCGCTCACCAGCTTCAGCCAGCTTGCCCCGGGCAGCCGGGTCAATCTGGAAAAAGCCCTGCGCCTGGCCGACCGGCTCGGCGGTCATATGGTGTCGGGACATGTCGACGGCCTGGGCAAGGTCGTTTCGGTGACCAGCGACGGCCGGTCGCAACGCTGGACCTTCGAGGTGCCGCCGAATCTCACCCGCTATATCGCGGCGAAGGGTTCGATCTGCATCGACGGCACCAGCCTGACGGTGAACGAAGTATCGGGAAACCGCTTCGGGGTGAACCTTATTCCCCATACGGTGGAACACACCACTTTCGTCGACCGAAAGGCCGGTGATGCGGTGAACCTCGAGGTCGATGTCGTGGCCCGCTATGTCGAGCGACTGCTCGGCGCCGGCGGCGGCAACGGCATCGATGAAGATTTCCTGCGCGAACACGGTTTCGCGCGCTAACAGGCAAAGCACCCATGGCATTCGACAGCATCCCCGACATCCTCGACGAACTGCGCGCCGGCCGCATGGTGGTGATCCTCGACGACGAGGACCGCGAGAACGAGGGCGACATCATCATGGCCGCGGAGAAGGTCACCGCGCAGCACGTCAACTTCATGGTACGCGAGGCACGCGGCCTGGTCTGCCTTACCCTGACCGAACAGCGCACGCGCCAGCTTGGCCTGCGCCCGATGGTCAGCGACAACACGTCGGTCTACCACACCAACTTCACCGTCTCGATCGAAGCGGCCGAAGGCGTCACCACCGGCATCTCGGCCTATGACCGCGCCCACACCATCCTTGCGGCGGTGAAGAAGGACGCCCGGCCGGAGGACCTCAGCCAGCCCGGGCATATCTTCCCGTTGACCGCCCGTCCCGGTGGCGTGCTTACCCGCGCGGGGCACACCGAGGCCGGTTGCGACCTTGCCGCGCTCGCGGGGCTTGAGCCCTCGGCGGTGCTGATCGAGATCCTCAAGGACGATGGCGAGATGGCACGGCGGCCGGAGCTGGAGGCTTTTGCTGCCAAGCACGGCCTGAAGATCGGCAGCATCGCCGACCTCATCCGCTACCGGCTGGAAACCGAGCGCACCATCGAGCGCGTGCACGAGGCGGATGTCGATACCGAGTTCGGCACCTTCCGCCTGGTGGCCTTCCGCGACGCGATCGCCCACGGCCTGCACTTTGCCCTGGTGCGCGGCGATGTCGCCCACGGCGAGCCGGTGCTTACCCGCGTGCATGTGCGCAACACGCTTTCCGACGTACTGCACCTGAAGCGCGAGGACCTGGGCCACACCGTTACCGCTGCACTGCGCCGCATCGACAGCGAAGGTCGGGGTGTCCTGGTGGTGCTGTCCGGCGAGGATTCCGCCGAGGCCCTGTTGGCTCGCCTGGCCGGCGGCGAGGCGCCCAACGAGGACCCGCAGGCGTGGCGCCAGCTTGGGCTCGGGGCGCAGATCCTCACCGATCTCGGCGTTCGTTCACTGCGCGTACTCGGCACACCGCGCCGGCTGGTGGGGCTGCAGGGCTTCGGCCTGCAGGTCGACGGCTACGTCGGTTAGGCTTAGGGTCCATCCAGGGCCGTACGTTTGGCCCGTCCACAGATATCGGCATGCATCGGAACCTCAAGATCCAGCTCATCGCCCCGTCGGGCTATCCCCATGACCAGACCGCGGTCCGCCGCGGTGTCGAGCGCCTGGAAGCCGCCGGACATGCCGTTGTCGGCAAGGACGCCTTGCAGCGCATCGACCAGCGATTCGCCGGCAGCGTCGCCGAGCGTGTTGCCGAGCTCAACGCCCTGGGTACGGATTCCTCGGTGGATATCGCCCTGGCTGTTCGCGGGGGCTACGGTGCGCACCAGCTGCTCGAGCAGCTGGACTACGAGGGGCTTCGCGAGCGGCTGGGCTCCCGTCCCCTGGCCATGGTCGGCCACAGCGACTTCACCGCCATCCAGCTGGCCCTGCTGGCCCGGTCGAACCTGGTGACGTTCGGCGGCCCGATGCTCAGTGCGGATTTCGGTGCCGAGGCCCTGCGGGATTTCACCTGGCGCCATTTCTGGAGAGCCCTGGGTTCGCCCGCGATGGAAGCCAGCTGGGCCGTCTCCCCGAATCGCCCGACGTCGATGTCGAAGGCATGCTCTGGGGCGGCAACCTGGCTGTGGTCTGCGCCCTGGTGGGTACGCCCTATATGCCGGTGGTCGATGGCGGCATCCTCTTCGTCGAAGACATTTCCGAGCCACCGTTCCGGGTGGAGCGGATGCTTTACCACCTTTATCTGGCGGGCATTCTCGGCCGGCAGAAGGCACTGGTGCTGGGCGACTTTTCTTCCTACCGCAGCAGTGAATACGACAACGGCTACGACCTTCCCGACGCTTTCGAGCGCATCGGCGCCGTGGCCGGCATCCCGGTGGTCACGGAACTGCCGTTCGGCCACTGCCCGGACAAGCTCACCCTGCCGGTCGGTGCCCAGGCCCGGCTCCGGGTCGCCGGAGGCGAGGCCAGCCTTGCCATCCACGGTTATCCATCCATCCCCTGACACGGACCTTGGAAAAAGCCGTAAAATGGCCGGTCCGCGCGGGGTTTTGCCCCATCACTAAGGCTTAATCCAATGAAGATCATCGAGGGCGATTTCGCCACGCCCAAGGGCCGCTTCGCCATCGTTGCCGGCCGCTTCAACAGCTTCGTCGTCGAGTCGCTGGTCCAGGGCGCGCGCGACACCTTGGTCCGCCACGGCGTGAAAGACGATGCCATCGACCTTATCCGCGTACCCGGCGCCTGGGAAATCGCGCTGGCGGCCTACAAGGTGGCCAACAACGGCAAGCACGTGGCGGTGATCGGCGTGGGCGCGGTGATCCGCGGCGGCACTCCGCATTTCGAATACGTGGCTGGCGAAGTATCCAAGGGCCTGGCGCAGGCGGCGTTCAACTCCGGCGTGCCCGTCGCTTTCGGTGTGCTCACCGTGGAAAACATCGAGCAGGCCATCGAGCGTTCCGGCACCAAGGCCGGCAACAAGGGCAGCGACGCCGCCATGGCGGCGCTTGAGATGGTCAACCTGTACGCCAAGCTATGAATCGCCGTCCGGAAGGCGTCGACCTTGCCGCGCGCTCGCGCGCGCGGCGCCGCGCATTGCAGGCCATCTACGCCTGGCAGGTGGGTGGTGCCAGCATGGCCAAGGTCATCGACCAGTTTCGCCACGAGCAGGACATGGAAGTAGCGGATCTTGAATACTTCGAAGACCTCCTGCTTGGCGTTGAGAAACACCAGGCCGAGCTCGACGAGGGCCTGAAGCCCTTCGTCGATCGCGAGGTCGGCCAGATCGATCCCATCGAGCGCGCCGCCTTGCGCCTGGCCGCATACGAATTGAAGTATCGGCCCGACGTGCCCTACCGGGTGATCCTGAACGAGGCGATCGAGGTCACCAAGCGCTTCGGCGCCGACCACGGACACAGCTACGTCAACGGCGTGCTCGACAAATTGGCCACGCACTGGCGCACGGCCGAAAAACGACATTGATGTTCCCGCGGCCGGCCCTCCGGCCGTTGTTCGGTGAAGGACATTCCATGCACGACCCATCGGCCTTTCCTGGCCAGATCCCGGTGATTGAAACACCGCGCCTGCGCCTGCGGGCGCACAGGCTGGACGATTACGCCGCCTGTACCGCCATGTGGGCGGATCCTGCGGTGGTCCGCCACATTGGCGGCAAGCCTTCCTCGGCCGAAGATGTATGGGCGCGCATGTTGCGGTACGCCGGACACTGGGCGCTGCAGGGCTTCGGGTTCTGGGCCATCGAGGAAAAATCGACGAACCGGTTCATCGGCGAAGTGGGCTTCGCTTACTTCAAGCGGGAAATATGTCCGCCGAACGATGACGTGCCCGAGATGGGATGGGCCTTGGTCAGCGATGTGCACGGCCAGGGTTTTGGCCGCGAGGCGACCGAAGCCGCCGTGGCCTGGGGCGACGGCCATTTCGCGGGCGGCGGCACCTGTTGCCTGATCGATCCGGGCAACGAGGCGTCGATCCGCGTGGCCACGCGCCTGGGTTATGTGCCCAGCCACCGCGCGGCCTACAAGGGCCAGGTCACCATGGTATTCACGCGCCCGGGACCGGGCGCCGCTTAAGGTCCATCGCGCATGGAATTCGACCTCATCGAACGCGTGCGCGACCTCACCGCCCAGGCCCGCGACGACGTCCTCACCGGCATTGGCGACGATGCGGCGATATTGGCCGTGCCCGCCGGGCGCGAGTTGGCGGTGGCCATGGATACCCTGGTGGCGGGCGTGCATTTCCCGTCGGGCACCCGTGCCTTCGACATTGGCTGGAAGGCATTGGCGGTGAACCTGTCCGACCTTGCAGCCATGGGCGCGGTGCCAGCATGGGCGCTGCTGTCGATGACCTTGCCCGATGCCGACCGTGCCTTTGTCGAAGGCCTGGCCGAAGGTTTCGCGGCGCTTGCCGCTCCGCATCGCGTGGCGCTGGTGGGCGGCGATACCACGCGCGGGCCTTTGTCGGTGACGGTGGCGGTGCATGGCTTCCTGCCGTCAGGGCAGGGCCTGCTGCGCTCGGGCGCGAATGTTGGCGACGTGGTGATGGTGACCGGCACGCTCGGCGATGCCGCGGCGGGGTTGCGCTGCGTGGGTACTGGCCGTGGCGACGATCTAGTTGCGCGCCTGGATCGTCCGACGCCGCGGGTCGCCGCCGGCGGCGCCCTGCGG
>Ga0070658_10001566_pt1 | contig 19385 bp, 15 predicted proteins | sample KBSC13metaG_FD_64664 | JGI IMG/M metagenome (GOLD analysis project Ga0070658, IMG submission 64664) | Corn rhizosphere microbial communities from Kellogg Biological Station, Michigan, USA - KBS C1-3 metaG | ecosystem: Host-associated > Plants > Roots > Rhizosphere > Soil ...
AAATTTCCGGACGCGACACGCGGCAGGCCGATCTTATTGATCGCGACATTGCCCGCCTTCAACTCCAGGTCCTGAAAGCAGGTCGCCGGATTCTGAATGGCGTCTTGATAGTCGGAAGCGGGTGGCCAGTTCATGGCGCCTCCGCTTCCCGGACATCATGCTGCGCTTCAGAGGCAGGCGAAGCGATCTCTTCCGTTGCAGCCGGCATATCCTCATCCGCCAAACCGTCCGGCGCCTCCATGTCGGGAGTTGGCGCTGTCACCTCCGGCAGCGAATCGTGTGACATCTCGGCTGGTGTCTCGGTGACCGGTCCGGCAGCGGCCTGAGCGGGTTCGAGGCAGGGTTCCAACACGGGCATGATGGATGGTACGACAGACGTCTCCCGGATGCAGATCATTGAGGTGTCGTCGTTCTTCAGGCGATGTTCGGCACGCAGGGTCCTGGTCAGATCTGCGAACTCGGTCTGATCGGTAAATGCGCAGAGAGTTTGCCAGGGTTTTGCACCTGCCTCGACCTCGCTCAAGAACCATTTGGCCAGTGCATCCGTCATCAGGAGAAGGATGTCTCCCGGTTTGTACACGCCTTTCAGCACCTGCGCCTGGTCCCAGACCTGGAGGTTACGCGCAGGGTTGGAGGAGAGGAGCAGGGGGGTGCTGTCGAACGCCGCCGATTCCGCCAGTGGAAATGCGAGATGCAGCGCATCATCGCGGATCTGAAACAGGCAGGTGTCGCCGATCGCGAGCGCGTGCCAGATCCGTTCCTCCGTGGCTTCTTCCGTATCAGGATCAGGCGTCATGAGCGGCGCTTCGAAACGAAGCGTAAGCAGAGCGGCGAAAGCGCCGTTGCGGGCTTTGTCTTCGGCGAACCAGGGCAGGCGATCCCAATGAATACCGGCGTGCCACTGCTCCTGCAGCGGACGAACACGCTCCATCAACTCCGTGAGGTCCGGCTTTTCGGAGAGCGGCTCGCAGGCGAAGCCCTCGGTCAGCGCCTGCGCCCAGGCGCGAGCGAAGGAGGACTCCGTCGCTCCATCCGCGATCGCGACCGCCGTAGGGCCGATCGCGAACGCGTCCTCATAATCCGCTTCGGAACTGCCTGCTTTCGGCACCCAGAAGCCCTGTGAGATCAGGTTCAATGCGTCTCTCTCTTCCTCAGCGCAGGTTGCTCGGACGGGTGCCGATGTCCAGAAAGCGGATCAACTCTACCAGGTCGGCATTGAACGCAAAGCCGCGTGCGCCGGGTCCGATGGGATAGCCTTCGGCCTGCGCCGAGGCGCTGATATTGTCCGGCAGGGGCGACGAGAGCGCGAACAGCTTGCGCGCCCACTCGTCCGGAAGCGCAGCGTCGGTGTTCGGGAAGACGACGGGCGCGGCGGTCAGGCCGGAGATGTGGCAGTTGAAGAGCAGCGTATTGCCGTCCGACGTGGCGAGCGATGTCAGCAGAGTCGCCTCACTGGTCGGATCGGTGTTGTACTCGCCGTCGGTGATATTGATGACGATGGGCGGATAGGAGTCCGGATGCGCGGTGATCCAGGTCTGGAGGACTTTATGCGCCAGCGAGAACGCCTCCGCCATGGGAGTGCCGCTGTCGGCGACCGGCTCCAGCCAGACTGGGAACTTCACGGTCTGATCGATCACGCCGCCGGCTCCGTCGTCCACCTTCTTGGTGCGCTCTTCGACCCGGGTAGGGGAGTTCGCCACTTCACTGATGGGAACGAGATGCTGCCCGACCAGCGGCCCGCTGAAGGCAGGACCGGTGCGCGCCCCATAACCGATGACTCCCACCACATAGTAGTCGTTGATTCCTTCGCCCTTGGCGCATTTGATGACGAGGTTCTGCAGCAGGCGGTTCAGGGCGTCGGCCAGGCCGTCGGCTTTCTTCTTGCCCACGCCGCCGCCAAACGGGTCTTCCATCGACTTCGACTGATCTATCAGAAACAGGAAACAACTCGGGTTGACCCGACTGATTTCGGCTGAATACGCCATATTCTTCTCCAGGGATAGTGTCGGAGCCTTCAATGGGCTCCACTCCTACGATACGAAGCGGGGGCATCAGGGTTTCATTCCCCCTCATCCACAATAAAGATACCCGAACGGCAGGACTGGATAGGCAAGTTGTCGAATTGTCTTCTCGACAATACATTCCGGAGGCTGTGATGCCTGAGAAACACCCTAATATCGTACTTTTCGCCATCGATTCCCTGCTTGCCGACCACATGAGCTGTTACGGATATTTCCGTCAGACCACGCCGCACATCGATCTCTTCGCGCAGGGCGGCACGCTCTACGAGCGCAACTACAGCGCCCACATTCCGACGACGAGCGCCTACGCCTCGATGCTGACCGGAACCGACTGCTTCACCAATCAGGTCGTCGCCCTCCGCCACAAAGGGCCTCTGCGGCCCGAAGTGCCGACGCTCCCGGAGATGCTGAGCGCGGCAGGCTACAATACGACCTGCATCGGATTCGGCGGCAATCCCAGTTCGCGCGGCTTCGACAAATACCTGGAGTTCCCAGGGTGGGGTACCTGGAACGAAGGCCGTAGCCCCAAAGCTCAGAACCTCAACAATGTCGCCCTGCCGGAACTGGATCGGCTGGTCGCGGACGACAAGCCGTTCTTCCTCTTCCTGCGCCACATGGATCCCCATGCGCCCTACCTGCCGCCCGCGCCCTTCGAGCGGATGTTCTACCACGGCAACGAGAGCGATCCCGCGAACAAGTCCATGGAACCGGTCATGTCCTTCAAGCCGTTCCGCGACTTCTTCGCCGCCTGGATGCCGCCCGGCATCTCCGATAAAGACTATGTCATCGCACAGTACGACGGCGCGATCGCCTACATGGACTCCTGCATCCAGTCGATCTTCGCCGCGCTGGAAGCGCACGGCATCATGGACGAGACTATCATCGTCATCAACGGCGATCATGGCGAGACGCTCTACGATCACGACTGCTGGTTCGACCACCACGGCATCTACGATGTGACCCTGCATGTGCCGCTGATCATCCGCTATCCCGGCAAAGTGCCCGCGGGCAAGCGCGTCACCGGCTTCAGCCAGCACAAAGATCTGGTTCCCACGCTCCTGGAACTGGCGGAAATCACGCCCGAGAACGCAAAATTCGACGGCAAAAGCCTGCTGCCGATGGCGAAAGGTGAAGTCGCTTCCCACGATGCCGAGTTCTACATCACGGAGTGCACCTGGATGCGTAAGCACGGCTGGCGCACGCCCGAGTGGAAGCTGATCCTGGCGCTCGAACCGGACTTCCACTTCAAACCGGCGGTCGAACTCTACAATCTGGTGGAAGACCCGCACGAAGACAACAATCTCGCCGAGGCGCTGCCCGAAGTCGTGACCCATCTCAAGGGCCGTATGGACGCCTATATCGCCAGACGCGAGGAGGAGTCCGGCCTCTCCAATCCCATGCACACGCAGGGCGACTGGCACGGCTTCCAGGGGATGGGACCGTTTACCTCCTCCCAGCAAGCCTACGACACCCTGCACATCGGCGACCCCAACCAGGCCGCCACTCTGCAAGCCAAATCGCGTGACTGAACCCGGTAACTCTTGTCGGCCTTGCCTTCCCCTACAGAAATGGAGAGCGCTATGTGGATCCTATCGCAGTCCAACCGACTGATCAATATGGACAAAATCGAAAGCATCGATCTTGCCAGCCGACGGGAGAACACCGCCGGAACCGTCGCCTACGAACTGGTCGCCCGTACTGCTGGGGTAGGGGTAGGCACGCCGCACCTGTTGGCCCGCCTGGAGACTGAGGAGCCTGGTCTCCAACTGATCGCAGGCATCAAACAGGCGATCGTCTCCAACACCCCGTTCTTCGACATCCCCAAAGCCCTCGGCGGAGCTTAGCTCGCTTCGCTCGCTTACCTAACCCCGGCCCCTTCCCGAGACGGGAAGGGGTGCCCCAACACGAGACGACCGAACAGCGTCTCAATGTTCATCAAGCCATGTCTACAAACAATTCCAAAGTCGTAAGCTATCGATTTATCTATTGGGCTATGAGTACAATCATGCGCGATGATGATGTAAATTGGGGCGACATGCCGGAACTTGAATTTCCCGGCATGGACGGGAAGAAGCCCTTCGAGGTCAAGGAGAGAGTGATTCGTCCGCTCATCGTGCCCTGGGTACGTAGTTTGGATGATACATTGCAGCAGATGACAAAGGACAGCTTCCGCTATTACTTGAATGTTCCGACTCCCCGTGGATATGGCAAGGTGTCCTTTCAAGATATGTTCGATTGGATCGTACCCGCTTTCGAAGGACCGAAGCCGATCGACCTCTTCTTCGTCTGGATCTGGGATGAACTCTACGGTCCGGAAGATTATCATACCAAGGACTTGAGCAACTACGTCGTCGATGACGTCACCCCATATGAAACTCTGTTCCAAGGGCAATGAAAGGCCGTTATTCTGTGTACTCTGCCCGAGCAGAATGCGGATGTGCAGGTCGCTGCTACGCTAATCGGCATTTCTCAGAGCGACATTCGAAGCGTCTTGGGGTGAACCCCCCTTGATCCCCCCGCAAGCGGAGGGAGATCTTGTGTTCTGTCCGTTCCACCGCTGCTCGTTGCGGGGAAGGACCTTCCCTCCGGCATTCAACCCACAGACAGTCGAGAAGGTATTGGCTCCCTCTCCGCTTGCGGGGAGGGCTGGGGTGGGGTTCACACCAAGACATCCGCCCCTTGCAAGCCGCTCAGGAGGTTACCCGTGAGTGAAAAAGTGTGAAGAGGAACGGATCGAGGAAGTGTCAGGCACCCCTTCCCGGAACGGGAAGGGGCCGGGGGGTAGGTATGAACTAGGCTCGGCCGAGGGCTTTGCGGACGAGGGCGGGGATGTCGTGGGTGGTGTCGGCGACGGGGACGCCGGCGGCTTCGAGGGCAGCGACTTTGGCCTGCGGGGTGCCGGAGGTGCCGGAGATGATGGCGCCTGCATGGCCCATGCGCTTGCCGGGAGGTGCGGTGCGACCGCCGATGAAGCCGACGACCGGCTTGGTCATCGTCTTGATGTACTCTGCGGCCATCTCCTCGTCGGCTCCGCCGATCTCACCGACCATCACGACCAGTTCGGTCTGCGGGTCGGCCTCGAACATCGGCAGGACGTCGATGAACTTGGTACCAATCATCGGGTCGCCGCCGATACCGACGCCGGAGGATTGTCCGAAACCGGCGCGGGTCAGTTCGTCCGCGATCTCGTAGGTGAGGGTGCCGCTGCGGGAGACCAGGCCGATCGGGCCAGGGGTAAAGATCATACCGGGAATGATGCCGATCTTGCACTTGCCGGGCGTGATGAGGCCGGGGCAGTTGGGTCCGATCAGGCGGACGCCGCCGCGTGCCCGCAGAATCGCGTTGACACGGATCATGTCTTCGGTCGGGACGCCTTCGGTGATACAGATCACCAGTTCGATGCCCGCGTCCGCCGCTTCGAGAATCGCGTCCGCCGCATTGAACTTCGCGGGCACGAAGATGACGGAGGCGTTGGCCCCCGTCTCTTTGGCCGCTTCACGCACGGTATTAAAGACTGGAACGCCCTGCGCGGCCTGACCGCCTTTGCCGGGAGTCGTGCCGCCGACGACCTTCGTTCCGTATTCGATCATCTGTTGGGTGTGAAAGCCACCGTCCCGCCCGGTAATTCCTTGCACCAGTACGCGGGTCGTCTCGTCTATCAGAATGCTCATGCTGTATCAGGCTCCATTTGAGAATTAGGGGTGTCTTCCACCGAAAGAAGAATTTCTCCGTCCGCATCGCAAAAACCTTCGAAGGGAACGTAGATAATTCCTTGAGTGTGGGTGGCGAGGGTGCGCATCAGGACATCGAGCGCCGCCCAGCCCGAGTGATCGTCGTCCGCCAGCAGGGCCGGCAGGAGTTCCAGATCGTAGACCGCTTCGCTGCGACGCACATGGTCACCGACGATCAGGCCGCCCGCGAGGTCCGTGGTGTTGACCACCAAACGGAGGCCGCTCGCGATCGCCTCCACCGCTTCGTCCTCATCCGAGGCGAGACTGCGCTCGATCAGGCAGATCTCGTGCAGTTCCGGCTGCGTCCAGCGCACAAAGGCGGCCTCCCAGTCCGTCAGGTCCAGATCTTCTTCACTCGCCTCTCCCACGATGTCCAGAGTCAACTGGATGGGAAAACCGGCCTCGACCATGGTATCCCGAAGGATCCGCAGCGGCGGAGCGTCGCCCGACAATGCATATATACGCAGGGGTATGTCTTCCATTAGTGTCTACCTTCCCGTGCTTCTGCGGCTTCCCCATAAGTTTACCCGCATTGGGAGGATTCAGGGGCCGTCGCTTCGAATAGAGTGCCAGTTCGACAGAAAATGTCTGTATTTTGATCCGGGAGGTTCGACGATGAAGAGGATACGACCTGTGGCCCTGCGAACGGCGAAACATCTGACGGCAGCGGCGCTCGGCATGGGACTGCTGATGGGCAGTGCACTCCATGTCGCGGCGAAAGACGATGCGCCTGTGGACGATATGTCGGCCCCGATGCCGATTCCCACCGATCCCCATGTGATGGTGTTGTTCTCCGGCAAGCCCGAGCAGATCGCCGAGAACTGGGTGCGGCAGGGTTCCGATCAGGCCCCCAACTGGCCCATCAAGAACGGCGGGATGGTGACCACGTCGAGCAGTATCGCCACCAAGCAGAAGTTCAAGGATTTCCAGCTCCATGTAGAGTTCAAAGTGCCCTATATGCCCGATAAGCATGGGCAGGAGCGGGGCAACAGCGGAATCGGCCTGCTGGCGACCTATGAGATCCAGGTGCTGGACTCGCTCGGTTTCAAAGAGCCGGGTGCGGGCGACTGCGGCGCGGTCTACAGTCAGTCGGCTCCGCTCGTCAACGCCTGCAAGCCCCCGCTCTCCTGGCAGACCTACGACATCTCCTTCCACGCAGCCCGCTTCGATGCGGACGGCAAGGTGACGGTGAAGCCCCGCGTCACGGTCTTCCAGAACGGTCTCTGCGTGCAGAACAACCAGGAGATCAACGGCGGCACCGGCATCGGGCCGAAAGCCGACGCCAAAGAAGGCCCGATCATTCTTCAGTACCACAACAACACGGTGCAGTTCCGCAATATCTGGATCGTGCCGCTTCCGGAAGAGGGCGCCAAGCACTACGAACCGAAATAGTGGTGCCCGGCTCGCCTTGGACTGGTCGTTCGTTTGACGACGGCAGAGGTTGCGGTATACTGAACAGGGAGTCGCCACGAGCGGACAATCTACTTCCCGGAGAACCGCCGGGAAGCCAAACTGAAGGAGAAATCGCGTCATGATCGTCGGAGTGCCGAAGGAGATTAAGAACAACGAGTACCGGGTTGCGCTGGTCCCGTCCGGAGCGGAGGCGCTGGTCGAGGATGGACATACGGTCCTGGTCGAAACGGGCGCAGGTATGGGGACTCAGATCGAGGACAGCGAGTACCGGGATGCGGGCGCGACGATCGTCAGTTCGGACAAAGAAGTGTTCGCGCAGGCCGACATGATCATGAAAGTGAAAGAGCCGATGGAGCCGGAGTACGATCTGCTCCGACCCGGCCAGATCGTCTTCACCTACTTCCATTTCGCCGCGAATGAGACGCTGACGCACGCGATGATCAAGAGCAAGGCCGTGTGCGTCGCCTACGAGACCATCCAACTGCCGGACAAGACGCTGCCGCTGCTGACGCCGATGAGCGAAGTCGCGGGGCGTATGGCTGTGCAGGAGGGCGCGAAGTATCTGGAGCGGCCGATGGAAGGGCGCGGTATTCTGCTCTCCGGCGTGCCCGGCGTGCCGCCTGCCAACGTCATTATTCTCGGCGGTGGCGTCGTGGGGGCCAACGCAGCGAAGATTGCGGCGGGCTTCGGCGCGAACGTCTATCTGCTGGACGTCAACCTGGAGCGGCTGCGCTATCTCGATGATGTCATGCCCGCCAACGTGACGACGATCTTCTCGAACCGTCTGAATATCCGCAATCTGCTGCCGAGCGCGGATCTGGTGATCGGCGGCGTGCTGCGGCGCGGTGCGAAAGCGCCCGTGCTGGTGACGCAAGAGATGCTGAAGACCATGAAGCGTGGCTCGGTGGTCGTCGATGTTGCGGTCGATCAGGGGGGCTGCTTCGAGACGACCCGCCCGACGACGCACAGCCAGCCGACCTATATCGTGGAAGGTGTGGTGCACTACTGCGTGGCGAATATGCCCGGGGCCGTCGCAGGAACCTCGACGTACGCGCTGACCAATGAGACGCTGCGCTATGCCCGTCAGCTTGCCGGCAAGGGCTGGAAGCAGGCGATGCGCGAGAGCCAGCCGCTGCTGCTCGGGCTTAATGTGGCCTACGGCAAGGTGACGTTCAAGGATGTCGCGGAGCAGTTCGGACTCGACTACACTCCTGCCGAGCGCCTGCTCGACTGATAGTTTGCTCTATTATCATCCTGTGAAACCCGCTTCGGCGGGTTTTGCACTATCACAGCCGCAATGGTAGATTCTGTTAATGCTCGTGCGACAAGGAGAGGTCTCATGTACGGACTGATGCGTGCGAAAAACTGTGGGCAGAAGCCCGAAGAGAAGCAGCGTTATCGCCTTCACTACTGCGGAACCTGCAAGACGATGGGCAGTCTCTACGGGCAGCGGTCCCGGATGCTGCTCAACAACGACGCCGTATTCTTCGGGGAGCTGCTGACCGCACTGTCCACCGAGATCGAACCCGTGACGACCTGGGATCGGGCCTATCAGTCCTACAACTGTTTCGCGATGCCGGGAGACGAGGCTCGGATGCCGCTTTCGTTGCAAGTCGCGGCGACCGCGACCCTGGTGATGAGCGAGTTCAAGGTCACGGACCAGATCGAAGATGGCGGTGGCAAGGGCTGGAAACTCGCCTTACGTGTCTATTCGCAAGGCTTTCGCGACGCGTCGGAGCGGCTGAAAGGGTGGGGTTTTCCGGTCGATGCGATGTGGAAGTCCGGGCGGCAGCAGGAACCTCGGGAAGCGGAAGCCCTCGCCGATCCGGGTAGTCGCTCGGCGCTGGAGTGGCTGGACTATCTGTCCGAACCCACCGCCGCCGTGACGGGAATGGTGTTCCAGTACGGCGCAGCGACCGTCGGCAGCGCCGCGGCGGAGACGATGGGGGAACTCGGTTTTGCTTTCGGGCAACTGGTCTATCTGCTGGACGCTCTGGAGGACTATGAGAAGGATGTGCAGAAGCAGGAGTTCAACGCGCTGCGCAAGGCCTTTGCAATAACAGAGCCGATCCTTCCCGACTGCTATGTGGCGGCGGCGGAAGAGCAGTTGCGGCAGATCGCCGGACGTGTCGAAACTGCCCTGCGCCGTCTACCGATCGCTCCCGATCTGTCGGCGCGACTGGCCGCGCGGCTTCGGCGAAACATGGATCGTAAAATCGGGGACGAGTCGTGTGAAACTAATGCCGCCTGTGCAACGACCAACCAACCAACCACGCTGCGATCCCGCTGGACCGCCGCCGTGTCGCTGGCAAAGACACTCACCAGCCGAGAGCGCGAGGCTTCGCCCGCATCCTTTGGCAAGGCGCTCGCCGCACCGTTCGTGTTCGCCTCTGTTCTGACCCTCGCGCTGCTGGCGCCGCGCTTTGCGCTCGCCGCCACCTCGACACGAGAGTGCATGGAGGTCTCCCTCAACCTGATGGCGCTCGGCGCAATGATCGGAGCAATCCTATCGGTTCCCGCCCGCCTTCTGCGTCCCGTCTTTGCATTCGCAGGGAGTGGGGGCAGTGGAAGCGGGGAAGGCACGCTCGTCTCTGCTGCAATGCAACCCGGCCAGAAGAGCAGTGGCATGGTGCGTAAGCGCCGCCGCCCTGGTTGGGCCGACGGCTGCAACTGCGGCACCACGAACTGCTGGGACTGTATCTGTTGCTGTGAGAGCATCGAATGCTGCTGTGACTGCACCTCCTGCTGTGAGGCCGGCGCCGGCTGCGGCGAGTGTGGCGGGTGCTGTGACGTATGCGGAGGATGTGGTGACTGCTGCGGCGGCTGTAGCTGTTGATACACCCAACCCTACTTGGAGAATATTACAGACGGCTGCAAGCAACACCCCACAGAGAGGCGAGAGGCACTCCACGCACGCGAAGGAATTCATTCCATCGCTTGGGCAACCTGCTGTCTTCAAATTTGTTTGGACATATGGGGAGGAATTTACAAGTGGCTATACGAAGTGTACATAGGCTCGCATTGTTGCTGCCTACGCTGATTCTAGCTTCGCTATCGAGTGTGCGGGCGGATGTGCCCACGTCTGTGCCCCCGATTTCAACGCCACAACTGGCGGTGCAACAGGCGAAAGCGGAAGATATTATCGTCGAGAACGACATTGAATATGCCAATCCCGATGGGCAACACCTCAAGGTAAACATGGCGCGTCCGGCAAAGGGATCCGGGCCGTTTCCTGCCATCGTCTGTATTCATGGCGGCGGGTTTCGTGCGGGAGATCGGAATGGCTACAACGACATGATCCGCCAACTTGCGCAACGTGGATATGTCGCTGTCACGGTTGAGTACCGTCTCGCTCCCAAATATCCGTTTCCTGCGGCAATACACGATGTGAAGGCATCCGTCCGGTGGCTCCGCGCCAATGCAAAGAAGTATCACGTGGATGTCGAATGGATCGCGGCGATGGGTGGTTCTGCAGGCGCGAATCTGGCGGAGATGCTTGGGGTTACGGAAGGAGTGAGGATGCTAGAAGGCTCTGAAGGCAATCCGAATCAGTCCAGCGCCGTCCAAGCGGTTGTGAGCTATTACGGCCCCACCGACTTCACAAAATCTTATGGCAAAAGCGTGGATGCCGCGGAAGTGTTGCCGCTCTATCTCGGCGGTGATCTCAGCAAGGCGCGTATCCGGCATCTGCAGGCCAGTCCACTCTACTGGATCTCTCCGATTGCTGCCCCGACGCTCTGTATTCACGGCACCAAGGACACCTATGTCGCCGATGAGCAGGCGCACTGGTTTGTCGATAAAATGAAGGCAACGGGAGTAGAAGCCGAACTGCTTACGCTGGAAAATGCCGGACATGGCTTCGGCGGTGAGGATGCCCGCCGTGCTGACGAGGCGATGTTCGCCTTTTTTAGGAGTCATCTGTCCCATAGTCGCACTCTCGGTACCATCGGCAACTATTACTGACGCATTCCTCAACGAACAGACTGTAGCATTCACGTTCGATTCCGATTGAGGTTGTGGTGGGAACGCCCATCGCAGACGCTTTCCGGCGAATTATGGCTCGCAGGCCCGGTGCATAATCGATCCAACGACAGCAGAATCGGCACGCATCCCAGCGCATAATCAGACCCCTGCATCCTTTTGAAGAGTGCAGCGGTCTGATTGCATGTCTAAGGGCCAGGTTTAGTCGTCGTCGTCATGAGTACGTTGGTCTGGGCGAGATGGTTTTGTGGTGCTCAGGGAGGTGCCGTTGGCACGGAGATGTGCGCTGGTCACTGGGGCGGGCATCGGGACATTCTTGCCCTTGATGGAGTGCCAGAGAATGCGGTTCAGGGTGTCGGCATCGGCTTTGTCGTAATCCGAGAAGTCCATTGCGAGCGACTCTCTAGCACCGTAGGCGACCGCGGTGTTCTTGACGTTGATATCGATACGCGCCGCGCCGAGCGTGTAGGGAGTCAGGTCCGCCTTGTTGGTGAAGCTGTTGAACATCGGTTTTGCGGCTTCATCGTACTGGGTCAGGGGCGGCAGGCCGAGGATCAGTTCCATCGTGCGCAGCATAGAGGCGGTGGAGTAGAGGGTGCTGTCCACCGTGCCGCGCTTGATGTAGGGGCTGATGACCAGGCCCATTGTGCGGTGGGAATCGACATGGTCCGGGCCGTTCTGGGCGTCGTCCTCGATGATGAAGATCGCGAACTCTTTCCAGAGACTGCTGTGGGAGATCCCCTCGACGATCTTCCCGATGGCCTGGTCGTTCGAACCGACCATCGATTTCGGGGCGTAGGAGCCGACCTTGGTGCCCGCCGTATGGTCTTCTCCCAGGCTCATGACGGCGAAAGCCGGAACCGTCCCTTTCCCTTCCATCTCTTTGAACTCGCGCAGATAGATATCCGCCTTGTTCATATCGCGGCCCACCGGAATGATGTTCGGCCCGACCTTCCCGATGAACTCCAGGCAGCTATGGTCCTTGACAGAAGGATGGTCGGCATACTCGCCGTAGGTGCGGAAGGAGAGTCCTTTGCGCTTGCAGGCGTCCCAGAGATAGCCCGCTTTAGGATCATCGACCGAGCCGGAATTGACAGTCGCGCCTTTGCCGGAGTAGCTGAGCACCCAGGCGCGCTGGTTGAAGTCGGAGGTGATGGCGGAGGTGGACCAGGGATGACCGTCCTGCGACACTTCGCCGCTGCAGTAGAGGTTGTCCAGGAGTACGAACTGGTCCGCCAGGGCATGATGGTTCGGGGTCACGTCCTGCCCGAACAGGCAAAGTTTCGGATCGCCGTTGCCTTTGGCCATGTCGCCGAACACCTGATCGTAGGTGCGGTTCTCTTTGATGATGTAGAGAATGTGTTTGATCGGCGAAGGATCGCCGACATGGACGGGGATCGCGGTGGCGGCCGGAGGCGCGCCGTCGGCCAGCAGACTGTCCGCGTGCGGCGTGTTGGCCATGACCTGTTTGGTGTACTCGGCGAGTTTGGCGTCGTCCGGTACATCGAGGAAGGAGATCATCCCCTTCAACTGATGCCCGTGATGATCGAAGCCGCCGGGATGGTCCGGATTGATCGGGAGCTTGACCGGATTCGGCCCGGTTCCCGTGCCTTTGCCGGTGCCGATGATGAGCTTCTTGCCGTTCGGCGACACCTTCACGTTCGTCGGAAACCATCCGGTCGGAATAAAGCCTTTGACTTTCGCGCTCCCACGCGCGGAGATATCGACCACACAGACATCGTTGTTGTCTTCATTGGCGACATAGAGGGTCTTGTTATCGGGGGAGACGGCGACCGAGTTCGGGCCGCTGCCGGAGGGAGCCTTCGGACTGAGGGTGGTGCGAATCGTCTCGATCGGCTGGCCGTTGGTCGCGTCAAAAACATCGACCTGGTCGGCGTTTCCACAGGAGACGAATAGGCGGTTGTCCGTCGAAAGGGTCAGGTCGTTGGGATGATCCCCGGTGGCGAGGTGAGAGACGATCTCCGGCTTCGCGGGATCCTCCACACGCACCGCCACGACCTCGGAGCCGCCGATATCGGCGATACCAAGCAGGGTTCCTTCCCCATTCAGGGTACAGGCGAACGGATGGTCACCGACTTCCAGCGTGGAGATGGCTTTCCCGGTGTTCGCGTCCAGAATGTAGAGTTTGCCGTCCGAGTTGTTCAGCACGAACAGGCTCTTGCCATCGGCCGAGAGCGACATGCCGGCGATAGCGGTCTTCTTGGTGTCGTTTCCGGTCAGCGCGAAGGTCTTCGTCTTCGTCCAGGCGTCGTCCGCGCCTCTTTCGTAGACCAGCACATCGTTGTGCGCCAGCGGTATTCCGCCGGAGATATAGAGCGTCTTGCCGTCCTTCCCCCAGGCGATCCCGTTCCAGGTGCGGAGCACGCCCAGGTTGGCGATCTCCTTCTCGGTCGCGACGTCGATCAGGTGGATGGCATGGGGATTGTAGCCACAGTTGGCGACAGCGAGCGTCTTGCCGTCCGGGCTGAACGCGCCGCCGAGCAGAAAGTCGTTGGTCGGTATCGGACGTCCGACCGGGCTGATCTTCCAGCCGTTGAAGAGCAGTGTCGCCTCACCGTCTTTTCCCGGTACGACGATGGGAAGGGAGTTTTTGGGATGCAGAATGTGAGAGGGGCGCAGATAGGGCGCAATCGCAGTCGCGCTCAGCCCTACTGCCAGCAGTCCCGCGCCGATGAGGGCGGTCGTTCGCTTTGAAGATAGCATGTGTCTGTCTCCTGTCGAGAGGATATGTCTGACAGAAGAAGTATAGCACAGGCAATGTTAAGCGCATGTTAAATATTATTCGCGATGGAATTTCAGTGCCGGTAAAACTCACGCGGGCGCGAGATAGAAGGCGGTTAAGAGCAGGAATTTCGCTGTATAGTCGTTGGCAGGCTCGTTGGTGACGTAGTCTTGGACAGCATCGTGATAGACGCCGATCTCGTCCGGAAGATCCTGGGCGAGCACAGGCCCTTCAGTCTGTGTGCTGAACTCGACGCCCTCCATGCTGATCGCTTCGTGCTGGAAGATGCTGACGCTGGCCGGACCGCCGACCAGTGCGCCGGACAGTTCGACGTTGTGGATGTTGGCGACCTGATGGTGCGGGAAGAGCGGATAGCGGGTGCCGGCTCCGATTACGCAGGAGAGGCCGAAGGGATTGCAGCCCAGAATGAAGTCCCGCTGGCAGCGAGCGAGATCGACATACGCCTTCTCCCCCGACAGATTCGCATAGATGAGAGACGTGATGGCTGCGCCGGCCGCCGCTTCCGAGGTTCCCCAGATGTAGGGCGTGCCGAGGCAGTAGGGATTTTGTGCCCGGCGCTGTGTCAGTTCGGCATCGGAGCGCAGATGGTCGAGCAGGCGGTTACGATCCTCTGACGGCGCGTAGGGATAGAGCGTGTAGTGCGCCATGGCGTGGGTGTTGTAGACGCTCGTCTGATCCCCGGCGGAACCAGCCTCGCGGGAGAACTCCAGAGCCTGTTGGAGATACGTCGGAATTCGGGTGGCGCGATAGAGGGCGGCGGCGGCCCACTCCATATCGTCCGCCCAGGTCTCTTCGGGATAGAAGTCGCTCGGGTTGGTCGTCACGACGGTACGGTTCGCGAGTCCCAGACGGTAGGCGGTCTGCGCCGCGGCCAGGCAGCGATTAGCGAATTTGGGATCGTAGGGACGATAGAGCCGGGAGGCGATGGCGAGAGCGACGGCAGTGCGCCCGGCCAGATTGGCTCCCACGCCGAAGTAGACCGGACGCGGTTCCCAAGTTTTACAGCGCGTCGCGCAGTCGTCTTCGGGCAGACGCCAGGTGTCATGATCCGTCGCGTCACCGACCTGATAGTAAAACTCCTGCGGGGACGGATGCATCTTGAGCAGCCAGTCCAGCCCGATTTTGGCGTAGGTGAGCAGTTCCGGCATCGCGCCCTGCGATACGCGCGTCGGAAACTTCTCCTGATGGTGATCGTAGGCGAACAGCATCATCGCGGTCACGTAACTGGTCGTCTCGACGAACTTCATGTAGTCCCCGGCATCGTGCCAGCCCCCGGAGCCGTCGATGCGCTCTCCATCCCGAGGACCGCCGACAATCACGCCGTCATCCACATGGCAGTTACTCCGGTGCACCGATCTCTGCGTGCCGCAGCGCTGCACATCGAAGTATTTCAACAGCAAAGGAACCAGGCGTGAGTAGACATCCGACCCGATTGAAAACGGCGGCGACAGATGGCCGTCCGAGAGGCGCAGGCGATAGCGGCCCGGACGCTGAAAGCTGCCGAAATCCGCGATAAAGTGGTGGTCGTAGTGCCCGTATTTGGAGCCGTTCGGACCGGCATACGGCTGCAGTCTGCCGGTATAGCGTGTCTGCGGCGTGACATCGTCATCGACGATCGTGAAAGCGTTGCCGACAATGGGGCCCGTGGCCGGGACCACCGCGCGCTTGCGTTCACCGGGCAGAAAACCGACCTGATTGATATGGACGCGCGCATCGACCACCTTCCGCTCCGGAAGGGATCTGTTGGCTCGGCGGCGTTTTGTGGGAACGACAGGCAGCGTCGGAGCGGCGGCATTGAAGGCAGGAGAATCGTCGCTCGGCCAGTTGCGGCCGGTCATCAATCCCATACCGATGCCCAACGATCCCGCGACGAATCGCCGTCGGGTAGGCTTGCTATTTTCGACTTTTGCCTTTACTTCCTGCATGGTCTTTCGCCCCGCTGTTCTGCATACTTTCAACCGGCAGACGGGAGCACGAGGGCAGAAGTTCCTTCAGGGAATCAGCCAGGGAGATAGAAGGCGGTCAGGAGCAGGAACTGGGCGGTATAGTCGATGGCAGGTTCATTGGTAACATAGTCGCGGGCGGAGTCTTGATAGACACCGATCCCGGCGGCATCGAGTTTGGAAATGTGCTTCTCCGGCACGCTGTATTCGAGGCGCTTGGAACTGAAATCCTGCTTCTCGAAGACCTCCAGGCTGGCCGGGCCCGCGATCACCCCACCGTTGAGTTGGAACTTGCTGATGGCAGCGACCTGATGATGCGGAGACTTCGGAAATCGGGTTCCTGCACCGATCAGGCAGGAGAGGCCAAACGGATTGCAGCCCAGAATGTAGTCTCTCTGGTGGCGCGCGACTTCGGCGGCGTGCGAATCCCCAGAGAGTTTGGCGTAGAGCAGGCAGGTCAGTGCGACGCCTGTTGCTGCCTCCGCGGTTCCCCAGACATAGGGAGTGGCCAACCCATATGCGCCTTGCATCCGCTTGCGCATTCGATCGGCATCGGAGCGTAGATAGCCCAGCAGTGTTGCGCGGTTCTCCCCGGTGACCTGCGAATACAACGCATAATGTGCGAGCGCATTCGTCGTATAGACGCTGACCTGCTCTCCGGCCGCGTCCACCTCGTCGGCAAAAGCAAGCGCCTGGCGCAGATACTCGGGCTTGCGTGTCGCCCTGAACAGCTCTGCGGCTCCCCACTCCATATCGTCGTCTCCGTTCTCTTCCGGATAGAAATCATGGGGTTGTGTGGAGAGGGAGTGGGGATGCTTGAGTCCCAGGGCAAAGACCGATTGTGCGGCCGAAAGGCAGCGCGCGGCAAAGGCAGGGTTCGTGCGCTTATACAAGCGGGAAGCCATGGCGAAGGCAGCGGCAGTACGCCCGGCAAGATTGGCTCCGATCCCGAAAAACACAGGACGGGGGCGCCACCTCTTGCGACCCGCCAGGCTGTCGTCCTCCGGCAGACGCCAATGCTCATGGTCGCTCTTATCACCTACCTGGTAGTAGAACTCTTTGGGGGTTGGGTGCATCTTGAGCAGCCAGTCAAGCCCGACTTTGGCTCGAGCCAACAGGGGAGGCAGTCCTGTAACGCCGGTTGGCCTTGTGAGCAACCGCGGACGCAAATCACAGGCGAACAGCATCAGCACGACCGCATAACTGGTCGTCTCGACGAACTTCAGGTAGTCGCCCGCATCGTGCCACCCACCCGTTGCATCAAACGGCTGTCCGTCCCGCGGCCCCCCCTTGATGATTCCATCATCTAGATGACACGCATTGCGCAACTTCGAACTCTGCATTCCACACTGCTGTATGCCGAAATAGCTCTCCATCAGAGGGAAGAGCGGCGCGTAGACGGCCGCGTCGATCCCAAAGGGAGGCGAGAGTGTTCCCTCGGCAAGCCGCACCCGGTATCTTCCCGGCCGCCGCAACGCGCTGAAGTCCGCGATCCAAGCATGTGCCGAGGATTTCGGTCTGGAGTGATCGGCGGGCGTCAGGCGGCCCGAGAAGCATACGCTGCCTGTCTTCTCCTCGGTCAGATGAAAGGATGCATCGGCGAGAGATTTGACGCCGAGAACGACCGCGCGCTTAGGCTCCCCTGGCAGATAACCAACCTGATTCAGGTGAATTTGAGGGAGATCGATCTCCTCAGAGGCGGCCTTTGACGCGCTTTGTGAGGAAGAGAGGCTCAATCCGGCAACGACTGCGTTCGCGAGAAACCGGCGACGGTGCAATAGGGGAGTCATATTTTCTTTCTCGTGCAGTGGAAACGTTTTTTCGTATTCTCTGTCGAGTGCACCGATCCCGATTATCGCAAGAATCCCTACGGAGGCAGTTATGGCAATGCTCCAGCGGCCTTGAGGACGCGAATAGCCTCGGCCTTATCGCCGCGCACTAAAGCCCCGTCCTCCAAAGCGCAAGACAGTGCCGTCTCCCCATCTTTTGTACGCATATTCACTCGCGCACCATGTTTCAGGAGTTGTCGAATCAAGACGGCGTTCTTGCAATTCGCTGCGCACATTAGCGCTGTCATCCCGCTATCGTCCTGCGCATTGACTCGGGCACCCCGTGCGATAAGCGCTTCCAGCAGTTTGGGGTAGCTTTGCAGAAGGTCGTAGGCGCCTTCACAGGAGGCGAGGTACATCAGCGGCGTGTGTCCCCCGTTGTCCGGTCGATTCACATCGGGCTCATTTTGAATAAGCAGCAAGATCGTCTCCGCACTTCGGGAGTAATCTACTTGCAGTGACTCCATTAAGGGCGTGTCATCGGATCTACCTAGGTTAGCGTTCGGGGCGTCCAAGTTCCAACCTTGACGTATCATCGCCTGGAGTGTCCGGGTATCCCCATCGATTACAGCGGAACGCAGCGCAGAGGTATCGTAGGCTCCCAGATCGACGAGGGCTGCGGCAGCCTCATCCCCCTGGTTAAACAGGGCGACGTCCAGCGCCGTTAACCCGTTTTTTGTAGTACCGTTAATATTGGCTCCACAGGCAATCAGCGCCCGGATGGTGGCCGCATCTCCGGCGGCGAAGAGAGCCGTGGATCCATCCTCCGCATGTGCGTTCACATCCCAGCCATGTCTGGCGAGCGCCTGCACGATGGCGACGTTTTCGTTATGGGCCGCCATCACCAGAGGGGCGGACACCTCCGTGCGGCGCGTATAGGTGACTTTCAGGGTATCACTGCTTTTCCGTGCACCTCGAACCAACAGAGCCTCAACCAGGAGTGTATTGTTCCGTTCCACGGCCAGCGCGAGGGCGCTCTGGCCACTTCCGGGCGGCGGGACACCACGGAATCGATTCCACAAGGCCAGGAGAGAACTTTTGAGCGAAGGTGTCTTTCCACTCTCTTCCCGCACGTTCGGATCGGCGCCCGCTGCCAGAGCATACTGAGCCTCGGTTGTCTCGTTGGCTTTGATCGCAAGTATGAGGGCGTGGCCGGTCTGCGCCCGATGATATTCTCGGGCTATAAGCGCGGCACAGACGCCGAGGAGCATGGAAGTCAGGAGCAAAGACCGTAACGCAGAGCGTTTTTTCATTGTCTGAACCGGGATTAAACGGATTAAAGGATGGACTAAAATTTTGTCTGCTCGTCATTGTCTTGAACCACGATTTTCACGATGAGACGATTAACACGATTATATACCTGAACATCACCCATATTACCGAACTCCAGTTCAACTCGTTCAGGTTACGGTCCAAAAGAAGACTGCCTCGCCAACTCATCGTGCTAATCGTAAAATCGTGAAAATCGTGGTTCAAGACGCAGAATCATGGTTTAGTTTGGGATGCATGGTAATTGTGGATGATTTGAGCGATCTGTTTCTGGCCGTTCGTGGCAGCTTCCTCTTCAGCCGTTTTGCCGAGTTGATCGCGCAATGTCGTATTGGCTCCTGCTTTCAGGAGGATGACGACAGCTTCTGTTTTTCCGGTGAGAGCCGCCGCAGCGAGAGGAGTCACATTCGATATGCCACGCATATTAACGTCGG
>Ga0070658_10001568_pt1 | contig 19373 bp, 18 predicted proteins | sample KBSC13metaG_FD_64664 | JGI IMG/M metagenome (GOLD analysis project Ga0070658, IMG submission 64664) | Corn rhizosphere microbial communities from Kellogg Biological Station, Michigan, USA - KBS C1-3 metaG | ecosystem: Host-associated > Plants > Roots > Rhizosphere > Soil ...
TGGGAAAAGCAGAAAGGCCGCTAACGGTAAGGCGTCCACCTTTCTTTCCAGTCAAAAGCTTCCAGACCGGTGAAACGTTTCTTGTAGTCGTAAAAGGATTCCCCCTCGTAGGCGTAACCGTGGTAGTAATAGCCGCGACCGTGGTGCTGCGCGTACTCGATCTCCTTCAACATAGTGTATATCCCAAGACGCCTGTCCGAATGATCGGGGTTGAACATCGCATAGATACTGGAGAGCCCGTGGGTGCTCATCTCAAAGAAGCTGGCCGCGACGAGATCATTACCGAGGCTCACCCGGAGCATCATCCCGTCCGTCGGGACGTAGGAGGGCTGGTATGAGAGGAATGTGTAGACAGAGTGCGGGATATCCTGCGTAAACCTGGAGCTGTGCAGCTCAAAGAGGTCGTGAATATCGGGCGTGACCAGCGTTGGGCGAAACTCTACCGTGACGTCCTCATTACGCTTTAGTGTCCGCCGTTGGCTCTTGGTTAGGTTAAAACCTGACAATCGGATCCGGAGCGGGATCACGCGTCGGATCTCATCCTTATAATAATTCAGGCTGTACCGCTGAAATCGCTCGCCAAAGTGGCGCCAGCCGTTCTCGAGTAGGTAATCCAGCTGGTCAGCCTCCACGCGTTCCGCGTAAAAGGCCTCATTGATAAGGACCAGCTCAGTGTCCTGAGTACCAGTCATACCCTTGCTCGCCCCAGAAGTCGCGGGGCCTCTCATTTGTGAATTCTATCCTGCCGATCCGCTTTATCTGTTTTATGCCGTACTTCAGTGGTGAAGCGATCCGCAGAGGTGCCCCGTGCTCAGGCGTTAGAGGTGCGCCGTTCATTTCATAGGCCAGCAATGTCTGCGGATGCATGATCGACTCCGTGTCCCAACCTACAAAGTAGCCATTGTCGGGTGTCGCGATCGAGACATACCCTGGCAGTTTTGCCGCACCGCCGTACCTCGCGACGAGATCCGAGAAGCGAACGCCCGCCCAGTTCACGATCACGCTCCACCCCTCGATGCACTTGAACTGGGTCGTCATCTCCGTACGCGGGAGCGCACGGATGTCCCCCATACTGAGCGCGAGATCTCGCGCTGGTGCGAGCCCTGAGATCGTGAGGCTCCAATCTGCGGCATCAATGCTCTGCGCCATTCCCTCGAGCCCATTGACGCGAATGTCCGCAGCCTCGCCGCGCGCGAATTCGGGAGCGAGTCGATGAGGGTCGTACAAAGACCGAGACACCCACTCATTGAATTCGAACGTACCGCGCAGGAGCTTCGCCCGGGTCTCCTCGGGCATCCACCTCCAGCCCAGTAAGCCGAGCAGAGCCGCGGCGCCGCCGATGAGAAAGCCTCTGCGCGTCGGGGCCGCCATGAGACGCCGTGCCTGATCCTCGGTCATCGGAGCGGACAGCTCGCGCGGTTCGTCCAGCAGGTTAGCCGTATTATCCCGGCCGCCCGGCCAGCGCTGGCTCGCGGCAAGCTCCCGCACCTCATCGATCTTGATCGCGCTGTCGTCCTTCATGCGAGTTCTCCCGAGGCCTGCGAGCTGACGGGCAAGTCTTCTGCAGCGTCTACGATCTCGTAGCCCGTGATCATCGATCTGAAATTGCCCCATCCCGCGATCACTACTTGGATGATATGAACGGCGAAAAAGGCCACGTAGCCGATCATCAACCAGAAATGTTCCCACCGCGCCCACTCGTAACCGCCAAGCAGACTCGTCAGCCACGCGAGCTGTGTGGGCTTGTAGATAGCGAGTCCGGTGATCACGGAGCCGATACCCATAAGGATGATCAGTGTGTACGCGATCCGCTGAGCATCGTTGTACTTGCCCTGCGGCGGCAGGTCTTTTACCAGGTGAGCATCGTGCAGGGCGACCAGCGGGGCTCGCTTAAGGGAGGACGGCACCGGCACGAGTCCCCTCCATTCACCGGAGAATAGCGTGTAAGCGCAGTAGACGATCCCGTTCACGGTAAACAGCCACATGAAAAAAAAGTGCAGCTGCATCCCGTAGGCCAGGTTGTAGGGTATTCCGAGCGCGTCGTAAAACCACTGTGGGAAAAAATGAAAAAGCTCATATCCAAACAGCCTCAGCGAATACACCGCATTTGCCCAGTAGATCAGCAGACCGCTCCAGATCATCATCCCCAGCAGTGGGAAGTTGAGCCAGTGCATCCAACGCGTGGCGAGCGTGTGCTTTCTCTCGAGGTGCTTAGCCATTTTACTCGCGAATTATAGTCCTGTTTGCGTGGAGCATCATCTAATATTTGAATCTAAACTCACACGGGATGCCGAAATAAGAGTTGTTATGAAATACGCATTAACATTCGCCCTCATCGTTTGCTCGGTTTCATTACTGGTGTTTGCTGGCTGTAGGAGATCCGCGAGTGCTGAGGCAGTGATAGCTCCGCAGGGTGCTCCGATGGCGACAGCCGACAGCAACGTCGCTCCTGGCAATGATGAGGAGTTTGACGGTAAAGAGATCACCAAGACCGACGCTGAGTGGAAAAAGGAGCTTGGTCCCAAAGCGTATAAGGTGCTCCGCCAGGCGGACACGGAGTATCCGTACACGGGCGAGTACTGGGACAACCACGAGACAGGCACTTACTACTGTCGCGCGTGTCACCTAAAGATATTTACCTCGGATACTAAGTTTGAGAGCGGTACCGGCTGGCCGAGCTTCTACCAGGTAGCTAATAAAAAGAACGTCATCGAGAAGGAGGACCGCACCCTTGGAGAGGTCCGGACCGAGGTCCTGTGCGCACGATGCAAATCACATCTTGGACATGTCTTTAACGACGGTCCAAAGCCGACCGGACTTCGCTACTGCATGAACTCGCTGGCCTTAAAGTTTGAGAAGAGCCGTTGACCTGCAGGTATTGGCTAATACCGCGAAGGCGGGCCCTGCCGATCTGGAGATGATCGTGCGGGGTCTGGACGAGGTGCTAGGCAGCTGAGGCTACCAATTAACGTTCCCCTCCTGCGAGGTATCGATCTGCGCCAGTTCGACGCCCTCGTTGAACAGGAAGATCTTTAGATTGTCGAATAGGAAGTCGTGGCTATCCGGATTCGACACATCTAGTCCAAAGTGGTTTATCAGCTGCATCTGCTTTTTTTGCCATTCAGCCCAGCAATCCTTGCAGATCTCGGCCTGCACGCGCTGGCCAAGTTCATTCGGGATCGGGGCAAATGGCAGCGGCTCGGCTTTGCGGCCGCAGCGTGTGCATTCAAACTTGTCGCCAAATAGTCCCATTCTGCCTAGTTACCACCAAAGATGCCGCCGAGCATACCGCCGATCCCGCCACCGCCGCCTTCAGAGTTGAGAAAGCTGTCAACGTACTTGTTATACGGTGCCGGTATCCGCTCGCGCAGGATGTTTGCAACAGTCTCTACCGCGATGGTCGCCTGCTCCTGAGAGATCCCCGCACGCTCCGCTACCTGCTGAACTAGTTCTTCCATATCGTCAGACTATCATTTCCCGGGCGTGAAAGTGAACGCTACGCAGTGCCGCTCGCCTTTCGGATCTCGGCCAGAACCTCGGTATCAGAGGGTCGAAAGAGTCCGATCGGCCTGACCTTTTTATATGCAAGCCTCCCTTGAGGATCGATAACGAATTCAGCCCTTCCGGTACGCCCGGGGAGTATAGAATTGGCGCCATAAAGGTCACGTACCTTGCCGTCGGGGTCCGAGAGCAGACGCAGCGGCAACTCGTATTTTGAGGAGAACTTCTCGTGCGACTCGATCGAATCGGTCGAGATGCCTATCACCTCGGCCCCGCTCTCCTGGTACTCCGACCAATGATCGCGTACGGAGCACATCTCCTTAGTGCACACGGGCGTATCGTCCCCAGGGTAGAACATCATGACCACCGTCTTGCCCCGGTGTGCCGCAAGGCTCCACTCCTCGCCGTTTCCGTCCTTTAACGTAAAGTCCGGTGCTATGTCGCCGATCTTCATAGCAACAGAGGTTAGCACTAAATTGCCGCGACGCGGGTCACGAGAATGGCGCGCCGCAAGATCAAAGTGTGCCCTATGGCTACGCCGAGATAAGACATCAGGAACGGTCCGAAGCCCCCGGCCTGGCCGAGCTATCTCATCCTGCCCGAATGAGAAAAGGGCGTCGCACTCTTTCGTGCAACGCCCTTAGAAATTGGCTCCGCAGGTAAGACTCGAACTTACAACCCTTCGGTTAACAGCCGAATGCTCTGCCATTGAGCTACTGCGGAATATGGCATTCGCCTTGGGAGGCGAACCTAAAGATTAGAAACTTGGACCTTTGATGTCAAGTTTTTGACCGCTGCTTTGGTGACGGCCTGCGGTGCGGAATATAATCCAGCTTACCGCCCGTACCTCTATAGTGCAGCACGAACTCATTCTCATTCTGGATTTCGGCTCTCAGTATACGCAGCTCATCGCGAGGCGTGTCCGCGAGCAGGGTGTCTATTGCGAGATCCATCCTTTTCACCTAAGCGTTGACGAGATCATTACTAAGCGGCCAAAAGGTGTGATCCTGTCGGGCGGGCCGTCGAGTGTGACGGACGAGGGTGCTCCGCGGGTCTCAAGTGACTTTTTCAAGAAGCTCGACGTTCCGGTGCTCGGGATCTGCTATGGAATGCAGCTCGTGGCGGCCGACCTCGGCGGCTCGATCGAGCCGGCGTCGCGCCGCGAGTACGGCCACGCCCGGCTAAAGGTGCTGAGCGGAAAGACTGAGCTATTCAACGAACTCCCCTTCGACCTCGACGTATGGATGAGCCACGGCGACCATGTGACGCGGCTGCCAAGCGGGTTTACCACTACAGCCACGACCGGCGACGTCGTGACGGCGATCGAGGCACCCGAGCTTGGGATCTACTGCGTACAGTTTCATCCCGAGGTCAGCCACACGCTGCAGGGCCGGGAGATCCTGCGGAATTTCCTGTTCCGCATCTGTGGATGTAAGGGCGACTGGACTCCCGCAAGCTTTATCAAAGAAGAGATCGAGAAGATACGCTCCACCGTCGGACCTCATGAGAAGGTCGTGTGCGGCCTGTCCGGCGGCGTCGACTCTACGGTGGCTGCTGCACTCGTTCAACAGGCGGTCGGGGAGCGCCAGACGTGCGTCTTCGTGAATAACGGTTTGCTCCGCTACCGCGAGTTTGAGGATACGTTAGAGGTTTACAAAAACAATCTGCATCTGAATGTGGTCGGCGTAGATGCGTCGGAGGATTTCTACCGTGTTCTCGCCGGTATCTCAGATCCTGAGCAGAAGCGAAAGGCGATCGGCGGCAAATTCATCGATATCTTCGACTCGGAGGCCACCAAGATCGGCGGGGTGAATTGGCTGGTACAGGGGACGCTCTATCCCGATGTTATCGAGTCGGTATCGGTCCGCGGCGCTTCCGTCACCATCAAAACCCATCACAACGTCGGGGGCCTGCCGGAGAAGATGAACCTAAAGCTCATAGAGCCGCTTCGTGAGCTATTCAAAGACGAGGTCCGGCTCATTGGCCGTGATCTCGGGATCCCCGAGATGATCCTCGAGAGGCATCCGTTTCCTGGTCCGGGACTCGGCGTCAGGATCCTCGGAGATATCACGCCCGACAAGGTCGAGCTTCTCCAGAAAGCGGATCGGATATTCATTGACGAGCTAAAGGCTTGGGACCTCTACAGCGAGGTTTGGCAGGCCTTCGCAGTGCTGCTGCCAATACAATCGGTTGGGGTCATGGGTGATTTTCGCACGTACGAGCGTGCGGTCGCGCTTCGCGCGGTGACCTCAACCGACGGCATGACGGCGGACTGGGCACGGCTGCCGCACGATTTCCTCGCTCACGTCTCATCCCGCATCACAAGCGAGGTCCGCGGTATAAACCGCGTCGTTTACGACATCTCTTCAAAACCGCCGAGCACTATCGAGTGGGAGTGATAACTAGCCGATCCTCTTCACGGCAAATGTCTTTCCGTCATTACGGTAAAAGGTGCCGGCGTCATAAGTGTCGTCCGTAAATTCAAACCGGTTGGTACGGCCATTGGCCTTCTCCTCAGTCTCAAAGGTCCGGTTCTCTTTGAAGAAGAACATCTCGGCTCCGCTGCCTTTTGCCCACCGGACCTCAAATGACATCTTCGACGGTGAAACCGTACACACCGTGTCGCCGACCTGATACTTGCCCTCAAAGACGCCGCTCTGTGCCGCAGCGGCTGAGTCCTTAAACCAGCTTCGGATAGTACCGGCTTCGCCCCCATATTCTATGTCGTCGATCTTCCACCCGTCCCCGACCTTTACCAGGTGGAATCTGATGTTCTGCTTGTTCCCATAATTCGTGAAATTAACCGGTACGGTCGCGGTGTCGCCCTTCATCTCCGATCTGCCGATCGCGAAATTCTTAATATCTGTGTCCTGGGCGTTGTACAGCGGGTCGCCGTCGATCACGCCCACCTCATTGTTCTTCTGCGAGGTAACCGCGTCATTCCAGATGAGATCCCCGAGCGATCTAGTGAAGTACCTGTCCACCAGACCACGATCCTTTGTTTGAAAGAATGGGCTCTTCTTGCTGTTGTGGGCTTTGTAAAGGTCGCTGATCAGGGCCTCGGCCGCCGCACTCTGCGATTCGCCGGCTGCTCCCATAGGCGTGGTCTCGGGAGCGCCGTTCACGGCAGAGACCTTGTTCTGATCTGCCGATGCAACATTGACGTTCACAGCGGTTGACGAGCACGCCGCTGCAGCCGTGACGGTGATCGCGAGTATCAGGGAGATCTTAAAGCCGTAGGTTTTCATTTGCGGTATGGTAAGCCAACTTGCCCGGGTGAAACAATCACACGCGTTGTGCGGTAAAATCGTGCGACCCGTTCCCAACATGGACAGACGCGATAATTTAGTCGAGTTTCGGTCAGTGAGCTTTTCGGCAGGCGAGAACCGGATCATTGATGACCTGACCTTCGCCGTCGAACGCCGCGAAGTGCTCGTACTTTTGGGCGAGTCCGGCTGCGGTAAAACCACTACCCTAAAGCTGATCAACAGACTCCTCGAGCCGACATCCGGCGAGGTACTGGTGGACGGCCGGGCGACAAACGAGTGGAACCCTATCGAACTCCGCCGCGGGATCGGTTACGTGCTGCAGGATGGCGGGCTGTTTCCGCACATGACGATCCGGGAAAATGCCGCGCTGGTCCTGACGATCACCGGCTCGGACAGGCATCGAGCTCTCGAACGTGCCGACGAGATGCTTCAGCTTGTGGGCCTCGATCCGGCAAAGTTTGGTGACCGGTTCCCGCACGAGCTATCGGGCGGACAGCGTCAGCGGGTCGGCGTTGCCAGAGCGCTTGCATCCGATCCGGAGCTGCTCCTGCTGGATGAGCCGTTTGGGGCTCTTGACGCTTTGACTCGCACGAGATTGCAGAAGGAGTTTGCGGGGCTCGTGCGAGACCTCGGGAAGACGGCTGTCTTTGTCACGCATGACCTTCACGAGGCGATGCTGCTCGGCACGCGCATCGCTTTGATGGACAAGGGGCGGATCGCCGCTCTTGCCGAGACGGCCGCGTTCGCCCGTTCTGACGATCCCCTTGTCCGCGCATACTTTGATACCATCGCCTTACCTGCTTGAGGAGAATAATGACCAACAGACGTGACTTCCTAAAGACCGGTCTTGCCGGATTTACCGCCCTGACCTTCTTTCAAAATGTTAATGGAGAGATCGTGACCAAAATGTTGGACGGTGACCCGCATCCTGAGCTTGTCGAGATCACGATCGCGGAACTCCAGTCGCGGATGAAAGCAAAAAAGCTGACGTCCCGCCAGCTGTGCGAGATGTATCTCGACCGTATCAGGTCCATCGATCCGAAGACTCACGCGGTTCTCGAGCTCAATCCGGATGCTCTGGATATCGCTGACGCAATGGATAAAGAACGGAAGAAAGGCAAGGTCCGCTCCCCGCTGCACGGCATTCCGATCTTAATAAAAGACAACATCGACACGGCGGACAAGATGCACACGACCGCAGGCTCTTGGGCGCTCTACGACGCGCCGACGCCGAAGCAGGACGCTTTTGTCGCGGCACAGCTTCGCAAAGCCGGGGCCGTCATCCTCGGCAAGTCAAACCTGAGCGAATGGGCAAATTTTCGCTCGACAGGCACACGCACGCGGCAGACGAGCGGCTGGTCCGGGCGCGGCGGTCAGACAAACAATCCGTATTGGCTTGACCAAAACCCTCTTGGCTCGAGCTCGGGCTCAGCCGTTGCGGTCTCCGCTAATCTGATCCCGGTCGCTATCGGAACAGAGACGAGCGGCTCCATCATCTCTCCGTCGGTTGTGAACGGTGTGGTGGGCATCAAACCGACCGTGGGCCTCGTCTCCCGTGCGGGCATTGTCCCGATCTCCCATTCGCAGGACACCGCCGGTCCGATCACGCGTAGTGTCACGGACGCGGCCATCCTTCTAACAGCGATCGCCGGCAGCGATCCGCGGGATCCGGCTACAGCTGATGCTGATAGGAAGCGAGCAAAGGACTACACAAAATTCCTGGATCAAAACTCCCTGAAAGGTGTCCGGCTCGGCCTCGTCAACACCCCGCCGCAGCGTCCGGCACTGCTAACGTCGTACAACGCCTTTTGGGAGCCGCTCTTTCAAAAGATGCGCGACGCAGGCGCAATATTGGTGGATGTGAAGTTCCCCGACTTCGGCAAGGATGCGGCAGACGGAACCGCTCTTCTAAAGTACGAATTCAAGGCAGACCTCAACAAGTATCTCGCCGAGCGGGGCGGCAGGTACAAAACGCTCGAGGACCTGATCAAGTTCAACGAGGAGAATAAGGACAAGGAGATGCCCTTCTTCGGTCAGGAACTATTCACCCAGTCTCAGGCGATGGGCGATCTCTCGGATCCCGCATACCTGGAAATACTCGCGAAACGCCACAAACAGACCCGCGAATTAGGTATCGACGCACTGCTTTCGCAAAACAAGGTCGATGCGCTCGTCGGCCCTTATGGTGTCATGGTGGGAATAGCTGCGGGTGCCGGCTATCCGTCGCTTACGCTCCCGGTCGGTATCCGCGATATCCCGGCTGCCCCCGCGTCCGGAAACATTCCGGCGAGCACCGCGAGCAAGGCACTGGCGGGAATGATGTTCGTGGGAACGGCATGGGATGAGCCCAAGCTCATCAAGTACGGCTACGCCTTTGAGCAGATGACCAAAGGCCGTGTGACACCGCAGTTCATCGACAAGATGCCGACATCGTAGTGCATGCGCTTTGCCGACTTTATCAGGACGAATTGGATAGAGCTGCTCACGCTGACGCGTGAGCACATTTTTTTGGTTCTGATATCGACCGGTGCAGCCGTGTTGATCGGGCTGCCGACCGGCGTACTGCTCACGCGGGTGCGGAGTCTCAGGACCCCGGTTCTCGGCTTTGCAAACATAATGCAGACCGTCCCGAGCCTCGCCCTTTTCGGCCTGCTGATACCGCTGCCTTTCATCGGCGGTATCGGTGCCCGCACCGCCATCATCGCTCTCGCTCTTTACGCTCTGCTGCCTGTTATCAGAAACACCGTGACCGGCATTCTCGGTATCGATCCGAAGCTCACCGAGGCCGCAACAGCAATGGGTATGACGGCATCGCAGCGGCTGCGTCTGGTCGAGCTGCCGCTTGCCATGCCCGTGATCATCACCGGCATTAGGGTCGCGGTCGTGATCTCGGTGGGCGTAGCGACGGTCGCCGCTGCTGTCGGTGCCGGCGGTTTGGGGACATACATCTTCCGAGGCCTTCGCCAGAACGACAACAACCTCATTCTTGCCGGCGCACTGGCCTCGGCTGCCCTCGCTCTGCTGTGCGATTTCGGCCTGGGGCAATTCGAAAAGAGTTATCAGGTCGGTCGACGACAAACAGTGTTGCCACGCCTGGTCGCTGTCGCAACGGCTGCTGCTGTGATCGTCGCAGCGGTGCTGCCCGCCTTCTGGACCGCATCCTCTGCGCACCCGAATAATGCGAACCAAGTCGTGGTCGGATCAAAGGATTTCACTGAGTCGATCATCCTCGCCGAGATCCTGTCTCAGGTCCTCGAGCAGCGGGGCGTCACCGTCACGCGGCAATTTGAACTCGGCGGCAATCTCGCCCACGACAGCCTCGTCGCGGGAAAGATCGACGCATATCCCGAGTACACCGGGACCGCTTACACGGCCATCCTAAAGCACTCGCCGATCACGGACACAAAGGCCGTCTACGAGCAGACCCGCAGCGAATACGCTGACAGATTTAACTTGAGTGTCGGAGAACCGCTCGGATTCGCCAATGACTTCGCGATCCTGGTCCGCGGTGATGTCGCTCGACGCAACAGGCTCCGGACGATCTCCGGAGCGGCGGCGATAGCCGGGAACTGGCAGGCCGGCTTTGGTCAGGATTTTATGTCGAGAGCCGACGGTTACGAGGGCTTCAAAAAGGCGTACGGCTTTGCCTTTGCAAAGCCGCCTAAGGAGATGGACCTCTCGCTCACATACCGAGCCTTGGCCGCCGGGGAGCTCGACATCATAGCCGGGAACTCCACAGACGGATTGATCTCCGCACTCGATCTTGTTCAGCTAGAGGATGACCGCCACTACTTTCCGCCCTATCAGGCGGTGTTTATCTTTCGGGCCGGACCCGAGTTGAGGGGTGCTGTCGAGGCTCTCGCAAATAGGATCACGGTCGAGGACATGCGCAAGATGAATGGGGCGGTCGATGGATCACATCGATCGCCCCACGATGTCGCGGCAGAGTGGCTCGCCGCTCACGGCTCTTAAGCCGCGGGCTAACGTCGCCGCCCGCCGCGGAGCAGGGCTCCAAAGACCAGCCCGATGGCCGCCGAGATGAGGATGGTCTGACCGGGCTTTTGTCGGGCAAACTCCTTCGCGTCCTCGACCAGCTCACGGGGATCCTTATTGGAGAGCTCGCGGATCTTGTCACCCGCCCCGGCAAATCGCTCATTCGCAAAGTCGTACGCCTTGCCGGCAGCATCCTTTAGCTGCTGGCCGTATTCCTCGGCATGGCCCCTCAGGTCACCGAGGAACTCATCCACTCCGGGAGCTTTAGTTTCTACTGGTTCTACAGCCATACTGTCATTCAACTCCTGCTCAGCTTTCTTTACTTCCTGTTCAAATTCAGACATTTCCTCACTCCTTGCCGCTCTCGGCCCACACTCAGCATAACGAAATCCATAGCTCCGTGGTTCGTTTATTTTTCCCTTGCAAAGCGCCATTCCACGGTGTATTCTCGGGAATTTAGTATTGTAAGTAAGCACTTACTTATTTCCGGGAGACGCAATTGGCTATCGACACAGTTAAACATGACCCCTCGACCCGAATGAAGGGTGATCTACGTCGGGAGCAGATACTCCGGACCGCGATCGAGCTCTTTTCTAAAAAGGGCTTTGCAGGAACGACAACAAAGGAGATCGCTCGTGCAGCCGGTGTGTCGGAGGCGATGGTCTTTCGTCATTTCGCCTCAAAGAGCGAGATGTACGACGCCATCCTCAGTGACCGGGAGTGTCATGCCGGAATGCGCTTTCCATGGGAGGCCGATGCCGAACTCATGGACGCGATCAATCGTAAGGATGACTTCGCCGTCTTTTACAAGTTGGCCCTGAATGCTCTCAACAAGCAGCAGTCGGACATTCCCTTCATGCGGTTGATGTTTTACTCGGCCCTCGAGGACCATGGGCTCGCGGAACGCTTTTTTACCGAGTCGATCGTCCGCATCTACGGCTTTATCGGCGGATATATCGAGGAGCGGCAGCGGGACGGTGCATTCAGAGACGTTGAGCCCCGAGTTGCGGTCAGGGCGTTCACCGGAATGCTGATACATCACTCGACCAACATTATTTTATTCGACAAGGGACGGCATCTTCTGGATATCTCTAACGAAGAAGCGGCACGGAATTTCGCCGAGATCCTGTTAGGAGGGATCAGAGCCTAAGCAATTCATGAGAAAGGCATTTTTCAGCACAGTTTCTCTGGGCCTGGCGCTGCTCGCGTCCGCGGGCCTGCTTACCGGGTGTGGGGCAAAGAGTGCGACCACGGTGAACGTCAACTCCGCCGCGCAGCCGACGATCGTTGACGTGACAACGACGCAGGCAGCCGTTAAGCCGATCCCGACCTACTTTGAGGCGACGGGCAATCTTGCGAGTGACGAGGCCACCGATGTGGCACCGAATGTCGCCGGCAAGATACTCGAGGTCAACTTTGACGTCGGTAGCTTTGTCCAAAAGGGCAGTGTCCTTGTTCGCCTCGACCCACGCGATGCGCAGATACGCCTCGAGCAGGCACAGGCCCAGGTCGAGCAGCAGCGACGGGCGGTCGAGACAGCCCAGGCGAACGCCGTGCAGGCACGTGCGCGTTTAGGTCTCAACGCGGGTGAGAAGTTCAGCGTTGATAACTTTCCGCAGGTCCGCTCGGTCAGAGCAAATCTTGACGTGGCGGAGAAAGAGCTGACACGTGCTCAGAGGCTCCTGGAGTCCGGCGATCTGTCGCGTTCCGTTTATGACCAGCGGCGCTCGCAGCGTGATGCTCTTGCCGCCCAGCTCGCGGATGCGAGGAGTGCCGCGGCCGTGGCAGCACAGGCTGTCGAGACCGCCGACACTCAGGTGGCCGGAGCTCGTGCGGCGATCGCGACGGCGCAGACGCAGGTCGACCAGGCACGAAAGGCGATCACCGATACGGCCATACTGGCGCCCATTAGCGGCTATGTCTCTGACCGCGTTGCTGATCCCGGCGAATACATCAGCCCGAGCGCACCGAACACAAAGATCTGCACGATCGTTCGCACTTCGCCGCTACGGCTCCGCATCGACGTGCCCGAGGCGTCTATCGGCAAGGTTTCCGTCGGCCAGGGGATCTCGCTGCAGACAAGCGCGTACCCGGACCGCAGCTTCGCCGGCACTGTCGCACGCGTCCTGCCGAGCCTGAACCCTACAGCGCGGACGCTCACGGTCGAGGCCGAGGTGCAGAACGGCGACGGACTACTCAAACCCGGGCAGTTCGCCACGGTCCGCATCACACAGTCACAGCCGGAGAACGCCGTCATGATACCGGCCTCCGCGGTCAAGGCTGAAGGCGATTCGAACAAAGTTTACGTGGTCAAGGACGGCGTCGCGCACGAGCGTCTTGTGCAGACGGGCTTGCTTGAAGGCGACACGATCCAGATCAAATCCGGCCTTCAGGAAGGCGAGCTGATCGCAACGTCGAATCTCGGGCAGCTTTACGACGGGATCATGGTCAGGGTGAGCTAGGGGGAAAGTATGCAGTGGTTAGCTGAGATCTGTGTAAAGCGCCCTGTCTTCGCGACGATGCTGGTGCTGTCGCTGGTAGTGGTGGGAGCGTTCTCGTTTCTGTCGCTAGGTGTCGATCTGTTTCCAAAGATCGATTTCCCGACGATCACCGTCACGGTGGTGAATCCGGGTGCATCTCCGCAGGAGGTTGAGACCGAGATCACCGACAAGGTCGAGGAGGCGGTCAACACGATCAGCGGTATCGACGAGCTGCGCTCGACGTCTATCGAGGGGATCTCGCAGGTCTTCGTGCAGTTCGTCCTGGAGAAGGACGTCAACGTCGCGGCACAAGAGGTCGAGAACCGAGTTCAGACCGTCATCCCGAATCTTCCGGAGACAGCCAAGCAGCCCACAGTTCAAAAGCTGGACACTGATGCGGCACCCGTACTGCGTATCTCCATCTCGGCACCACGCTCGCTCCGCGAGGTCACCGATATCGCGAAGCACAGGGTCAAGGAGCGGATCGAGTCCGTGAATGGCGTCGGCCAGATCTCGATCATCGGTGGTCAGGAGCGGCAGATAAACGTATGGGTCGATCCCGACAAGATGCGCTCGTACAGCGTAACGCCGGCCGAGGTCTCTGGAGCACTCGCGATCCAGAATATGGAGTTCCCGTCCGGGCGATTGGATGAGGGACAAAAAGAGACGAGCGTTCGTACCGTCGGCAAGATACAAAAGCCGGAGGAGTTTAACGACCTCGTTGTCGCGACACGCGGCACCTATCCCGTAAAGATCAAAGACCTCGGCTATGTGGAGGACGGTGGCGAGGAAGTCCGGTCCGAGGCACGTCTCAATGGCAAGCCCGCGGTGACGCTGATCGTCTCCAAGCAATCGGGTCAGAACACCGTCGCAGTCGCCCGCGACATCAAGGAGCGTCTGACCGAGATCCAGGCGACGCTGCCGCCGGACTTTGAGATGCGGATCATTGGCGACAACTCGATATTTATCGAGAACTCGCTGCACTCGATCGAGGAGCACTTGATCGTCGGCTCGATCCTCGCGGCGATCGTCGTATTCCTGTTCCTTTGGAGCTTCCGTTCGACATTCATCGCCGCATTAGCGATCCCGACCTCGATCATCTCGACCTTCGCGTTGATGTACGCGATGGGTTACACCCTCAACTCGATCACTATGCTCTCGCTGACTCTGATGGTCGGTATCGTGATCGATGACGCTATCGTCGTGCTGGAGAACATCTATCGCTTCGTGGACGAAAAGGGGATGAATCCCTTCCAGGCGGCGATCGAGGGCACGCGTGAGATCGGCCTCGCCGTTCTGGCTACGACCCTCTCGCTGATGGCCGTTTTTGTGCCGATCGGTTTCATGCAGGGGATCGTCGGCAAGTTCATGTCGTCCTTCGGTCTTACTGCGTCTTTCGCAGTGCTGGTCTCCTTGATCGTGTCGTTTACGCTCACGCCGATGCTCGCGGCACGCCTGATCAAGCGAAAAAAGGATCAGCCGGCTGCGGTCGAGACACAGACGATCAAGACGGACGGCGACGCGGTCATCGAGGAGCCGGAGAGGTCCGATTCCCACTACTCCGGCTGGTTTCGCCGTGTCGACGGCGTGTATGCCTTTCTCCTCCGATTCTCGATGGCGCACCGCTGGGTGATCATCACGCTCTGCGTGCTGACATTCCTGAGCATCATCCCTCTCTTCATGTTCGTCGGTAAGAATTTTCTTCCGGTCGACGATCAGTCTCAGTTCGAAATATCGATACGCACTCCGGAGGGTTCAAGTCTCGGGCAGTCCGCCCAGACGTTCGAGCGGATCGCTTCCGAGATCCGCAAGCTCCCCGGAGTTACGGACACGTTGTCGACCGTCGGCGGCGGCACCCAGCAGGTTGTCAATGCGGGAACGATCTACGTCAAGCTGGCCGATGTTGGAGAGCGTGCTAAGTCGCAGGAGCAGCTGATGGCGGATGCTCGCGACATGCTGAACCAGAAATTTGCCTCAACCGATCTCCGCACGAGCGTCCAACAGGTGCAGGCCTTCTCAGGCGGCGGATTCAGAAACGCGAACGTCCAGTTCATGGTCTCGGGTCCGGACATGCAAAAGCTGGAGGAGATCTCGGCCAAGATACTCGAGCGGATGAAGACCATTCCTGACGCGGTCGATGTCGACACCACGCTCATCGCTGGTAAGCCGGAGCTGCAGCTTGAGGTCGACCGCGACACTGCGGCGGATCTCGGCGTGCGTGTAGGTGACGTCTCACAGGCACTTAATACGCTAATCGCGGGACAGCAGGCGACGACATTCAACCAGGGGACGGACCAGTACGACGTTTACGTTCGAGCGGTCAATTCTTTCCGCACGAGTGAGGAGGGCCTAAAGCGCGTTATCGTACCGTCCTCTAAGCTCGGATTGGTCACACTTGACCGCGTGGTGAAGTCTAGATCCGGTACAGGGCCGAGTGCCATCGACCGTCTCAACCGCCAGCGGCAGGTGACCCTGCTCGCTAATACAAAGCCGGGCGGCTCCGCTGCGTCCATCACCTCTGCGATCGACTCATACGTAAAGCAGCTCGATCTGCCCGCGGGTTACAAGACCGGCTATGTCGGCCAGTCAAAGGAGATGGGTAAGGCAGGTTTTTACTTCCTGCTTGCCTTTGCCTTGTCGTTCATCTTTATGTACATCGTGCTGGCGGCCCAGTTTGAGAGCTTTGTCCACCCGATCACGATCCTTCTGACGCTGCCGTTGTCGATACCGTTCGGCATCTTTGCCCTGCTCATCACGGGTCAGACGGTGAATATCTTCTCCGGGCTGGGTCTGCTGCTGCTCTTTGGCGTCGTTAAAAAGAACGCCATTCTGCAGATCGACCACACGAATCATCTTCGCTCTACCGGAATGTCGCGTTACGAGGCGATCATCCAGGCCAATCGTGACCGTCTGCGTCCGATCCTGATGACGACCATCGCACTCGTCGCGGGAATGCTGCCTCTGGTATTTGGCACCGGTGCCGGTGCGGGTACTAACCGCTCCATCGGCGTGCTCGTTGTGGGCGGCCAGTCGCTCTGTTTGCTGCTGACGCTGCTTGCGGTGCCGGTGTTCTATTCAATATTCGACGATCTCGCGGAGATGCGGGTCTTCGCCTTTTTCAATCGACTTAGCGGACGCCTTTTCGGGGGTATGAAAAAGCGTTTTGCCACGGCGACCACATCCATAATTTCTAAAAACTAGTCGCCTCATTTTTATGCGCAGGTATTTTTATCTACTTCTCTTGATACTGCTGTCGGCGACAGGCCTTGCAGGTGCGCAAACGCCGTCTCCCACGCCGACTCCGATTCCGGAGGCGGTGCCGGTACCGACGGTAGCTCCGGGATTCGAGAATCGCGACCTGAGTCTTCCCGAGCTTGGCCGGGTGGGAGTCGACCTGACCGACCAGCGGACTATGACCCTCCTCGACGCGGTCGAGATGGCCCTCAGCAACAACCTCGACATCGAGGTCTCGCGACGGACGGAGGAAATGTCGGAGTTTGACCTGAAGGCTGCCAAAGGCGTCTATCAGCCACGTCTCACCGGGCAGACATACTACGAGCGCGCGACCACGCCGAATATCAGCATTTTCAGCACCAACCCAAAGCAGACGAACAGCAGCCTCGTCGCCAATGCGGGAATCACCGCATATGTACCCCGTTGGGGAACGGTGCTCGGGACGCAGTTCAACAACGGGCGGGTCACGACGGATAATCCGATCACGATCCTTTCGCCGCAACTTAATTCGAGTCTTGGACTCTCAGTCACTCAGCCGCTCCTGCGGGGGCGAAGCTTCGACCAGAACCGCCGCAACATCGAGATCGCAAAACGGAATATCCAGATCTCAGACGTACAGTTTCGTCAGCGTGCGATCGAGACCGTCGCAGCCGTACAGCGTGCCTACTGGGACCTGACATACGCCCTCCGGAACCTGCAGGTCCAGCGAGATGCCGTTCGCGACGCCAAGGAGCAGCTTGAGCACAATCGGCGTCTGGTTAACGAGGGGCAGCTTGCACCGATAGACGTTGTCGCTGCCGAGACGCAGGTCGCCAATTTTGAGCAGGCGGTCTATGACGCGCTCAACACGGTCAATCTGTCGGAGAATGTGCTTAAGGGACTTGTTTCTCCAAACCGCAATGATCCGATCTGGGGCAAGTCGATCACGCCGGTCGAGCCGGTCGAGCAGACTGTTCCCGACCCAACGCTCGGGGATGCAATGACGGCGGCGATCGCGAATCGGCCTGAGCTCGAGATCAATGAGGTTCAGCGTGATATAAACCGGGTGGATCAGCGACTATACAAAGACCAGCGGAAACCTCAGATCGATTTGATCGCGAGCTACACATCTGCCGGCATCGGGGGAAGTCAAAATCCGGTTTTCTCCAATCCGTTCTCGGCGAGCGTCTGCGCGACGCCGACTTCACCGGGGTGTATCGCCCTACAGCAGCAGCAGCAGAATTTCCTGAGGACGATCGGCGGCTCCCCTTCGGCGTACTCGGACATTCTTCAGAACAAATACCCCACCTTGCGCCTTGGCGTGAACTTTAACATTCCGCTCTTTGGCAAGGACCGCATTGCATCGGCTTACCTCGGCCGTGCAAAGGTTGAGGAGCAGCGTCTCGATACCCAACGCGAGCAGCTGCAGCAGAACATCCAGATCGAGGTACGCAACGCGATCCAGTCTGTGCGGACCAACGAGGCCCGCCTCCGGTCTGCATCCATCGCTCGGGAGAACTCGCAGCGGCAGTACGAGTCTGAGCAGCGTAAGCTCGACAGCGGCCAGTCCGACGTCTACCGCGTCCTCGAGCGCCAGACCGCCCTTGCCGTCGCGCAAAGTGCCGAGTTGCGAGCCCGCACCGACCTCAACAAATCCATCGCCGACTACGAGCGGGCCACCGGCTCCACCCTCGCAGCCAACCATGTGGAGCCGCAACTTAAGAAGTAACGTCGTATGCGAGCTGTATATTTTTCTGAACTCGACGGCCGGTCGATCGATCTTCGCGATGTCCCTGACGCACGCCGGCCCGGTCCGTGTGAGGTCCGCGTTCGGGTACACGCCGCAGGCCTTAACCGTGCGGACCTGATGCAGGCTCGGGGGAGCTATCCGCCGCCAGCGGGCTACTCAGCAAATATGCCCGGGCTGGAATTTACGGGCGAGATCACGGACGTTGGTCAGCACGTAGAGGGTTGGAGCGGGGGCGACCGGGTAATGGCCATCACGGCTGGCGAGGCACAGGCGGAGATGGTCACCATCGACGCGCGTCTGCTGATGCGAGTGCCGGCTAGTCTATCCTTCAGCGCCGCGGCTGCCATTCCCGAGGCATTCATCACGGCTCACGACGCGGTGTTCTCGCAAGGGCGACTCGCTACCGGCGAGACGCTGCTGATCCACGCGGTCGGGTCCGGGGTCGGCCTTGCGGCACTCCAGATGGCAAAGCTCAGGGGCAATATCGTCATCGGCACCTCGCGCACGTCCGATAAGCTCGTCCGCTGCAAACAACTTGGTCTTGACGACGGCATCACTACGGCCGATGGGCCTGTTTTCGCGGACAAGGTCAAAGAGGCCGGCGGTGCCGACGTAGTTCTCGATCTCGTAGGCGGCAGCTACTTTCCGGAGAGTCTTGCCGCACTCGCGCTCAAGGGCCGCATCATTCTCGTTGGCCTCACGGCTGGACGCGAGAGCCGGATCGACCTCGGAATGACCTTGCAAGAGCGGGCACAGATCATCGGCACCGTATTGCGTGCACGGCCTATTGACGAAAAGGAGTCCGCCACACGCGCCTTTGCCGATACCTTTCTTCCGGCGTTCGAAACGGGTTCTCTAAAGGCCGTTATTGACCGCACCTTTCCCGCTGCCGAGGCAAAAGCAGCCTACGAGTATCTTGCGTCTAATGAGAGCTTTGGAAAGGTTGTTATCGAGTTCTGAGGATCCTAATCGATCTGCAGTGCGGCCGCGTCGGTAATGACGCAGAGTCCGTGATGGCCACTCTCCGCGAGAGTGTCGATCAGTCGGACGGCCTGCGAATACGTGAGCCCGCCCGCCGCAAGTCCCGAGAAGGACACGACACTCCACTGAGGTTCCTCGAGTTCGGACCGCATCCGGGATCTCGGCTCTTCGGCTGCCGGTGTCGGT
>Ga0070658_10001569_pt1 | contig 19372 bp, 19 predicted proteins | sample KBSC13metaG_FD_64664 | JGI IMG/M metagenome (GOLD analysis project Ga0070658, IMG submission 64664) | Corn rhizosphere microbial communities from Kellogg Biological Station, Michigan, USA - KBS C1-3 metaG | ecosystem: Host-associated > Plants > Roots > Rhizosphere > Soil ...
GCCCCCGATCGCTTCGCTGGCACCGAAAATCCTTAAACAGCTTTACGTCCCTCCGCCCCGCCAACCCAGACCAATCCTTACTCCAACCTTGTTCCAACGCCGGCTATGGGATGACTGTGGGAAGTAATCAGTGTTCCCCGTGCGCGTACCGGGTGTTCTTAACTGAATACTCCGTTCCGCGCTGATTACTGATTACTGGTTCCGGGTACCGGCGCAATCGCCTGGAGTGCAGCCTCCGCGCGCTTGACGGACGAGCGTGATCCCGCGCCGGCGGCGAGGAGTTTGCGCTCACGCTCCACGCGAAGTTCCGCGGCGGCGCGCTGGGCTTCCTCCCATTTGGCGGACGCCGCTTGGGCCGCGGCGGTTGCGGCGGCCAGGGCGTTTTCGGCCTCGGTGGCGGCGGCTTTCGCGGACCCATCCCTTTCGGACTGCGCCTTTGTTTGCTCCACCTTCCGGGCAAGGGCTTGCTGGCGCGCAGTCTCAAGATCCTTGGTGATGCGCACGATCTTCAGCGCGCTTTGCTCCGCTTCCACTCTCGACAGTGCGCCGGCCTTGTAGAGGCGTTCGCGCCACGCGGCATTCTTCTTCGCCTTTTCGAGTTCGGCTTCCAGTCGAGTGACATCCAGCGGCGGCGCGGCATCCGCCGTTTTGGAAGGATCAATCGCGGGCCGCGGAAGGTCCGGCAGATCGTTCAGCATGAGCTTCGGCTCGAAATCGAAGTCCGGCTTGTCGCTCTTCTTTGGAAGGTCCTGAGCGCTGACCCCCGTTGCCCACAAGCAGAAGATGGCTGGCAAGACCAGCAATCGCGGCGTGACGAACGGGGTGTTCATGCGTCTTGAAGTGTACCCCACGGGAAATCGAGCGCAAGCCGTAGCCGTGGGAGAGTAATCAGTAATCAGTCTCGAGTGAGTCATCAGTCGGACTCACCCCACGTTCTCACACTGGAACGCTGATTACTCGATCCTCACTGATTACTGATCACTTCCTCCTCCCCGCTACTTCACCGGCGGCGCCTGATCGAAGACATTCCCCGTGGCCTGCACCCTGCGGCGGTAGATTTTGTCGCCGTTGGTCACGTAGAGGTACTCGCGCTTCTCTCCCGAGAACGTGCAACTCGTCAGCGGCTTGTCTGCCTGCGGCTTGGGGAGCACGCCGCACAGGCGGCCCGTGGGGTCAAAGACCTGCACGCCGAGCGCCGTCGTCACGTAGTAGCGGCCCATCGAGTCGCTGGTCATGCCGTCGCCGCTGGCCGATTTTTTGTAGGGGGGCGGCTCCTGGTGCTTGAACTCGCCCGCGGGATCGATCGGCTTGCGCATCGTCATGTAGGGAGACTTCGCACTGAGTGTGCCATTCGGTTCAATGCGGAAGGTCCACACGAATTCGCCCCCATATTCCGACACCGCCAGCGTGCCCTGGTCGGGAGAAAGAACGATGCCATTCGGCGCGGCGATCCCCGTATCCGCCGCGATCTTCTCGTGCGTCTTGGCCTTGATCAGGGTGACCTGCTTCTTGCCGGTTTCCGTGATGTAGATGTCGCCCTCGTAGGTCATGGCGAGATCGTTGGGTTGGATGTCTTCGGCCACGACCTCCACCTTGTTGTTCGAGAGACTGATCGCGATGAGTCGCTTCTTCGAGCCCTGGCAGGCATAGAGTTTTCCGTCCGCGCCGAATTTCAAGCCGCTGGCCGGTTCATCGATGAGCTTGGTCTTCGTCCCGGTCCGGGAGATTTGGAAAATGCCCGGCGCTTTCATGTCGGAGAAATAGAAATTCCCCTCGGCATCCGTGGTGGGACCGTCGGCAAAGCCCAGGCCCTCGGCGACGAGCTTCCAGTCCTCGCCATCGATCAGCAGACGATGCAGCGTCATGTCGCCGCCGAGATCGCCTTTCAGATTTACTTCCGGCTTCGCGGCGTCCTTGCGCCAGAGCCACTTCAGGGCCTCCGGAAAGACACTCCCGCCGTGCTTGGAACTGTGGTTGTAGCCCTCGGCGAAATCGAGGCGCGCATCGTAGCCCATGTACTTGAGCGCGGCGTGCACCTGCTTGTTGGCGATGGGCCAGTTGCCGAATTGGTTGTCCACGTCGCCGCTCGCGTCCTCCTGATAGACGCGGAGCGGTTTCCTCTCGGTCTTCCGGATCAGCGAGGGGTAGGCATTTCCACCGCCGCCGAGATTGGTGAAGCTGCCGATGGTCGAGAGCACCTTGTGAAATTCGTCGGGCCGCTCCCAGGCCACGGTGAAGGCCGCGATGCCGCCGCTGCTTGCGCCGCAGACAGCGCGCATCTCCGGGTCGTGGGAGATGCGGTAGGTCTTCTCCACTTCCGGCAGAATCTCCTCGAGGAGAAATCGCGCGTAACGGTCACCCATGGAATCGTACTCATGGCTGCGGTCGCTGACCTGCCAGGCGTTCTTCGGGGTGCCTTTGCTCGGATCGTGGCCCGGATTCACGAAGACCGCGATCGTGACCGGCATGTCGCCGCTGGCGATGAGGTTGTCGAAGACGATGGGCACGCGCCAGTTGCCCTTGAGATTCACGTAATCGTGCCCGTCCTGGAAAACCATGAGTGCCGCGGCCTGCTCGGGCTTGTATTGCGCGGGCACATAAACCCACCAGTCGCGCGTGGTGCCGGCGAAAATCTTCGACTCCCACGGCGGCATCTTGGTAACTGTGCCGTGAGGGATGGAGGGGTTTTCACGGTGCAGCACCGACTCGACGAATTCGTCATCGGCGATGGCGGAAACGGCGAGCGAGGCGGAGAAGAGCAGGGGAACGAGGAATCGCATGGCTTCGGTCTTAACCCGCGAGGTCGCGCGGCCAAAGAGCGAAATTCGGGGTAAGGACCCGCGCGGATGCAGGCCACGACTGGATTGTGATGATGACAGATTTGTTACCAAATCGCCCGGCTTGAGGGTGTGATGCACTCTTTGTTGATCCGGAAAAGTCTGATAGAGTCCGCGCCCATGTGTCCCGAAGCCGATCTCCTGAAAGAAGTCCCACTGTTCAATCTCCTCGACGATCAAGAGCGCGCCGCATTGGCGGGGCAACTCGAACTCGTCCGATTCACCGCCGGTCAGGTGGTTTTCAATTATGGAGACCCCGGCGACTCGATTTACGTCGTCAGCGAGGGGGAACTGGAGGTCTTCTGCAAAAACGACACCGGGGAACGCATGGTGCTGGAAGTGCCCACCCGCGGAGATTTCTTTGGGGAACTCTCCTTGCTGGACAGCGGCACCCGTAGCGCCTCGGTCGTGGCGACCACGGACACGTCGGCCTTCCGGCTCGATCGTGAAAGCCTGGAGCTATTCCTGAAACAGCATCCCCACGCCGCCATGGACTTGCTGGCGGCGATCAGCCGGCGCCTGCGCGTGACGGTCGAGCAACTCCGGCACACGGCGACGCGCAATGTCAACGAGGAGACGGAGGACAAGCGCACCGTGGTCCAGAAGACGGCGGATGCCATCGCCGAATTCTCCGGCAGCATCCCGTTTCTGCTCATTCACGTGGGCGTTTTCGCGTTTTGGCTCACGGTGAACTGGGCGCAGATTCCCGGCATTCCGCAGTTTGATCCGTACCCATTCGGATTCCTCACGCTGGCGGTCTCGCTCGAAGCCATCTTCCTCTCGGTCTTCGTGCTCCTCAGCCAAAACCGCCAGGCCGCCAAGGATCGCGTCCATGCCGATATCGAGTACGATGTAAACTTGAAGGCGGAATTGGAGATCGCGCATCTGCACGAAAAGATCGATCGTCTGACGGGCGATGTTCTCCTGCGCCTGGACCGGATGCAGAAGCAACTGCCCAAGCCGTCTGAGATCGATGGGGCCGCCGTGGAATCGCGGGCCGTCCCAGCTTCGAGAAAATAGAAATCGCCGAGGTGATTCGCTGCGATTGCCGGGCTGTGGGTCTGGCTGTTCATGCGACGTTGGCGGGCACGGCGTGGGGAACCTCATCCCGCAACGGGTGGAGCACGATTTTCCGCCGGCGAAGTGGCCGGATTTGCTTTTGCAATGGATCAGTGAATTGAGCAGAAAATGACTGCATGCTGAGCCGATTTTGCCGCGTCTGCATGGTGCTGCTGTCCGCTTCCGTCTGGAGCCAGGAGATCAACCCGGCGGTCAGCGTCGATGACCGGACCGTGGGCGGCGATCCGATGAAGCGCTATTTTCTCATCCGGCACCGTCTGGAACCCGGGGATGTGCCCACGGAGTATCGCCTGTTATTGATTCTGCCGGGCGGGTCGGGAGGCGCCGAGTTCCTCCCCTTTTGCGCGAATGTATTGACGCTGGCCGGCGTGCCCAAGGATATCGTCGTCGCTGAGTTGGTGGCTCCCGTTTGGGATAAGGACGAGGCCCTCGCCCTGGTTTGGCCGAGCCGGGCGATTCCGTCGGCGCGGGCAAAATTTACGAGTGAGGATTTCGTGGATGCGGTGATCGACGACGTCGGCGGGCAGGTGAACGTGCGCCCGGGCCACGTCTTTACGCTCGGGTGGTCGTCAAGCGGCCATGTCCTCTATTCCTCCTCCTTTGAAAATCCAAAGATTCGCGGTTCATTCATCGCGATGTCGCGCTTCTTTCCGGTGCTTCGGCCTGCGGCGGAAAAAGCCCGGGGCAAGCGCTATTATTTTTGGCACTCGCCTGACGACCTCGTCTGCCCGTACGGAGAAGCGGAGGCGGCCGCCGCGCTGCTGGCCGAACACGGGGCCTCAACGGTGGTGCGCAGCTATCGGGGCGGCCATGGCTGGGTGCCGTTTACCTTCTACGGCGATCGCATCCGGGAAGCGCTGGAATGGTTTTCGGCCACGGATGCCGACGCGGATGCGCTGAAGACAAAGATCACGGCGCCGATATCGATTCCGGCGCGGTGAGGCCCTGCTCGGATGTCGGAGTTCGAGCTTCCGGCTATTCCGCCTTCGGCCAGTCGCGCCACAGCCACCGCAGCGTGTCCGGGAACATGGATCCCCCATGCTTTCCGCTGTGTCCGCCATCACCGAGGACGAACTGGTAGTCATATCCCGCAAATTTCAGCGCCAGCGCCATGTCCTGGTTGGAGAGCGGCCAGTTGCCGTGGAGATTATCGAGATCGTTGCTGCCATCCTGGAGGAAGACCCGCAGCGGCTTGGGCGCGCCTTTGGTCTGGCGGATGAGCGCCGGGTAGACATAGCCGCCGCGGATGTTGGTGAAGCTGCCGATGTGGCTGATGACTTTGCGGAACGAGTCGGGCTTTTCCCAGGCCACTGTGAAGGCCGCGATGCCGCCGGAACTGTTGCCGCAGACGCCCCACCCGGCGGGGTCCTTGGTGATGTTCAGGCCTTTCGTCGCTTCGGGAAGCAGTTCTTCGAGGAGGAAGCGGACGTTGGCGTCGCCCAGCGAATCATACTCGAAGCTGCGGTTGCTGCGATCCTTCGCGGGCGGCTCGGCGGCTTTGACCGTGCCCGGATTGACCATCACCGCGATCGTGACCGGCATTTCTTTCGAGGCGATCAGGTTGTCGAAAACGGCGGGCACACGGAACTGGCCGTCCACCTTGGCAAAACCGGCGCCGTCGAAGAAGACCATGAGGCAGGCCGGCTTCGCGGCGTCGTACTGCTTGGGGACGTAAACGAAATACTCGCGCGTCGTTCCAGGAAAAATCTGGCTCTTGTCGAACACGGCCTTTTTGACTTCGCCATGGGGCACGTCTCGGGGTTCCGAGTCGGGGCCGAGCTTGTAGTCGTCGATCCCGAAGGCGCGGGTGAGAAGAAGTGGGGCGAGAAGGAGGGGGAGGAGGCGCATGGCGGTGGTTGTGGCTGGGAGACGCGGACGTTGCAAATGCAAACCCACGAAGGCGAATTCCCGCAGGAATTTTCCGCAGCAGTGGCCGGGGCGTATCGGGATCCGTCCTCGTAGCCGCGAACCGAGCGGAGCGAGTATCTCGCTCCGCTCGGTTCGCGGCTACGTAGACCGCGTTTCGCGCGGTTCTCTCCTTGAACGATTCGGCTGACAGCTGCTTGGGAAGCTGCTCTACTGCGCGCCCCGTTTTCTATGACCACACATACCCTCGGCATCATCATGAACGGCGTCACCGGACGCATGGGCACGAATCAGCACTACATCCGCTCGATCCTGGCGATCCGGGAGCAAGGCGGGGTGAAGATCGGGGAGGGAGAGACGATCATGCCGGCTCCGATTCTCGTGGGTCGCAACGAGGCGAAGCTCGCGCAATTGGCGGCGCTCGGCGAGGGCATCAAGACGACGACCGATCTCGATGCGGCCCTGGCGGACCCCGCGAATGTCATCTATTTCGATGCCCAGACCACCGGCCGCCGGTTTGAGGCGGTGGCGAAGGCCATCGCCGCGGGCAAGCACATCTATTGCGAAAAGCCGACGGCCGTTTCCACGGCGCAGGCCTACGAGTTGTATCAGATCGCGAAGAAGGCCGGCGTGAAACACGGCGTGGTGCAGGACAAGCTCTGGCTGCCTGGGTTGGTGAAGCTCAAGATGCTCATGGACCAGGGGTTCTTCGGCGAGATCCTCAGCGTGCGCGGGGAGTTCGGCTACTGGGTTTTCGAGGGCGACACCGTGGCGGCCCAGCGGCCCTCATGGAACTATCGCAAGGAAGACGACGGCGGGATCATCGTCGATATGCTCTGCCACTGGCGGTACGTGATCGACCAGCTTTTCGGCAAGGTGAAGGCGGTGAGTTGCCTGGGCGCGACCCACGTGAAGCAGCGCATCGACGAAGCCGGCAAGCCCTACAAGTGCACGGCTGACGACAGCGCTTATGCCACGTTCGAATTGGAGAACGGCGTGATCGCGCAATTCAATTCGAGCTGGACGGTGCGGGTGCGCCGCGACGATCTGCTCACGCTCCAGGTGGATGGGACGAAAGGGAGCGCGGTCGCCGGCTTGCGCGACTGCGTGGTGCAGCATGGCAGCGCGACGCCTCGCTGCACGTGGAACCCGGACATTGATTCTCCGATCAAATACATGGAAGGCTGGAACCGCGTGCCCGACTGGCAGATCTTCGACAACGCCTTCAAGGTGCAATGGGAGCTTTTCCTGCGGCACGTGGTGCTCGGTGGTTCATTTCCGTGGGACCTGCGCGAAGGCGCCAAAGGTGTGCAGCTCGCGGAACTCGGCCTGGAGAGTTGGGCGAAGCGCGCATGGGTGGATGTGCCGGAACTGGCGGTGTAGGGAGGAGGAAGTGCCAAGAGCCAGGATTCGTACGGCTGGGAACACTCGGCTTCGAATCCTGGCTCTTGGCACTTTCCCTCCCGCGGCTTGACTGAACCCCGCCGCCTATGGCGCTATCGGCGGTACGCGCCATGAGTTACCCTTTTCCAGCGGACGAAGCACCCACGATTGCGCGCAATCCCACGCGCAGCCTGTGGGAGGCAGGGCTCGTGGGCCATCAGGAGGCCCTGGCCCTCGTCTACGAGCGCTGCTCCCAGGCGATCTATGCCTGGATGCGGGCGCAAGGTGCGGACCCAGATGTGGCGGCGGCGCGCACGGAGCATTTCGTCGTGCGGCTCAAGACGGTCGATCGCCCGGACCCGAAGCAGGAGGAGGTGGGACGCTTGCAGGATTTCCTGCTCCGGCGGCTGGCTGACTATGCGGCGGCGCTCTTTCCGGAAGCAGAGTCCAGCGACGCGGGGATGAAGCCGGTCTTCGACCGGGCGCAAGCCGAGCGGCGATTCCTTCGGGAACCGGCGCGGACCCCGGATGACGTTTTTACCCGCCGGTGGGCGCTTGGCGCGCTGGAATTGACGGTGGAGACGCTGAACGAGGAGTTTGTCGGGGAGGGCAAGGGTGCGCTCGTGCCGCACCTCCGGCAGTTCCTGAGTTTCAGTGGCGGCGAGGAATTGTACGCCCAGGTGGCCGAGCAGAGCGGCACCTCCGTGAGCGCGCTGCACGTGACCGTTTTTCGTTTTCGGCAGCGCTACCGCGAGATTCTCCGGCGCCTCGTCGGGGACACCGTGCGGAGCGCGGACGATGTCGATAGCGAATTGACTAAGTTGCTGGTGTCGGCAAGCTAGTGGTTTGCCATGCCGACCGCACCGGAAACTCCGTCTCCTGACAATAGCGGCGATCCATTGCCGTCCGTTCTCGGGGGATTGAATCCCGACGAACTCTTCGCGCGCGGCATGCAATCGGTGCGGATGACGGGTGGGGGGAACATGCAGAATTGGGAGCCGCCCACGGTGACCGAGGCCGCCCGCCTTTTTCCGAATTACAAGGTGATCGGTATATTGGGCCGCGGCGGCATGGGCGCGGTTTACAAGGCGATCCAGACGGCCCTCGATCGCACGGTGGCGATCAAGCTGCTGCCGCTGGAGATCAGCATCGACCGCGATTTCGCCGACCGTTTCGTGCGCGAAGCGCGGACGATGGCGAAGCTCAATCACCCGAACATCGTTTCCGTGTTCGACTTCGGAACGACGACGGAAGGGCATTTGTTTTTTGTCATGGAGTTCGTCGAAGGGACGACCCTGCATCACCTGATCAAAACCACGGGGCTGAAGCCGGCCCAGGCGCTGGAACTCATCGTGAACGTGTGCGAAGCGCTCCAGTACGCGCACGGTGAAGGCGTGGTGCATCGCGACATCAAGCCCGCAAACGTCCTCGTGGACACGAAAGGTCGCGTCAAAGTGGCGGATTTCGGTTTGGCGCGTGTCGATACGCCGGCGGCTGAACAGTGGGGGCAAACGATGACGGGCATGGTCCTGGGCACGCCGGATTACATGGCGCCGGAGCAGAAGACCGGATCGCGCGTGGACCATCGCGCGGACATCTACAGCCTCGGCGTGATGCTCTACGAAATGCTGTGCGGACAGGTCCCGCAGGGAATTTTTGCCCCACCATCGCAGCGCGTGACCGTGGATGAACGTGTGGACCAGGTGGTCATCCGTGCGATGCAGCAGGAACCGGATCGGCGTTATGCCAATACCGGCGACATGAAGAGCGAGGTGGAGAATATCCGCATGACGCCGCTGCCCAGGGTCGTGGCGCCGCCCGTAGCGGGGGGCAATGATGTTGCGGCATCGCCGGCGTCCGCGCGCGGCACGCCCGATGCCTCCGCTTCCAGGAGTTCCACCCCGCCGGTCGTGTGGATTGCGGTGGTCTGCGCGGTCCTTGCCGTTGGTGCCGTCGTGTTTCAAATGATGCGTCCGGTGCTGCCGGGCAGCAAGCCGCTCGTGCCGCCGGGAACGGCATCGGAAATACCCAAGGGAATTCCCGTTCCGCTGGCCGAGGCGCCATCCGGACCGGAGGTCGCGTCCGTTTCCACGAAACCGGAATCGGGACCGGCGAAGCCCGAGGTGGCTGTGAAGCCCGAGGTGGCGGCGCCGCCCGTGGAAACTCCGCTCGTAAAGCCCGAAACACTCCCGCCGGTCGCCGCCTCCACGCCCGCAGAGCCAACCGTGCCTGTGCCAGCGCCGCCTTCCGAACCGCCCGTGGCCGTGGTCCCACCCGTAATGCCCACGGCTCCCAAAGTGGTGCAGATCGTGCCACCCCCGGTGAATTCGACGGAGATCATCCGGCCTGCCGTGCCGCCTCCGCAGCCTGCTTCGCCGGAGGTGCCGGTCGCCACCGTCCCGGATGGTACCGAGAAACTGACCAGTGGCGAGGATTGGCGCCGGTATGTGGCCGCGGGCGATTCGCTCATGAACCGGAGGCAGCGCGACGAGGCTGTGGACCAGTATCTCACGGCTTTTGACTTGGCTACGGACGGGCGTGCTGTGACGGCAGTGGAGGTCGCGGCGCTCTGCAAAAAGACGGCCAGTCTCCAGTTGTTTCTGGGTTCGAAGGAAGAGGCGCGGCTGACGCTGGAACGCGGCCGGACCGTCCTGAAGAAAATGACCAATCCGAAAGAGGCGCTGGAGCGTGGCCGCGCCATCGAGCAGATTGAGGGCCAGCTCCGCTCGCTGCCGCGGGATTGACCTGAGGATTGACGGCAACTGGCGCTGGCGTTTTCGCTCTGCCGCGCTAACGTCGCCGCCCCTATGTCACTTTGGAATACCGCCCACCCCTGGCTTCACGATCTCGTCTCCTACGAGCCCGGCAAGCCGATCGAAGACGTGGCGCGGGAACTCGGACTGAAGCCGCAGGACATCATCAAGATGGCTTCCAATGAGAACCCGCTCGGTCCGTCGCCCAAGGCTCTCGCGGCCATGCGTGAAATGCTGGAGCGCTCGCATTTCTATCCCGATGGCGGCGGCTACTACCTGCGCGAGGCCATCGCGAAGAAGTTCGGCTTCGACCGCGGGAACGTGATGCTCGGTTGCGGCTCCAATGAGATCATCGAATTCATCGGGAAGGCGTTTCTCAATCCGGGCGACGAGATCGTCACCGCCCGGCATGCCTTCGTCGTCTATAAACTCATGGCGACGCTCTTCGGCGCCACGACCGTCGAGGTGCCGGACCCGAACTTCGCCCACGACCTGGATGCCATGGCCGCGGCGATCACGCCCCGGACGAAGGAAGTCTTCATTGCCAATCCGAACAATCCCACGGGCACGCTGCTCTCGCAGGAGGAGATCGATCGCTTCATGGCCAAGGTGCCGGACCATGTGATCGTGGTTTTCGATGAGGCCTACTACGAGTTCCTGGAAAATCCGCCGGACACTCTCAAGTTCGTGCGCGAGGGGCGCAATGTGGTCGTGCTCCGGACCTTCTCCAAGATCCAGGGCCTCGCCAATCTCCGCATCGGCTATGGCCTGGCCAAACCCGAGCTGATCGAGGTGCTCGGCAAGACGCGCCAGCCCTTCAATACCAACGGCATCGCCCAGGCGGGAGCACTGGCGGGATTGGCGGACGACGAGCACCAGCGCAAGACGCGCGAGATCACGATCCAAGGCCGGAATTTTCTCCAGAAAGAATTTACGGAGATGGGTCTCGATTACGTGCCGAGCTTTGCGAATTTCGTTTTGGTCTGCGTGCGCGACGGCAAGGCCGTTTTCCAGGCGCTGATGAAGAAGGGGATCATCGTGCGGGACATGACCTCCTACGGTTTGCCCGAATGGATCCGCGTGAGCATCGGCACTATGGAGCAGAATCGGCGCTTCCTCGAGGAGTTGCAGCGGCTGCCGAATATCGCGACGAAGGATTTCGCTGCATAGGCCCGCGTCGTGAGCGGCGTGGCCTTGGCCGCCGTCGGTCCGACCTGTCCGACTTTATTTCTTGAGTACGCCCAGTTTCCCCATCCACTCCGCCGCCCTGGCCGGCCAGGTGCTCACGGCGTTGTCGCTTGGGCGCAGGCCGTAGCCGTGGCCGCCCTTTGGATAGACGTGCAACTCGCAAGGCACCTTCGCGTTCTTGAGCGCGAGTGAGTAGAACATCGCGGTTTCCACCCGGATGCCGTCGTCCTGGGTCATGACGATGAAGGTGGGCGGCGTCTTTTCGGTGACCGGAAGTTCCGGGGCGATCTTGTCGCCCTGGTCCTTGAGCGTGAGGTAGGCTGGGTAGATGAGGAGCGTAAAGTCGGGACGGCAACTCACGTCGTCGGCACTGTCGATGTGCGGATAGGTGCGCGTTTCGTAGTTGTTACTCGCCGCGGCGGCGAGGTGTCCGCCCGCGGAAAATCCCAGAATGCCGATGCGCTTGGGATCGATGCCGAGGTCCTTCGCCTGCGAGCGGACAAGGCCGATCGCCCGTTGCGCGTCCTGCAAAGCGGCGGCGTGCTTCGGCATGCCGGGACGGCTCGGGACCCGGTATTTCAAAAGGATGCCGGTGACGCCAATGGAGTTCAGCCATTCGCAGACCTCGCTGCCTTCCAGGTCCATCGCCAGAATTCCATATCCGCCGCCGGGGCAAACGATGACCGCGGCGCCGGTGTCCTGGTCCTTGGGTGGCGGGAAGACGGTGAGGGTGGGTTGCGAGACATTGCCGAGGCGGATGAGCCTCCGCCCACCGACTTTGCCATCGGTTTCCTTTGTTTGGTCAGCGTCGGGCGCCGCGCCTTCCTTCTCACCGGGAGCCAATCCTGGCCAGACCGGGATGGGAGGCTTCGGGTCGGCGGCCAGGCATGTGAGGGTGAAAAGGGCGAAGATGGGGAGGAGAAGGCGGAGCATCTCGCAGTCTCCGGTTTGGGAGACGAGGAAGGCAAGCTTGCGCGGTTTCGAGCGGAGCTTCTCATATGTCCCATGGGATGCGGCGGATGCGACCATGAGCGCTTCCCGAAACCCCGCGATTTCCTCTGTAAAAGCCACTCGGGCCGCAGCCCCATATTGCTGGGCGCATCTCCTGCTTAACCCCGGGTATGCTCCGCACGATCGGCATCCTGTTTCTCGCCACCATCATCTGGTGGCTGTGGCCGGATCATGGTCTGCGACACCCTCCTGGAATCCTCGCCCCGGCCACGCCGGCTCAGGAGATGATCCCGCCGAAATCCCTGGGGGACTTCAAGGGTTACCATATCCAGGCCGTGGCCACCTACGCCATGCATGCGCGGGTCCTGCACACCAAGCATTACTGGGCGAATGGGAACGACCTCGTGCCTTACGATCTGGCGCTCGGATGGAGGCGCATGTCGGACCAGGCCGTAATCGACCGCCTCGACATCTCGCAGGCCAACCGATTTTTCTTCTACCAATGGAGCGGGGAGGCGCCCATCCCTCCCGGCGAGATCGTTCGAAGCGCGGCCAATACGCACGTCATCTCCGCAAATTCCGACGTTGCCAGCGCAGTGAGCAAGCTGCGCGCGGGGCAACTCGTGGCGATGAAGGGCTACCTGGTCAACGTCACCGGTCCGAACGGATTCCACTGGAACACTTCGCTCACCCGCGACGACACCGGCAACGGCGCCTGCGAACTTTTCTACGTCGAGGAGATCCTCGTCTCCAATGACCCGCTGCCGGCCGACTACCGCAAGCTCGCCGCGTCGGCGCCGGCGGCTGCTGCGTCGACGAAATAGCCCGCGGCTTGGTTACGCGCCGAGGGCGAGCCAGCTAAATTCCACCGAATAGACGCGCGTCTCGCGCCAGGTGGAAACCTCCACGACAAAACCCGCCGGGGTGATCTCGACGGCGCGGAGCGCCAGCCGATTGCTGTCCCGCTGGTCGAAGTCGAACCCCGTGAGGCCGAGGTGGACCACCGGCGGCGCATCAAAGGGTGCCGCGAAATAGACCGTGAAACGAAAGACGCGGGCGTCTTCCGTACTCTCGGTGGGCGGTGAGGCGAGGTTCCAACCTTCGGTGAGGATTCCGAGTTGGAGTGAGGCGGACAGACTTTTCCAAGGCTGCATTGGGCTGTTCATAGTGCGTTCGATTTCTTCCGGTGCCGCGGCCGGGGGAACGCTCGCTCGCTGCAATGGCGAGGGAAGCAGGTTGGGTGCGGGAAAGCAAGCCTGGTCAGGCGACGGTCACCGATGGATCGAGATACACATCCTGCACGGCGTGCAGGAGCGCGGCGCCATCCTTGAGGGGACGCTGGAAGGCTTTGCGGCCCGAGATGAGGCCCATGCCGCCGGCGCGCTTGTTGATCACGGCTGTCTTGACCGCCTCGGCGAGGTCGCTGGCGCCCTTGGATTCGCCGCCACTATTGATGAGGCCGGCACGCCCCGCGAAGCAGTTGAGCACCTGATAACGGGTGAGATCGATCGGATGATCGCTCGCGAGTTCGGTGTAGATCCGGTCGTCGGTCTTGCCGTAGGGGTTCTCCTTCGAGGAGATGGCTTTGTAGCCCCCGTTGTTCGTCGGCAGCTTTTGCTTGATGATGTCGGCCTGGATCGTGACCCCGAGATGATTGGCCTGGCTGGTCAGGTCGGCGGAAGTGTGAAAGTCCTTGTCCCTCTTGAATGCGGGATTGCGAAGGTAGCACCAGAGGATCGTCCCGAGGCCAAGTTCGTGCGCCGCCTGGAAGGCTTCGCTCACCTCAACGATCTGGCGATCCGATTCCGGCGACCCGAAGTAAACCGTCGCGCCGACCGCGACCGCGCCCATGTCGAAGGCCTGCTTCACGCGCCCAAACATGATCTGATCGAATTTGTTCGGATAGGTCAGGAACTCGTTGTGGTTTAGCTTCATGATGAACGGGATGCGGTGCGCGTACTTGCGCGCGACGGCCCCGAGTACCCCGAGCGTCGACGCCACCGCATTGCAGCCGCCTTCGATCGCGAGCTTCACGATATTTTCCGGGTCGAAGTAATCGGGGTTGGGCGCAAACGACGCTCCCGCCGAATGCTCGATCCCCTGGTCCACCGGCAGGATGGAGAGATAGCCGGTCCCCGCGAGCCGGCCGTGGCCGAAAAGCGCCTGCAAGTTGCGGAGCACGGGCGTAGGGCGATCGGACAAGGCATAAGCCCGATCGACATAATCGGCGCCCGGCAGGAGGAGACGCTCCGCGGGGACTTTGGCTTTGTGCAAGAGGAGGCTATCGGCGTCGCTTCCCAGTAGTTCTCGGACATTGGTGCTCATAGGGTCGTTCTCCTCGGTATGCTTGATCGAGCTACATTTTGCCGTCCGCGTTAGGCCCAGTCAAATGCGCCGCGTCGGCCTGCGGACGAAAGGCCGTGATCATGAGCCGAGGATGACGTCGGTTGCAGCGGTGATGTGGCGCGGCGGACACCCAAGGAGCGGCGGTTTGAAAACCACCGATCTTGGGCGCTCGCTGCTCTACATCCCTTTGACGGCAACGGTCCCCGCGCTCCTATCGGCGGTCCGGATCGCTTTCGACGCGATCCAGAGTGAAGTGGCACGGCGGATAACCCTGCACGGCGAGTAGCTCGAGGATCGAATCGCAGCGTCGGGCGAGAGCGACCAACGAGGCGTCGTTTCCAGCCAGGTGCAAGGCTGCGGCGCGAAAAAGCGTCAGGCTTGAGGCGAGCTTAAGCGCGTCTGTCGAGCCGCCCATGAGCGTTTCGCCCTCCACTCCATTCGCCAACTGATCGGCGACTGCGCCGGAGATTTCTTCGTAATGCGCGCGCAGGACTGGGTCGCGCAGGTATTCGCAAGCTTCATCGAGATCGCGGAGCGCATACTCTTGGGCGGTGGAGGAGCGGCCGAGCCCGGCGATTTGCGGGAAGATGTACCAGATCCAGTGGCTGCTCTTGTGCCCGCGCCGGATCTCGGCGAGGGCCGTCGAGTAGCCGCCGTACGCGCTCGATTGCGCCTGGTGGAAGCGGGTCAGGGACATGGTCGAAGGGGATGCCGTTCGTGGGACGGGTCCGACTTATCCGACCCGTCCGGCCTCAGCGCAGCGGCTTCACTCGATCTTCTTCGCCATCGCCTGCGCCTCGAGGCAGAGCTGCGCGGCGAGGAACACGTGCTCCTGCGTCATCGCATTTTCAGTGCGGTTGAGGCAGTCGAGGATGAGCTGGCCGAAATAGGGATAGCCCACCTCGCCGTGGCAGCGGATGTGGTGCTCGCCTTTGTGGTCGACGAGATAAAGCTGATCGCCTTCGGTCTCGCGCGCCACGTCGACGTATTTCCGCAATTCGATGTAACCCGCCGTGCCCAGGATGAAAGCGCGGCCATCGCCCCACGTGCTGAGTCCGTCGGGATTCAGCCAGTCGATGCGGATGTAGTTCGTGGAACCGTTGTCGGCCACGAGATTGGCTTCGCCCCAATCCTCGAACTCGGGAAAATTCTTGTGATGGTAATTGGCGACCTGCGCATGGACGACCTTCGCGCTCTGGGCGCCGCTCCAGTGCAGGAATTGTTCGAAATGATGGGAGCCAATGTCGGCGAGAATGCCCCCGGTCTTTTCCCGGGACCAGAACCATGCCGGCCGGCTGCCGGGTGAGCTGCGATGCGGCCCGAGCCCGACCACCTGCACGACACGTCCGATGGCGCCTTGCTCGATGAGTTGCCCGGCGCGCACCGCGCACTCCACGTGCAGGCGCTCACTGTAATAGACCATGTACTTTTTCCCCGAGGCCTGCACCTTGGCGCGGGCCGCGGCGAGTTGGTCGAGCGTGGTGAAGGGCGTCTTGTCGGTGAAGTAGTCCTTGCCGGCATCCATCACGCGCAGGCCGAGGGGACCGCGTTCGTTGGGAACGGCGGCCGCGGCCACGAGCTTGATCTCCGGCTTCTCCAGGACGGCGTCGATGCTTGCGAGGGGTTCCACGCCGGGGAAGGTCTTGCAGAACTTTTCCACTTTGGCGGGGTCGGGATCGTAAACGTATTTGAGATCGCCCCCGGCTTCGGTCAGGCCCTTGCACTGGCCGTAGATGTGGCCGTGGTCGAGCGCCATGGCCGCAAAGGGAAACTCGCCTTTTTCGACGACCGGGGAAGGCCTGCCTTCCGGAGCGTAGTTCATTCCGTCTGCTTTTTGGTGTGCCATAGGGGAAAGGAAAAGCTGGCGCGGGGAAAACGTGGTGTCGAGCGTGGAATGGGAGGGAAAGTTTCTGGTTTAAGGTTTCTGGTTCTCCCCTGCGGTAATCCGATCTGAAGAGAGGCCTGGCCTGAAACCTTTGACCGCACCGCCACAAGGTGGACTCGTATCCTCATTGAAGCCCTCGTAGCGGAAAACCTGAAACTTTTAACCTTAAACCAGAAACCCCACTGCGGATCGCCGCGACGCTTGACGCGTGACTGAAACCGGGGTGGCATCCCTCCTATGCGCCGCTTCCTCCTCCTGCCGCTCCTTCTTGCCGCCGTTTCCGCGTCCGCGATCACGCCGCGCGAACTGGACACCATCGGGCGGCGCGTCTGGCAGAATGAGTGTGACGGAACCCGCGAGGGCCTCACCTCGTGGAACGTGGGTGAAAACTTTGCCTCCCTCGGGATCGGACATTTCATCTGGTATCCGAAGGGCATCAATGGACCATTCGAAGAGAGTTTTCCTCCCTTGGTAAAATTCCTCACCGCGAATGGGACGAAGCTGCCCGTGTGGCTGAAGGCGGACGACGATTGTCCCTGGAACTCTCGGGCCGAGTTCCTCGCGGCGGCGAAGAGCGAGAAAATGAACGAACTGCGCGATCTGATGGCGAACACGATCCAACTCCAGGCCCGCTTCCTGGTGCAGCGGATGGAGGCGTCCCTCCCCAAGATGCTCGACGGCGCGCCGAAGGCCCAACGGGCGAAGATCAAGGCCAACTACGACAAGCTCGCCGCCACGCAGCGTGGCACGTTTGCCCTCATCGATTACGTCAATTTCAAGGGCGAGGGGACCAAGGAAACCGAGCGCTACAAGGGCGAAGGCTGGGGGCTCATGCAGGTGCTGGCCGGCATGGGGGAGAGCGAAGGGGAGAGCCCCGCCGCTCTCTTTGCCAGGAGCGCGGAGGATGTCCTCACCCGCCGGGTCCACAATGCGCCCGCCGATCGCCATGAGGAGCGCTGGCTGGCCGGCTGGAAGAACCGCGTCCGGGCCTACGTGCAGTAGTAGTAGCGGAATTTGCTCGCGGTGGGCGGAGGGTAAGCGGTAATTAACGGTAGCAAATGATTCGTCGAGACTACCTTATTGTCGGCGCCGGCGCGGGAGGTGTGAGTGCATGTGAAGGAATCCGCGAGCACGATAAGAAGGGGACGATCATGCTCGTTGGCAACGAGATCGCCGCTCCTTACCAGCGTCCGCTCCTCTTTCGCACGTTCCTGCGCAAGGGTCCGGCGAATTCCGACAAGATCGGCGTGCATGACGCGGCGTGGTTCGAAAAGAATCACATCGACCTGCGGCTTGATACGCTCGTCACCCAGTTTAACGTGGAGCGGCACCTCGCGGTCCTGGGCAATGGGCAGGCCGTGGAATTTCGCAAGGCGCTCCTCGCCACGGGCGCGCGCGCCCGGCGGTTGCCCATTGCCGGCGCCAATCTCGGCAATGTCTTTTACCTGCGCACGCTGCGTGACGTGCTGGCCTTGCGCGAGATCGCCGAGACGGAGCACCAAATCGTGATCGTCGGCGGAGGATACATTGCCCTCGAAACCGCTTCGCTACTCGCACAGATTCCCAAGGCGCATGTCACTCTCATGCATCGGGCTCCTTCCTTCTGGGCGAAAAAACTCGGGCCGGAGCTGAGCGCCTGGCTCGGCGGGCATCTCACGGCCAATGGGGTGAACCTGATGGTCGGCGAAACGCTGAACGGATTCGAGGGCCGGACCGTGCTGAAGAATGTCCAGACCAAGAGCGGGCAGCGATTTCCGGCGGGGCTGGCCATCGTCGCCCTCGGCGCGGAGCCGAACCTCGGCCTCGTGCTGAATACACCGCTCTCCTACCCGCACGGCACGCCGGTCAACGACTGTCTCGAGACCGACGAGAAGGGCATCTTCGCGGCCGGCGACATCGCCGCCTACCCGGACAAAATTCTCGGCGGGGTGCGGCGTGTGGAGCATTGGGAAGCCGCGGTGGCCCAGGGCCGGGTGGCGGGTGCGAACATGACGGGAAAGAAGCGCATCAAGTTCGAGCACATCCCGCACACGACGAGCACGGTCTTCGACCTGCACTTTGACTTTGTCGGCGATTTTTCCCGGCCGCCGACGCGGGTGGAAGTGGAGGGTGACGCGGCGAAGAAAAAGTTCATCGTCCGTGGGTTCCAACTCAATGCCCTCATGGGCGTGGCGCTCTGCAACCAGCCGCCCGAAAAGGTGGAGGCAGCGAAGACGCAGCTTCAGGAGTGGCCGCGGGGGAAGAAGGTGGAGGCGATTTAAGGAACGCGAAGTCAGACACGGTGCGCGCCCGACGGTTGCGATATTCGTTCGGAATGACTGGGGTTTGCTCGTTATGAATTCGGTGGATATTACTTCATGAAGTTCTTTCTGCGTGTCCTGGGCAGCCTCTTCTTCAGCACGGCGATGTTTGCCCTGCTTCTCCTTCTTCCCGCGTGGACATGGAAATGGGAGCGGGCCTGGCTGCTCCTGGGCTTGGTTGCCGTTGGAACGGTGATCACGATGTGGGTCGCCTTTCGCGACAATGAAGGGCTTTACCAGGAGCGGAAGCGCGGGCTGTTCCAAAAGGGGCAGCCGGTGGCGGACAAAATGGTGCTCATCCCGTTTGCGATCTCGTTTTACGCCCAGATCGTGTCGATCGGCCTCGATGTCTTCCATTGGCACCTCCTGCCTCGGCCCGGACCGTTTGTCTCGGAAATTGGACTCGGGATGTTCGTGGCGGGCTGGGCGCTGATCACGATGGTCTTTCAGGTGAACGCCTTCGCGGCGCCGGTGGTGAAGCATCAGCAGGAAAGGGGACATCGTGTGATCGACACCGGGGTGTACGCGGTTGTGCGGCACCCGATGTACACGGCGGTGGCGATTCTGCTGCCCGGCATGGCGCTATGGTTGGAATCGACGGCGGCTGCGCTCTTCTCGCTGGTGCCGATCGCGCTGCTCGCGGTGCGCATCCTGGTGGAGGAGGATTTCCTGCGCCGGGAGCTGCCGGGCTACGAGGATTACACCCGGCGTGTGCGCTGGCGGCTCGTGCCGGGTATCTGGTAGGCGCGTCCCCGGCACCGGGCGTGACTGGAAATATGTGCG
>Ga0070658_10001570_pt1 | contig 19358 bp, 13 predicted proteins | sample KBSC13metaG_FD_64664 | JGI IMG/M metagenome (GOLD analysis project Ga0070658, IMG submission 64664) | Corn rhizosphere microbial communities from Kellogg Biological Station, Michigan, USA - KBS C1-3 metaG | ecosystem: Host-associated > Plants > Roots > Rhizosphere > Soil ...
GTACTGGTTCTGGAAGACCTCCGCGGTGAACGCGGCTGGCTGGGTCATGACTGCGGGCTCCTCAGGTCCGGACAGGGAAAGGGCAGTACGGCGACGGAGATGTTGTCCTCGCCACCGGCCGCGAGGGCCAGCTCGACGAGGGCGCGGGCGACCTCCAGCGGGGTACCGGCCGGGGTGGCGGCGGCGAGGTCGGCGGGGTCCGGCCGGTACCGGAACAGCCCGTCGCTGCAGACCAGCACCCGGCCGGGTCCGGTGGGCCGCACGGTGAGCAGGTGCGGGGCGGTGTCGCCGGCGTCCGCGCCGAGCCAGCGCACCAGGGCGCCCGACGGCCCGTCCGGATGCTCGGCGGTCGCCTTCGTTCCCGCCGCGGCGGCCAGCCTGCCGGCCACGTTGTCGTCCGTGGTCAGGCACTCCGGCGCCAGGCCGACCGTACCGGCACCGGGCTTGCGGGCGGCCGCGGTCGGCGCGTCCGGCGGCAGCGGGTCGGGCAGCCAGTAGGCGCGGCTGTCGCCGACCCAGCCCACGGTCACGGAGTCGAGCGTGACGACCGCCGCGACGAAGGTGCTGCTCGGCGGGTTCGGTCCGGGGGCGGTACCGGCGGCCAGCGCGGCAGCCGCCTGCGCCGCGCCCGCCGCCAGGCCCAGTGCCCGCTGCGCGTCGGACGGCTCGTCTGTCAGCGCGTCCAGCAGCGCCGGCACCGCGGCGTCGACCGCCGCGTACGAGGCGGTGTCCGGCCGGTCCGAGCTGGACACGCCGTCGCAGACCACGCCGACCGCGATGCCCGGCAGCAGGCCGATGCCGACCGCGTCCTCGTTGTGCCGGTGCCGGTGGCCGATGTCGCTGGCCGCCGCGATCACCTCCAGGTCCAGCTCGCTGTGCTCGCGACCGGTGCCGCGGCGCCGCCCGCAGCCGTCGCAGTAGCCCTCCTCGCCGAACTCGGTGCCGCCACAGCCCTCGCAGGCCTGCGCGGCCCGCGCGGAGCTGAGCCAGCGCCCGGGCCGCTCGTCGGGCGCGGCCTCGACCGGTTCGCCGCCGGCCACCAGGTCGTACCCGCACGCCTCGCAGTACCGGTCGGTGTCCTGTACCTGCGTGTCGCAGTGGGGGCAGCGCATCACACCACCGTCCTCGGCCGTACCGAGTTGGCCAGGTCGATCAGGTCGTTGCGCTCCGGGCCCTCCCGCTCCAGGCTGGCCAGCAGCCGGTACGCGCGCTCCAGGCCGAAGCGGATCTGCCGCTCGCTCAGCGGCTGCCCGAGTACCTTGCCCGAGGCCAGCGGCCGGCGCTGGACCGGTACCGGCGGGGCCGGCACGGCCGGCGTGGTCGGCGCCCCGGCGCCCGGGTCGGTCGCGGTGATCCAGCCCAGCGCGGTGCGGAACATCTCGACCGCGAGGGTTGCCTGGCGCTGCCGGTCCAGGCGCAGCCGCTCCAGCCGGGTCGAGGCGTCCACGAGGTCCGCCTCGGACAGGTGGCCGGGGTGCTGGTCGAGGTACGCGCGGACCGCCGCGATCTGGGCCGGCTCGTACTGGCTGGAGCTGTCCGGTACCTCGTCGTAGGCGTGCCGCGCACCGGCCCGGTCGCCGGCCGCGAGCCTGGTCCGGGCCAGGCCGAACGCGGCGCTGACAAAGGAGTGGTCCACCCGCCACACCCGCGCGTACCGCTGCCCCGCGCCGGCCGGGTCGCCGGCCAGTTCGCTGGCGACGGCCAGGGCGAGCTGGGCGGCGGGCTCGCCGGGCAGCGCGTCGTAGACCGCGTCGAAGGACTGCCGGGCGCGCGGCGCGTCGGCGTCGGCCAGCGCGAGCAGCCCCTCGTACCAGTCCAGCCGCCAGTCCCCCGCCGCGTCGGCGGCGAGCGCGGCGAGCTCGTTGCGCGCGCCGGTCAGGTCGCCGGTCTCCAGCCGGGCGCGCACCAGCGCCAGCGACAGTTCCAGGCTGCGGGTCGGCGCGGCGAGCAGGGCGCTGAGCACCGCGCCCGCGTCGCTGCTGCTCATGGTCGCCAGCAGGCCGGCGGCCGGGTCGGTCGGGTCGACCAGTGGCAGCGGCAGTGCGGCGGCCACCGCCGTACCGTTGAGCGCCACGCCTCCGGGCAGCCCGTCGACCGCCTCGCTGTGCGTACCGAAGGCCCGGCGCTCGGGCGTGAACTGCGCCGACTGCGACGGCCGGGGTATTCCGTCCATTGTGGACAGAACCTCGCGCAGCACCCCGGTCGCCTGGTCGGCCATCTCGTCGGCGGAGGCGAACCGGTGCGCCGGGTCGGTACTGGTCGACCGGCGCAGCAGCCGGTAGTAGGACTCCTGCTCGGCCAGCAGCGGCACGTCCTGCGGTGTCGGCAGCGAGGCGGCGTACCGGGAGCTGAAGCCGGCGAAGTCGAAGCTGAGCACCGCCATCGACCGGCCCACCGTGTACAGGTCGGTACCCACCGACGGGCCGATGCCGGACAGCTCCGACGCGGGCGCCTGGTACCCGGGCGTGCCGTACAGCGCCGAGTCGTGGTCGTCCATCCGCCGTACCGCGCCGAGGTCGATCAGCTTCAGCTGCTCACCCGCGTGGATCGCGTTGTCCGGCTTGAAGTCGCAGAACAGCAGGCCGCGCTCGTGCAGGTAGGCCAGGGCGGGCAGCACCTCGATGGCGTACGCCAGCACCTGCGGCAGGGGCAGCGGGATCCGCCGGCCGTCCGCGCCGCGGTTGTTCAACGCCAGGTCGCGCAGGGATCGGCCGCCGATGTACTCCATCACGATGTACCCGACGTTCTCGCCGGTGTCCGGGTCCGGGTGCTGCGCGAAGTCGTGGATCTTCACGATGCTCGGGTGGTCGACCTCGACCAGGAAGCGGCGCTCCGCGACGGCCGCGGCGTGTGCGTCCGGGTCACCGGAGTTGATCAGGCCCTTGAGCACCACCCAGCGGTCGCTGCCGCCCTCGCTGATGTTGCGGTCCCGGGCCAGGTAGATCCAGCCCAGGCCGCCGTGGGCCAGCGCGCCGAGGATCTCGTACCGGTCGTCGACCAGCTCACCCGGGCTCAGCCTGGGCCGGAAGTTGTACCGGGTGCGGTCGCGCGAGCAGAACCCCTCGACGCGCCCGGGCTGCCCGTCCCGCCCGCGTCCGACCGGTTCGCCGCACTTGCCGCAGTAGCGCTGGTTCTCCGGTACCGACGGGTCGCTGAGCACGGCACTGGCCGGCGGCTTCGGCGTGACCGGCGGTACCACGACGAGGTTGGCTCCCAACCGTCCGCGGGTGTGGCCGCGGGTGCCCCGGGTACCGCCGCCCGACGCCCCGGCGAGGCCGGCGCCGCTCGGCGCCCCGCTCGTCATCGTGGCCCCGACGCCCGGCGTGCCGACGCTCGGCGACGCGGCGCCGCCGGTGCCCGTCACGGACGCGAGCACCCGGGCGGGCGCCCGGTGGCCGCACTCGTCGCAGTACCCGTCCTCGGCGTAGTGCCCGGGGCAGCCCGGGCGTTGGCAAGCGACGGCGGTCATGGCTTGGACTCCTTCGCGGCGGCGATCAGGTCGTTGAGGGCCTGCTGGTAGGCGTGTACCGCCTGGGTGGCGGCCGCCAGCCGGCACGGCGCGGTGTAGAGCAGGTCGTGGGCCGCCTGGTACCGGTCGGTGAGCCCGGCCTCCTCGGCGAAGCCGGAACGGGCCGCCTTGGCCCGGTAGGCGTCCAGCCGCCCGCGCAGTTCGTCGCGCCGCGCGATCAGCCCCTCCGCCGCGCCCCGCAGCTCCCCCGCCCGCTCCAGCGCCTGGCGTACGGAGCGCTCCAGCCCGGCCAGCTCCTCGGCCCGCCGCAGCAGCCGTCCACTGTGGACGGCGTGCGGGTCGGGCAGCCGGGCGCGCAGCACCGCGGAGGCCGCCGGCGCCGGGGGCAGCCGGGAGTCGGCGATCTTCCGCTGCGCCTGCGCGTAGGCGTCCCGGGTGCGGTGCTCCTCCTCGGCCAGCTGGTCGACGAGCGCGTGCAGCCCGGCCACCCGCGCCGGGTGCCCGTCGCGCAGCCCGGCGAGCTCGGCCAGGCGCCGCCGTACCGTCTCCAGCTCGGTGGTCAGCTCGCGCAGCCGGGTGCGCGAGGCCGGCCGCAGTTGCCCGCCCGGCGCGGCGGTCAGCGGGTCGGCCAGCTCCTCGGTGCGGGCCGCGGTCAGGCGCGCGGACAGCGCGGCGGTCAGCTGCGGCTCGCCCAGCGTCGCGGCCTGCGCCGCTGCCGCCTCGCACGCCTCGGTCAGCGGCGACCACTGCGCGGCGACCGCGGACCACGCACTGTCCACTTCGGACAGGTGGCCGCTCAGCTCGGTGGCCCGCCGCTCCAGCGCGGCGGCCAGGTCGACCACCCGCTCCAGCCGGGCCACCGTGCCGGCCGACCGGTCGACCGGCAACCCGGCCGCGTCCAGCGCCACCACCGGCTCGTCCAGCAGCAGCTCCAGCGCGTCCCAGTCGGCGTCGTCCAGGCGCCGGTGGCTGGCCCGGATGGTACGGGCGCGGTCGAGCACCTCCCCGATCGCGGTGAAGTGCGCCCACAGCACCCGGACCTCGGGTGCCAGCGTGGCCGCGCGCTCGGCGGTCCGGCCCGCCAGCCCCGAGCCGCGCAGGAAGGCCAGGCCCGGATGGCTGTCGACGCCGAACATCGCGGTGGCCAGCCGCTCGTGCGTCGCGCCGAGCGTGGTCAGCGTCTGCATGATCGCATTACGGTCCATGGTGCCGCCTCAGCCGTGCCTCGCGGCCGGCCGGCCGATCAGTACCGCCACGGTGGCTTCACATGAACTCCCGCGATGATCCGTCGACCTCACCGTAACCGCCATGGTCAAGCCGCAGCTACGGCCGTCGCGGCGAGGAACCCGGCGACCGCCCGGCGGAAGCCGGCCGGATCCTCGACCCACGGCAGGTGCCCGGCGCCGGGCAGGGTCACCCGCCGCACCCGGGGCAGGGCACGGTGCAGGGAGTCGACCGCCCAGCGCGGCCGGATGTCGCGCTCACCGTCCACGATCAGCACCGGTACCGCCAGCTCCGGGCAGCGCGCCTCGACGCCCGGCAACCAGGCCCGGACGTCCTCGTTCACGGCCGCGCGGCCGGCGCGTACGGCGTCCAGGTCGGCGACCGACCGCGCCAGCGAGTAGGGACCGCGCCGCTGCGACCGGCCGCAGCCCCGCTGGTCCCAGCGCACCGCGGCGACCCCGGCGTCGGCGGCCAGCCCGGGCGCGACGTCGCCGAACATGTCCCACAGCCCGGGACCGCCGTGACACAACATCAGTGGCCGACCGGCCCCCGTGGTCCCGGTCCACAGCACGCAACCGTCGTCCGCCCGCGCGCTCACCCGAGGAAGGCTAGCCGGTCGGGCGCGGCCGCGTCAGATCGGCGAGTTGGCCAGCCAGAAGTCGAGCAGGTCGCCGGAGACCGGGCAGGCCGCGCCCCAGGTCCACATAGGACGGTACCGGCCGGTCACCCGGCCAGTTCCTCGGCCAGGAAGCGCAGCGAGTCCTGCCAGGCGGCGGCGCGGGCGCGTGCGTCGGCGGCCGGGGTGCCCCCGCCGCGGAACAGCACGCCCGGCCCGGGCATCACGGCGCGGGTCGTCGGCCCGTACGGCGGCGGGGCGATGTTGTGACCCGCTCCCCCGTGCGTGACGTGCCGCCAGCGCCGGTGGCCGTGGCCGGCGAGCCGGTCGGCGGCCACCCCGTGGTAGCCCGCGACGGACATCTGGTCGTCCGAGGCCGACACGAGAAGCACCCCGCCGCGGATCCGCTCGACCGGGATGGTGGCGGCCGGGATCAGGTCGGTCAGCTCCAGCGCCGGCGCGAACGCCGCGCGCAGCCCCACCGGCTCCCCGGCCGCGACCGTCGCGCGCAGGTCGTCGGTGACCACGTTGGGCAGGTACGGCAGCGGCCGGCCGCGCCAGGTCCAGTTCGGTACCGGCGTGCCGAGGATGTCCAGCAGCGTGCCGGTCAGCACGTCGCCCGCGATGCCCTGGGTCACCAGGCCGCTGCCCACCAGGCTGACCACCGCCCGTACCCGGTCGAAGGTCGCGCCGATCAGCAGGGCCGCCTCGCCGCCCTTGGAGCCGCCGGTGACCCCGATCCGGTCGGCCCGCACCGCCGGATGCGCCGCAAGGTGGTCCAGCGCGGCGCCGAAGTACTCCAGCGGGATCTCGGTGAGGGTGGCGGGCAGCCCTGGCAGCCCGTAGTAGGCCAGCGCCAGGGCGACGTACCCGTGCGCCGCCAGCAGGGCCGCGTCGTCCTCGTGCAGCCCACCCTCGGACCCGCCCAGCATCAGCACGCCCGGCCGCGGCCGGTCGTCGTCGGGCCGGTACAGGACACCGACCAGTCCGCCGTCGCGCACCTCTTCGCGGCACAGCCCGTCCGGTACCCGCAGCCGGGGCACCTCCGCGTCGGCGACCCGGTCGCCGTCGACCTCGGCGACCAGCCGCAGCACGGTGGGCGCACGAAAGTCCACTGTGGACACGCCGTCGGCGGGTCGAGCCGGGTCCTCCGTCATGGACCAGACCGGGCCCATCGGGTCGACCCCCGTGTAGCTTCCCCGCACGGGCGCGTCGCGGTGCAGGTCCACGCTGCCGTCCTCGGCCGCCCGGAAGGTGGCCGATGAACACCACTCGTCGCCGCGCGGCCCGCGCTGGCTTGCCCGCACGGTCACCTCTCCGCCGGCCGGCGCACCGGTCAGCCGGACGCGCAGTTCGGTGTCGAGGCTCGGTCGCGCCGGCTCCACGATCAGGTTCGTCGTCATGCGGGCAACGTACGATGGGATAACCGACCGCGCTATGTCGGCTATTCGAGATTCCGGGAGTACACATTGGACGGGCGGCCGCCGCGGCTGGTCGGCTCCGGGCGCATCGCCGGCATGGTCCAACTGCACCAGGCGCTGCCGCTGATCGAGCGGCAGCACGCGCTGATCGAGGAGCTGCGCGCGAGGGCTCCCCGGTACGTGCCGGGTGCCGACCTCGCGCTGCGGACCGGTACCACGGTGCGCACGGTCGAGCGGGACATCGCGCGGCTGATCGAGGCCGGGGTACCCGTGCGGGTGCGGCGCGGCCCGGGCGGCGGGTACCGCATCGACGCCCGTCGCGAGCTGCCGCCGCTGACCCTGACCCCCGGTGAGGCGGCGGCCCTCGTCGCCTCGCTCGTCGCGGTCGGCCCGTACATCTCGGCCGCCGCGCAGACCGCCCTCGGCAAGCTCCTCACCGCCCTGACCGGCCCGGATCGGGGTTGACAGGGTCGACAAATCGGCGAACCGTAAAGTTCGCGTCCCGCCGGCCACGGCCAGCCCGAGCTGACCTTCGCCCGTCCCCGATGATGCACAAAGGAGCCACCTGCCCGCCTGACGCTCGTGCCGAGCCGTGCCCACTCGACGCCGCAGTGCAAGTCTTCGCACGACGAGGAACGGGGTTTGCCCATGCATCTGCCGTCTTTGCACCTGCCGTCAACGCGCCACTACCGAAAAGCCGGCGGCCCGCTGCGCCGCCACGCCCGGTCGCTGAGCGTCTTCGCCACGCTCGTCACCGGCGCCGCTCTGATCCTCGGGGCGACCTCCGCCAACGCCACACCGGCCATCACCAATTCGCTGTACCTCGACCGCACCGCCCCGGTCGCCAGCCGGGTGGAGAGCCTGCTGCGCCAGATGACGCTGGCCGAGAAGATCGGCCAGATGGACCAGATCGTCACGGGCTCGTTGCGTGACACCAGCAACCCGGCCAACGGCCAGTGCACCAACGCCGGCGGGAACAACGACCCGCTGCAGACCAACTGCCTGGACAACGTGCTGATCAAGAACTTCACCGGCTCGATCCTGGCCGGGGGCACGGACAACCCGGCGAGCAACACCGGGCAGGGCTGGGCCGACTGGTACAACACCATCCAGCACTACGCGATCGACCACTCCCGGCTGCACATCCCGGTCATCTTCGGGGTGGACGCGGTGCACGGGTTCGGCCACCCCTACCAGGCTCCGCTGTTCCCGCAGTCGATCGGGCTCGGCGCGACCTGGGATCCGGCGATGGCACAGGCCGGCGGCGCGGTCACCGCGGGCGGGCTGCGGGCCACCGGCTGGAGCTGGGACTTCGCGCCGGTACAGGACATCTACCGGGACAACCGCTGGGGACGGGCCTACGAGACCTGGTCCGAGGAGCCGGCCCTGGCCGCCGCGATGGGCGGCGCGTTCGTGCGCGGCCTGCAGGGTAACGACGCCAACGCTCCCAACGTGGCCGCGACGGTCAAGCACTTCGCCGGGTACTCGGAGTCCATCAACGGGCACGACCGGGTCGAGGCGCAGCTGCCCGTGCGGTACCTGCAGGACGTGTTCCTGCCGTCGTACGCGGGCGCCATCGACGCCAACGCGGCGACCGTCATGGTCGACTCCGGGTCGATCAACAACATCCCGGCCACCGCCTCGCACTTCCTGCTGACCACCGAGCTTCGTGACCGGATGGGCTTCAAGGGCGTGGTGATCAGCGACTACGGCGACGTACCGGCGCTGAACACGGCGTACCACGTGGCGCCGGACTTCGCCGGAGCGATCGCGAAGGCGGTCAACGCGGGCGTCGACATGTCGATGACGCCGTCGGACTACGTGGGCTGGCAGAACGGCCTGGCGCAGGACGTCGCCAACCACTCGGTGTCGATGGACCGGATCAACCAGGCGGTGCGCCGCATCCTGACGCTGAAGTTCCAGCTCGGGCTGTTCGACCACCCGTACGTCGACGCGGGCGCGGCCGACGCCGCGATCTCGTCGGGCCGGGCGGCCGCCCTCAAGGCCGCGCAGGAGTCCATCACGCTGCTGCGCAACCAGAACAACACGCTGCCGCTGTCGAGCAACGCGAAGGTCGTCGTGACCGGCCCGAGCGCCGACTCGATGACCAACCAACTGGGCGGCTGGAGCGTGAGCTGGCAGGGCGTCTTCGGTGCCGGGCACGTGTGCTGCATGGGGCCGGCCGACCAGATCCCGCCCGGTACCACCGTGCAGTCGGGCATCAGGGCGGCGGACTCCAACGCCGTCTACGTGGCCGACGGCGCGACGGCCGCGGCCACCCCGGCCGACGCGTACGTGGTAGCGGTCGGCGAGAAGGCCTACGCGGAGGGGCTGGGCGACAACCCGGCACCCGCGCTGCCGGCCGACCAGGAGGCGCTGATCCACTCGCTGCAGGCCACCGGCAAGCCGGTGATCGTCGTGGTCATCGCGGGCCGGCCGCTGGGGCTGGGTCCGGCGCAGAACGCGCAGGGTCTGATCATGGCGTACCAGGGCAGCACGGAGGCGGGTCAGGCGGTCTCCGACGTCATCTTTGGCAAGATCAACCCGTCCGGGCACCTGCCGGTGAGCTGGCCGTCCGAGGCGGACACCGTGGGCGGGGACTTCTGCGGTACCTGCCCGTCGCCGCTGGGTGACCAGCCGAAGTTCTTCGACCAGTTGCCGGACACCGGTTCGGGCCAGGGTCACCAGTACAACCCGATGTTCGCCTTCGGCACCGGCCTGAGCTACACGACCTTCGCGCAGAGCGCGCTGTCGGTCACCCCGTCGGCGAAGGCCAACGGCACCATCACGGCCACGTTCACGGTGACCAACACCGGTACCCGCGCCGGTACCCAGGTGGTGCCGGTCTACGTGCACCAACCGGTCAGCGACGTGGTGGTACCGCCGCAGCGGCTCGTCGGTTGGGCCAGGGTCGACCTGGCGGCCGGCCAGTCGACGGTGGTGCGCGTGTCGTTCCCGGCCAGCGCGCTGGCGGTCACGCCCGGCGACCTCGACTCGACGGCCAAGCCGCAGGTCGAGTCGGGCGGCTACCAGGTACAGGTGGACAAGCTGAGCGCGGACTTCACCATCAAGTAATCGTCCACTGTAGACAGTCGCCCGCCCCGCCCTCCCCGGAGGCGGGGCGGGCGGCTCAGCTCCGGGGTGCCGGCCCGTACCGGGCGGCCGGCGCGCCGGTCACGAAGCACCAGAACCGGTCGCCGTAGGACCAGTGCCACCACGCCTGCGGCTCGTTGACCAGACCGGCCGCGGTCAACGCCTGGCGCAGGCTGTCCCGGTTGGCCCGGGCCCGCGCGGACACCGTGGCGTCCATGGCGTTGGCGCCGCCGCTCTCCAAGGGTCCGGCCTGCGCCGCACTGCCCATGGGCAGCTCCTCGCCGGTCTCCGTGCACAGCGTGAGGTCCACCGCCGCGCCCGTACCGTGCGCGTGCGGGTCGGCGGTCGGGCACTCCCAGCCGGCCTCGTCGAGTACCCGCTGCACGGGCCAGTCCGGGTACGCACCGCGCAGGCGCACCGCGCGGTCGGCCCGCCGGCTCTCGCGGGCGGCCTCCTCGCGCAGGCCGTCCACCAGCAGCAGGCGCAGGCCGCGTGGCAGCAGGCTCTGCGCGGTGACCAGCCGGTCGACCACAGTGGCGCGCACCAGCCCCCCCGTTGGGCTGGTACGCGCCAATCGCGGGTCCATCCGCAGCGACGCGACAGTGCGCAGATCGACCACGGGCTCGCCGCACTCCCTTATGGGGATGGCGGCGATGCGTCGATCGGCAGCGGTCGTGCGAGCGGACACCGTGGATACCTCTGGCTGGTGGGATGCGCCGGGACAGGATGCCGGTGACCGCTGGAGAAACGCTGTAAGTGCGTAACGGAGCGGCTACTCTTCGTGCTCGAGCTCGTCGAACTCGCGCGCGCCGTACTGGCGGAAGATGTCCCGCGCCTCGGCGGTCAGCCGCCGGGCCTGCTCCTGCTCGTCGCGCCGCCGGTGCAGCCGGGCCAGGTCGCGCAGCGTCCGCGCCCGGGCCAGCGGCAGGTCCAGCGCCTCCCAGGTCCGCGCCGCCACCCGCAGCTCGCGCTCGGCGTCGACCAGCCGCCCCTCGGCGAGGTCCAGCTCGCCGAGGGTACGCGTGGTGATCGCCTCGCCCCACCGGTCGCTCTGGCGGCGGCAGACCTCGCGCCCGTCCAGCAGCAGCGGGCGGGCCTGCGCGAACCGGCCCAGCCGCAGCCAGGCCTTGGCCAGGGCGCGGGCGCTGTAGGCGGCGAGCAGCTCGTCGCCCAGCTCCCGGAAGATCGCCAGAGCCTCGGCGGCCAGCCGCGCGCAGCTCGCGTACTCGCCACGCGCCCGGTGCAGCAGTCCGATCGTGCGCAGCGTCATCGCCTCGCCGCGCCGGCTGCCGGTACGCCGGAAGCCGTCCAGCGCCGCCGCGAGGTCCCGGTCCGCCCCGGCGAAGTCGCCCAGCTCCAGGTGTACCGAGCCGGCCACGCGGTCGGTCGAGGCGAGCGCGGCCTCGTCACCGAGCTGCTCGAAGATCCCGCGCGCCTGCCCCAGGAAGTGCAGCGCCTCGGGCAGGTAACCCTGCTCGCGGCAGGCGGTACCCATCGCGGCCAGCGTCGCCGCCTCGCCGCGCGGGTCCGCGCAGTCCCGGAACGCCGCGAGCGCCTGTACGAAGTAGGTGCGCGCCTCGGCGTACCGGTCCTGCTCGTACCGCAGCTGGCCGAGCTCGGAGAGCAACGACGCCTCGGCCGGCCGGTTGTCCGCCTTGCGTACCGCCGCGAGCGCCGCGTCGTGCGTACGGGTCCACGCGTCGAACCGGTTCTCGATGGCGAACAGCGAGCCGCACAGCGCCGAGGCCAGCTCGGCGGCCACGTCGGCCAGGCCCAGCGTCGCGGCCCGCTCGACGCTGGCCACCAGCGCATGCTGCTCGGCGGCGAACCAGGCGCGCGGATCCGTCGGTACCACGCCGGGCGTCGGGTCGGGCTCGAAGACGCCGGGGCGCAGCGGGATGCCGCCGCTCGGGTACGCGGCGGAGATGGCGTCGACGCGGCGCAGCCAGCCCAGGAGCACCCGCCGCACGGCCGCGTCCAGGTCGGCGGTCGGCTCCTCCGCGACGGCCCGCTCGGCGGCGTAGATGCGCAGCAGGTCGTGCAGCTGGTACCGGGCCTGACCGGCCTCGTCGGTGACCGTGAAGTCCAGCAGTTGGGCGTCGAGCAGCCGCTCCAGCACGGCGTCCGCGTCCTGCTCGGTGGTGTCCAGCACGGCCGCCAGTACCCAGGCGGGAAAGTCGGCCAGCCCGAGCAGGCCGAGCCGGCGAAGCGCCCGGCGGGCCCGGCCGCCCAGGGCCGCGAAGCTGAGCCCGAGGCTCGCCCGCACCTGCAGGTCGCCGACCTCCAGCTCGTCCAGCCGGCGCTCCTCGTCATCCAGCCGGCCGCGCAGTTGGGCCACGGTCCAGTGCCGGCGGGTGGCGAGCCGTGCGCCGACGATGCGCACCGCCAGCGGCAGCCGGCCGCAGCGCTCGACCAGTGCCAGGGCCGCGTCCGGCTCGGCCGCCACCCGCTCGTCGCCGGCGATCCTGCCGAGCATCGCGGTCGCCTCGGCCGCGTCCATCACGTCCAGCTCGACCAGGTCCGCACCGGCCAGCCCGGGCAGCCGCCCGCGCGAGGTGACCAGCACGGCGCACCCGGGGGTACCGGGCAGCAGCGGCCGCACCTGCGCCTCGGAGGCGGCGTCGTCGAGTACCACCAGCACCCGCCGTCCGGCCAGCAGCGACCGGTACCGGTCGGTCCGCTGGGCCAGCGTCACCGGCGGGTCGGCGTCACCCAGCGCCTCCAGGAACTGGGCCAGCACCGCCTCGGGTTGCGCGGGCGTGTCGGTCATCCCGCGCAGCGACGCGACCAGCTGACCGTCCGGGTACCGGCCGGTCAGCTCGTGACCGACCCGGACGGCCAGCGTCGACTTGCCGGTGCCGCCCTTCCCGGTGATCACGCTGACCGGTACCACGTCGGTCGGCGCCAGCCGCTGGGTGAGCGCGACGATCTGCGCGACCCGACCGGTGAAGTCCGCCGGTACCGGCGGCAGCTGAGCGGGCACCGTGCGTTCGGCGGAGCGGACGGTACCCAGGTCGTTGCCGCGCAGCGCCGTGTCGTCCCCGCGCAGCATCGCCTCGTGCAGGTCGCGCAGGGCCGGGCCGGGCTCCGCGCCCAGCTCCTCGAGCAGCGCCCGGCGGCCCGTGCGGTACACGGCGAGCGCCTCGGCCTGCCGGCCCGCCCGGTACAGCGCCAGCATCAGCTGCCCGCGCAGTCCCTCCCGGGTCGGGTGGTGCCCGACCAGTCCGATCAGCTCCGGAATCAGCGCCTCGTACCGGCGCAGCGCCAGGTCCGCGGCGACCCGCTCCTCGATGACCGCGAGCCGCAGCTCGTCCAGCCGGGCCGCGGCGCTGGCGAGCAGCTCGCTGTCCACCCCGCCCAGCGCCGAGCCGCGCCACAGCGACAGCGCCCGGCGCAGCAGGTCGGCCGCCTCCTGGTACCGGCCGGCCGCGGCGGCCTCCCGCCCGGCGGCGACGTCCCGCTCGAACCGCACCAGGTCCAGTTGGGCCGGCTCGGCGCGCAGCAGATACCCGGGCGGCCGGGTCAGGATGATCTCGTCACGGTCGTCGCGGTGCAGGGAGCGGCGCAGCGTGGAGACGTAGTTCTGCACGAGGCCACGGGCGCTGTCCGGGGGCGCCTCGCCCCACACGACGTCGACCAGCCGCTGCGCCGGTACCACCGCGCCGCGGTTGAGCAGCAGGGCGGCGAGCAGGGTCCGGGGCTTGCTGCCACCGACCGGTACCGGGGCGCCACCGTCCCACACCCCGACCGGCCCAAGCAGCCGAAACTCCACGGTCCCTCCTGGCCGCGACACCCGCCGCCGCAAGTCTGGACACTACCTCGGAGCCCCGACGACCAGCGAGTTCAGGTGCTGTCGCGGCCACCGCCGCCGCCCTGGAACGATCATCGGCGATCCCGGGCCGTCGCTTTGCCGAGCGACGGCCAGTAGGCTTGCCGATGGCCAGGTACCCATCGGTACGGCCGCGCTCGCAGCGCATCCCTCTACGAGGAGTGAAACCCGTGCCACTGACCGCATCGGCCCAGGGTCTTCAGCAGATGATCGGGGAGTTCGCGGCCCAGCGCGCCGAGGTTGTCGCCGCCGTGCTCGGCTCGGGCGACGGGCTGCTCATCACCAAGACCGAGGAAATGGACCGCGACCACGCCGACGAGCTCGCCGCGGTCGCGTGCGGCCTGGTCAGCATCGTCTCGGGCAGCACGGCGCGGATGTGGGGCGACGACCGGGTGGAGCTCGCGACGGCCCGGTTGACCCGCCGCACCCTGCTGGTGGCGCCGGTCGCGGACGGCTCGGTGCTCGCGGTGATCGCCACGGCGGACGCCGACGTCGAGCCGACCGGTGAGGCGATGGCGGACCTGACCGGGCGGATCGGCAAGGTACTCACGGCGGAGGTCCGCGAGGAGCTGCAGGCGGCCTCCGAGCCCTGGTGACCCGCCACCGCTGACGTCAGGACGTCGCGGGGTGCCGCTTGTCGGCGTACATCCGGTGGTCGGCGAAGCGCAGCAACCGGTCCGCGCTCGCGGCCCCGCCGTTGGAGACCGCGATGCCGACGCTCGCGGTGATCCGCACGGTGTGCCCGCCGACCCGGATGGGCAGGCCGAGGCTGCGCCGGATGCGCTGGGCGAGGTGTGCGGCGTGGATCGAGTTGGCGACCCGGCACAGCACCAGGAACTCGTCGCCGTGCAGCCGCGCGGTCAGGTCGGCCACCGAGACGGCGGCCTTGAGCCGGTTGGCGGTCTGCTTCAGCACGACATCGCCGACCTGGTGGCCGAAGGTGTCATTGATCTGTTTGAATCCGTCGAGATCGACGAAGAGCACCGCCATCTGCTGCGGGTTGGCCCCGTCGCACTTGCGCAGCTCCTTGTGCAGGTAGACCGAGGCGAACCAGGCGTTGGGCAGGCCGGTGAGCGTGTCGTGCGAGGCGCGGTGCAGCACCTGCTGCTCCCACGCCACCCGGTCGGTGATGTCCCACAGCGCGACGTGCCCGCAGATCGTGCCGCCGTACTCCACGGCGGAGGTGCGTACCTCCAGGTGGCGGCGGGCGCCGTCCGGCCGGTACAGCAGGAACTCCCCGGCCAGCTGCCGCACCACCTCCTCGGCGAGCGGGTACTCCCCCTCCTCCGCCGGTGCGGGCGGGGTGAGCAACGGGTCGGCCGGGGTGAGCAGGTGGTCGACCGGAGTACCGAGCAGCTCCTCGGCCGGGCGCCCGGCAAGCTCCGCGAACATGCGGTTGACGTAACGGATCTCGCGGTCCACGGAGTCGAAGACGAGCATCGCCACGGGCGCGTCGTCGATCGGCGGCGCCGACCGGTCGTCAACCGCGAGGCCGGCGGCCTGCCGTATCTCCACGAACAACTCAGGCACTTCGTCATCCCCTCGGCCGCGCACCAGTCTGCCCGACCCGCGCCTGCCTGGGAAGGCCGGTCGATGCGTGTTGCACGGTTTCGCCGTGGCGCCGCCGTCGCGATCAGGGACGTCAACCCGTACAGTCACCCCGTGTCCATGTGGGCCGCGAGGCGGCACCGCACGCGCCGGCTGGTGCTGGTCGCGACGGTGACACTGGTCCTGGCGATCGTCGCACTGGCCGTTCCGTGGCCAGCGGGCCGGAACCAGCCGCTGACCGAACCGGTGCGGGTGGCCATCGCCGTCGCCGCGGTCACCACCGCCGCCTGGCTGCTGTACCGGGCGCAGCGGTACCCGGGGCACGGCGCGGACGAGCGGGCCAGCTGGGGCCGGTTCGCCGAGGTCATCAGGACGCTGGACGAGCCGGACGAGGAGGCGGTCGCGCGGGCCGCGGTGCGGGGCGCCCGGCAGCTGTTCCCGGTGACCGACGCCGAGGTCGGGGTGCTGCAGACCGACCTCGGCTGGCGGTGGTACCGGGACACGACGCCCGGCGCCACCGGGTCGGACCCGCCGATGGAGGTCCCGCCGGAGCGGGTCGTGCGCCGCACGCTGCGCGCGGGGGGTGCCGCGGTCGGCGGGCTGGGGCTGGCGTTCGCCCGGCCGGTGCGGCTGGCCGGGCCGGAGCAGATGCAGCTGTCCGTCTTCGCCGACGCGGTCGCCGCCGCCCTGCGCGACGCGACGGCGCGGCGGGAGCTGCGGGACCTGTCCGACCGGGGCCGCGACGACTCGCTCCGCGACACCCTTACCGGTACGGGTAACCGGGCCGCGATGCTGGCGCAGGGCGACGCGGCGCTGCTCGAGCTGGACGGGCGCGCGATGGTCGGCTTCCTGCTGCTGGACATCGACCGGTTCAAGGAGGTCAACGACTCGCTGGGTCGGGCGGCCGGCGACGAGCTGCTGCGGGTGGCGACCGACCGGATCAGCGCCTGGCGCCGCCCCGGCGAGCTGATCGCCCGGTTGGGCGGCGACGAGTTCGGGGTACTGCTCAGTCCGCTGCCGGTGCCCGTCGGCGAGCACTCGCTGGCGCTGGAGCACGCGCTGCGCCGGGCCCGGGAGCTGTCCGACCTGCTGGGCGCCCCGAGCGAGGTGTCCGGGATGACGGTGGTGCTGGAGGCGTCGGTCGGCGTGGCGGTGGCCGAGGCCGAGGGCTGCGGCACCAGCGAACTGCTGCGCCGCGCGGAGACCGCGATGTACCGGGCCAAGCACGACCACACCTCGGTCGCCTGGTACGACGACTCGGGCGGCTCAGGCGGCTCCGGCGGCGGTGCGGGCCCCGGCGGTGCCCCGGGCGGTACCGGCCCGGGCGCGACGGGCGCCGACCGGCTGGCGCTGGCGGCGGAGCTTCGCGAGGCGCTGACCTCAGCGAACCAGCTGGGCCTGGTGCTGCAGCCGATCGTGGACCTGCGCGGCGGCGCGCCGGTCGCGGTCGAGGCGCTGGTGCGCTGGCAGCATCCCCGGCGTGGCGAGCTGTACCCGGCCGCGTTCCTCGACGTGCTCAGCGACAGCCAGCTCCTCGCGCCGTTCACCGCGCTGGTACTCGACCGGGCGCTGGCGCTCGCGGCCGAGTGGGCAACGGTGGGCCTGCCCGTACCGGTCTCGGTCAACCTGTCGCCGCGCAGCCTGTCCGACACGGGACTGCCCGAGCAGATCGCGCTGCTGCTGGCCGGCCACCGGGTACCGGCGGACCGGCTGATCCTGGAGATCACCGAGAACGCTCTGGTGCCCGGGTCGGACACAGCTAGCGATGTGCTCGCCAAGGTACGGGGCGCCGGGGTGCGGCTGGCGGTCGACGACTTCGGCACCGGGTACTCGTCGATGACGTTCCTGACCCGGGAACGGGTCGACATGATCAAGATCGATCGCAGCTTCATCGCCCGGATGGCGGACTCGCCGGAGGCGCTGGCGATCGTGCGTACCCTGGCCCAGCTGGGCCGGACGCTGGGGATCGCGGTCGTCGCCGAAGGGGTGGAGACGGCGGAGCAGGCCGCCCTGCTGGTCGACCTCGGCTGCGACGCGGCGCAGGGGTACCACTTCTACCGCCCGATGCCACCGCCCGCGGTACCGGAGGTGCTGCGGCGCGCCGGCGCGCACTGACCGGTTGCCCGCATCCGGCGGCGACCCGAGAATTGCGGCGTGCGGATACTGGCCGGGCTCGGGTTGCTGGTCTGGGTGTGGCTGGCGTTGCTGCGCGGCATGTTCTGGCGTACCGATGTGCGGCTGCCCGCGACCGCGTCCACGCCGCCGGCCGGCTGGCCGTCGGTGGCCGTCGTGGTACCGGCCCGGGACGAGGCCACCGTCCTCGGCGACACCGTGCCGACGCTCGTCGCGCGGGACTACCCCGGCCCGACCCGCCTGATCCTGGTCGACGACAACTCCGCCGACGGTACCGGCGCGCTCGTCGCCGCGCGGTGGCCGGGCGTGACCGTGGTCGACCCGGGCGAGCCGGAGCCCGGCTGGGCCGGCAAGCTCTGGGCGCTGCGCGCGGGCGTCGTCGAGGCGGGCGGCGTCGACTACCTGCTGTTCACCGACGCCGACATCGCGCACCCGGCCGACTCACTGTCCACATTGGTCAGTGCGGCCGAGGCGGGCGGGCTCGACCTGGTCTCGCTGATGGCGCGGCTGCGGGTACGCACCGGCTGGGAGCGGCTGGTGGTGCCGGCGTTCGTCTACTTCTTCGCGATGCTGTTCCCGTTCCGCTGGAGCAACCGGCCCGGGTCGCGCACGGCCGCCGCCGCGGGCGGCTGCGTCCTGGTGCGCCGCGCCGCCCTGGAACGGGCCGGCGGCCTGGCCGCGATCCGGGGCGCGGTCATCGACGACGTGGCGCTGGCCGGTGCGCTGCGCCGCTCGGGGGCGCGCACCTTCCTGGGACTGGCCGACGGGGTCCGCTCGGTGCGCGCGTACCCGACGCTGGGCTCGCTGTGGCGGATGGTCGCCCGCAGCGCCTACGCGCAACTGCGGCACAACCCGGCGCTGCTCGCCGGTACGGTGCTGGGCCTGCTGCTGGTCTTCGTCGTACCGCCACTGTCCACTGTGGTGGGTGCGGTCACCGGGGACCCGGTGCTGTTCGCGCTCGGTGCGCTCACCTGGGTCTTGATGGCGGCGACCTACGTGCCGATGCTGCGGTACCACGGCCAGCCGTGGCCGGCCGCGTTCCTGCTGCCGTTCACCGCCTGCCTGTACCTCGCGATGACGGTGGACTCGGCGCTGCGGCACTACCGCGGCGCGGGCGCCGCCTGGAAGGGCCGTACCTACCCGGCGCCCCGCTGACGTCCTCAGCGCGCGCGGGCGACGGTGAGCAGGTGGCCGCTCGCGCCGAGCAGGCTCGGCTCGGACTCGACGCCCCGCACCAGGTCCAGCATCCGGTCGAGGTCGCCCGGGACGGCGAGGATGGCGTCCAGCCGCGGGCCGACCAGCCACAGTGGACTCTCGACCGCGACCATCCGGTCGAGCTCCAGCCCGGCCTCGCGCACCTCCTCCGGCAGCTCCTCCGGGCGGTGGAAGTAGGCGGTGGTGAACCAGCCGGTGGCCAGGTCGGGATTGCGGTGGACGCCGTCGGCCAGGCCGCGCTCCACCACCGGGCCGTACCGCGGGTCGGCGAAGAGGCCCTTGGCGAGGCCGTCGAACAGCGCGGCGAACCGGTTGATGGTCGCCGCCACCACCGGCGCACCCGGCCGCGCGACCCGGCCCGCCTCGCGCCAGGCGGCGAGCCGCTCGTCCCGCTCCAGGAGGTGGTACAGCGGGCCCAGCATCAGTACGGCGTCCACGCTCGCGTCGGGCACCGGCAACGAACGCGCGTCGCCGAGCGTCGCGCTCACCCCGGGCAGCCGAGCCGCGGCCGACACGTGCTCGGGTACCGGATCGACGAGCCGTACCGCGTACCCCGCCGCGGCGAGCGGTCCGGCGTAGACACCCGTCGCCCCGCCGACGTCCAGCACCGTGGCGGGCGCCGGCGGCATTACCCGGGTCAGCACGTCCCAGGTGCGCAGGAACTCCAGCCGTCCGACACCGGCGGACAGCCGGGTGACCTCGCCGCCCCGCCGGTAGTAGTCCAGGATCTCCGTCGCGATCACCGACCAATCGTCGGCCGCGACCGCAGACGTCGGCAAACGATTTGCCGACCGCCCGTTCAGGGCAGCG
>Ga0070658_10001573_pt1 | contig 19325 bp, 15 predicted proteins | sample KBSC13metaG_FD_64664 | JGI IMG/M metagenome (GOLD analysis project Ga0070658, IMG submission 64664) | Corn rhizosphere microbial communities from Kellogg Biological Station, Michigan, USA - KBS C1-3 metaG | ecosystem: Host-associated > Plants > Roots > Rhizosphere > Soil ...
GCTAAACTCGCCGATAACGTGCCCGCCCAGTACACGCGACCCGAGATCGATAGCGCTAAGGCGCAGCTCAGCAACGCCTTAATCGCCTGCGTTCGCTACTACAACGACCGTGGCGGCGATGCCGGCTTCGACCCCTTCGTCCGGTCGACACTGCACAAGTCGGCCGGCCGTGTCCGTTCGGTGATTGCGAGGAACCCGTATTGAGCGCCGTAATCGAACCGACCTATACATCCTCCGGACCTTCTCCAAGTCCGCTGCGCCGGCCGAAATCAACGGGGTGGTTCGCGGTCCAACACAAGGTTGCGCCTTATCTGTTCGTGGCACCGTTCGTGTTGTTGTTTGCGGTCTTCGGCATCTATCCGATCGTCAAGAGCATCATCCTGGCCTTCTACGCCACCAACGGCCCCAAGAGTCAGGTCTTCGTGGGCGTCAACAATTTCACGTTCATGTTCCACGATCCGGACTTCTGGACATCGGTGCGCAACACTGGCGTATACGCCTTCTGGTCGGTCTTTCTTCAGCTGCCGATCGCCCTTGGCCTTGCGATCCTGCTCAATCAGAAATGGCTGCGGGGACACAACTTCTTTCGGCTGGCGTTCTTCTCACCGAACTTGCTGGGACAGGTCTTCGTCGCCATCCTGTTCGGTCAGTTGTTTATGGTCCACTACGGACTGGTCAATCGTGTCCTCAGTGTGTTGATGCCCGGCGTCATATCCCTTGACACCAAGTGGCTCAACGACCCCGCGTACGTCATGCCCGCCATCGTGTTGACGTCGCTATGGCTCTACTGCGGCTTCAACATGATCTACTTCCTCGCGGCATTGCAGGCGGTCGATCGGGACCTGTACGAAGCCGCCATGGTCGACGGCGCCAATGCGTGGCAGCAGTTCTGGAACGTAACCATGCCGAGTATCAAGCCTGTCGCCGTGTTCGTACTGGTGACGTCGACGATTGGGTCGTTTCAGCTCTTCGAACTGCCCTATATCTTGCTCAACGGCGGTGGACCGAACAATGCCGGGATGACGGTGGTGATGTACCTCTATCAGAACGGCTTCGTCACCGGCGACCTCGGATACGCGTCGGCGGTCGGGTGGACACTGGCGCTGGCCGTGTTAGTCATCGCCCTCGTGCAGGTGCGCCTGACAGGTACCTGGAAAGGCACGGAATCGTGAATCGAAAGTTGACAGAGACGTCGGCCAAGTCCGTGGCGACCATACTACTCATAATTGCATCCGTCGTCGCCTTGACGCCCACGGTATGGCTGATCGCCGCCACCGTCAAGGGCCAGGACGACATCTTCCATTACGTCTTCTTCCCACCGATGTCGAAGGTGACTCTGGACAACTTCCGCGATCTCTTCCATCTCACCCGGTTCAGCCATTATCTGCTGAGCAGCGTGTTCACGACCGGCGCGACCGTGCTCTGTCAACTCTTCTTTTCGTCGCTCGCGGGGTATGGACTGGCCAAGTATCAATTCAAGGGCAAGGCCGCGGTGATGGTGCTGATGCTCGCGACCATGATGCTGCCCGGCTCGGTGACGATGGCGCCGCTCTACGACTTGCTCTATCACCTGCACATGGTCGACAGCTACTCTGGATTAATCATTCCGGGGGCCGTCAGCGTCTTCGGCATCTTCCTATTCCGTCAATCGATGCTGCAAGTGCCGGACGAGCTGTTGCAAGCGGCCCGCCTCGACGGGTGCTCGGAGTTTCGGATCTACTGGAATATCGTCATGCCGGTGTCCAGGCCCATGGTTGGCGCGTTTTGTCTCATGAGCTTCATGGGCGCGTGGAACAACTTTCTTTGGCCTCAGATCATTCTGCATCACGACCATCTGTTCACCGTGCCGATCGGCCTCAATCAGTTGATCGGGACCTACAGCTCGCACTACGGAATGCTGATGGCAGGAACGCTGCTTGGCGTTTTACCGGTCGCCATCCTCTTCCTATTCCTGCAAAAAGAGTTCGTTGCTGGCCTGACGGCCGGTGCGGTCAAGGGGTAGGGGGCATGAGGTTGCCGCCCAATCGACTGTTGCGAAATTCGGTGGGGCTTACTCCCGCGTTCTGCCGAAACTGGCGCGAGAAAAAGTAGACGTTGTCGTAGCGCAGCATCTCGGCGATCTTCGAGATGGGAATGTCCGTCTGGGTGAGGAGGCGACGGGCTTCGTCGACACGTAGACGCATCACGTACTGGTGGACCGAATCGCCGGTAGCCTCACGGAACCGCCGACGCAATGTGCTCAGGCCCATCCCGAACCTCGCCGCGATTCTGTCGTAATCCGGCGCGAACTCAGTCTCCTCGGCAAGAACCGCCGCGACTTCGTCGGACCACGTGCGGTCGACCTGGCCGCCCGCCCTCGCCTCCGCCAACTCCAATAGCAATTGCTCCAGCATGTTCACCGCCCGGCGCGCTCCCCATTCATCCGTGCGTTGGGCCAGGCCAATCAACTCGTCAAAGAAGCGGGGGTAATCCCTAGTCGACGGCGCCGGCTGCGGATCCCAGAACCACAGGCCCGCGTCGATCCACTCCTCCACCTGCGGCCCCCGAAATCCCACGTGTCGATGGAACCAGTGAGGATAACCGGGCGCGGCGGTGAAGTACGTGCGTGGGCCGGGATAAGCTGTCCAGAACCACCCGCCTTCCAGCGTGTAACGCCGATCGTCGTAAGCCAGGTTGACGCCACCGCGCTCCATGTACTGAATGGTGTGGTAACCGTCGAGGTGCTTGTCGACAGTGAACGACGCCGTCGGCGCATAGGTCGTCGCCAGCAGCACGATCTGGTTCGTTTGATGGATGATCATATATTATAAATCACGGATCGTATCGTGCATTGTAGGAAGATCATATTACGTTTAAAATAGGTCCAACATTGAAACCGATGTTGTGATAGTAAATTATAACTCAAGCGAGATGGTAATTACTATCCATGTCGGTTTTAGGCTAATCGACAAGCAAGCACAAAAAAGGCTAACAAGCGCAGTGCTCGTTTGGTCATGAGGCTTCCGGCATATTGCGCTGGACGCCCCAACGCTAGTTTGGCAAGGAGTGTGACTTATGGCGGGAGTGACAAGTGTGGCGGATGGACAGTCGATCCGGAATTTCGTTTCCGATGCGCAGTGGCGACAGTACGAGGAGTTCGGGTATCTCAACCTGGGAAAGCTTCTTTCGGATCAGGACCTGGAGGCGCTACGAGGAGAGATTGACGCTATCATGCTGGGTACGGCGACGGTCGACTTCGATCGACTGTTGATGCAACTCGACAGTGAGACGGGGAAGTACGAGGATGCCGGCGTGCAGAGCTTGGGGCACAAGGGGGCGACACTGCGGTACAGGAAAATCCAGAACCTCGAGCACGACGACTTGTTCCGGGAGTATCTCGGGCGGCCGGTCTTTGCGGACCTCTCGGCGAAGGTCTACGGCGACGACGTCCCGATCGCCTGCTTCCGGGCGATGTTCATGAACAAGCCGGCCCGCCAGGGCACGCTACTGCCGTGGCATCAGGACGCCTGGGCCTATCTCGACCGCCAGCCGCTCATCACGGTCTGGACCGCGCTTGACCCGGCGACGAAGGCTAATGGATGCGTTCAGGTGATGCCCGGAAGTCACAAACTCGGACGAATCAATCCGGAGGACTATTCCGGTTACCTCACAGCCGAGCAAGTCGCCAAGCACTGCCCCGAGGACAAGATCGTTTACGCGGAGCTCGAGGCAGGCGAGGTCCTCATTTTGCACAACTGGCTGATGCACCGCTCCGATACCAATGCCACCGACAACCCACGTCGGGCCTTCAGCGTCTGCTATATGGACGGCCGCACGGTGGCGTCGAACGGAGAGACATTTACGCCGTTATTCGGAGAGTAGGTCGACGTCGTGGCTTCGCCGGATTGTCACGCCTGTGACTTCTTGGGGCGGAGCCGCGACAGCGTCCGCCTTGCGCGTTTGCCTACACCGGGAACCAGGCAGCGACCGACGATATAGGCAACGGTCGAGCAGGCTAATACCACCGGCCCTGGAAATAGGAGTATCTGCGCGGCGAGCATTGCGACCGCGCGGTTGTCGTGGCGGACGTATTCGAGGAGGTAGGCGAGGGGAAAGAACAACTGATAGTACTCGAGCATGACAAAGCGAAAGTTGGGCTCTGGGGCGACGACGACGACCTTTACTCTGAAGAACCTGACACGCAATATCTCCAAGCTGAGATAGATCACGAGTGCGCCCCACGCAGTCCACGATCCGCTTAAAGCAAGGAAGAGGGCGAACGAACCCAGCTCGACCGGGAAGATGTACCGCTCCCCGAGCCGGCGCAATAGCCGTTCGTCGTATTTCGCCCCGAGAGTTGATGTCCCAGAAACGCGGTCATTACTGGCATCCTCCAACTGATGCCAGAGAATACTGCGGATGCCGAATGCCATGGCGAACACAACTAGCGCCATAAGCCACGCTATCGGCGGTCTCGCGCCGGCCGTCGACGCGATCAGCGCGGTGGCCAGCAACGGCAAGAAATGCTCTCCCAACGCCACGCATAGCACGCCCCACGCACCACGCGATTTGAGCCGAACGGGGGGAAGTGAGTAGAGGGTGAATGTCACCCACATAACGAGATAGAGGACGAATGCCGAGGGATACCGAAAGAGCAGCGCGGCTGTCACCAGCATTGCCGTCAACGTCAACGCCAATACTGTCTTCTTGCCGGCAGGGGAGAGTTGCATCATTCCGGTGACTTTGCCGGCGAGACGATCCTCGTCCTCATCCATCAAGTCGTTGAAGACGCTCGCGTAAATTGCGCTGGTGACGCCACCGAGGAGCAACAGGAGCATCGGGTAGACCAGCGCGGGATAGGGGACATGCAAGCGCCAGGCAAGCGCGTAGGCAATGCCCGCAGTGAGCGGCAGCTTGGAATCCCACCAGAGCGACGAGCGGATCAAGGTGGTGAACTGTTCCTTATCCATGGTCCTCATTGCCCTTTGCTTATCAGGAACGCCAACTCGGCAAGTTCGCGCTGCTGCGGCACCTGCTTCCATCGTGCGGCAACATGCACGATGTTTTGCCGGTACGCCGCCATATTCGATGCGGGATCGAGCCTGTTATCGACTTCCAGAAATACGGCGTCGTCCGCGTATCCCCTGCTCGCAAGCGTAATTCCTCCGTCTTGCGTCACCACGGACACGCACACTTGATATGTCCCAGGAGCCAACGGCAGGCTGTCGATTTCGCAAACGAACTCGTTAACCCCTGGATGCAGCGAGTAACCCTTGCCGTCATAACCGCCGATCATCGTCGCCAACGGGAAGATGCCCGCCCCGCCGATCTCCAAACTGCACAAGACCCCGTCGACTGCCTCGGAACAATTGCATCTGACGCGAACTGTGACGGGGCTGCCGGGATACAGCGGACAGCTGTCTGACGCCACGATTTCGACATCATCGATTCGAACACCATCAGGCAGCCGGCCGTCATCGACGATCGACTTTGGCCGAGTACGTCGTGCGAGTTGATTGTCTTTCTCGGACGACAGCCGGACATAGGTATGAATGACTTCTTGCGTGGGACCTTCCGAATGCACCCGGCCCTCATCCATGAGCACGCATCGGCTGCACATGGACTGGATGGCGAACAGCTCGTGCGAGGCCATGACGATCGCGCCGCCTGCGTCGATATGGTCGCGTAGCAATTGCCGGAACTTGCTCTGGAAACGGATATCGCCGCCGTTCAGGGCCTCGTCGACAATGATGATATCCGGTTTGACCTGCGAATAGATGGCCAGCGCCAGCCGTAGCCTCATGCCAAGGCTATACGTGCCGACCGCCGTGTCCACGAAATCGTCCAACTCCGAATACGAGATGACAGCGTCGATAGCCTGCCTCATGTCGACATTAGAGATGCCGTACAGCGCCAGTTGATTGGCGATATTTTCCCGGCCGGTCTGAACGGGGTTGAGTCCGCCGAGATGGTCCATCACCACCGCGCGATTCGTATGCATCACGACTTCGCCCGCGGTCGGACGCAGGACGCCGGCTATGATCTTAATCAGCGTACTCTTACCCGCGCCATTATGACCGATCAGTCCTACAACCTCGCCGGCATTGACACGAAGGCTGACGTCCCTCAGTGCCCAGAACTCTCCGTCACGCAGCGATGGTTGCGGACGACGTCCACGAAGGTCGGTCCAGATATCCTGCATTGCGTAGCCCACCGCGCGCTTAGGGTCGCGACAGTAGCGCTTGGACAGGTTTTCGACTTCGAGAAGAACGTTGCTCATGTCGTCAATCTAAAAGTCGCTCCACCACATGCGGACGAGCGATGCGGCAGAACAGCAGTGCGGCCGGCAGCACGAAAATAGAGATTAGCAGAAATGTGGAAAGCATTGCAATTTGTCCGAGCGCGGGTCCGAAGACCAATCCGCGCACGGCGTCGAATATCCAGGTGAACGGATTGGCGTCGTAGATGCGGCTCATTCCCGATCCGGCCACAGCGGGAGCGAACACCGGCGTCAATCCGAAGAGCAGCCAGGGCAAGAAGGCAAGGATCTTGTCGACATCGGTATTGATCGCGCTAAGCGGAGCGAAGCACAACCCCAATCCGGAGCCTAGGAGGAAGATAACACCGATTCCGAGAAGTCCGAGCGGCAGTGTCGACGCCGGCGCGGTGTGGTATGCGATCATGAAACCGACAACAATTGCCGCTTTGATCGCCAACCCGAACAGTCCATCGTAGAGACCCGCCAATACGAGCGCTTCGACGGTGCTTCGTTGCCGACCGATCAGAATGCGATTGGTGCTGAAAATAGTTCGTTGAGTGAAGAAGGTCTCTAGTAGGGTTTGCGCCATCATCAACCCGAAGACGGCGTACATCTGCGGGGCAATCGACCATGCGGGCGTCGATGCACCAGGCCTGGTTAGCGCTACCAAAACGGTCGTCACAATCGGCGGCGCAAATGCCCAGAGGAGACCCAGGGAGGAGCGTCGATAGCGTTGAGCGATCAGTTGTCGAAAGAGCCTGCGCGCAAATGCATTCGAAGCGACCAAATCCCGAGCCGACTCCCTTAGGAATTGGGCTGGAAACCGGAGAGGGCTTTCCGCGGAATAGACTTTGGCGGACATCGGTGAGGCACTGCCCTTTCTCATGAGGCTTGCTGGGATTCCGCGGTTTCATGTGAGAGTACCGACGTCTGCCTTGTTCGCTTGGATGCGGCTCTCATCTTTCGTTGACGCCGCCGAAACTCGCGGGCACACTTCATAACGATTCCCGGCCAGAGCACGAACGCGCGAAGCATAGACCCTGCCGACTGGACGAGGAGAGGGGGAATTCTGACAAACTGCTTCCGCCGTAACTCGAACTTGCACAATACAAGCAGATTGAATGCAATTTTGGCGTAGTACCAGGCTCGCTCACCGGCGTACATTACCGATGAGAAGCGCTCGATGAGCACGTGGAAATCGTAGATAGATGCGTAGCGCTTTACGTCGGTGTCACCGTGTACGTAGGAAATGTTATCACCGCAAATACGCTTGATCCAGCGCGGCTGTGTCGACACGGCGACGCGGCACGGGCGCGACAACACCCAATTCAACAAGAGACAACGGTCGTCGCCGATCTTCAGATCCTCACTCCACCCCTCCGAAATCAACGTCCGTGAAAACAGCAAGGCGGACGAAGGCGAGACACACGCCTCCATGTAGATGGCGCGCGATTGATCCGGCTCCATTAGCCTCCAGCCGTTTAACTCAGTCTCCCGATACGAGTTCCACCCGTAGAACTCCTCAAAGTTGCTTATGTGTCGCTCTCCATCAGGCGTCTCGTCAGTCCAGTTGGAGAAGACGAAGTCCGCATCCAAAGTGCGGAGAGCACGCAGGCTGCTCTCAATGAAGTCCGGGTTCCAGAGGTCATCCGAATCCAGCGTACAAATATATGCGCCCTTCGCACAGCGCAGGCCAAGGTTCCGAGCCGCCCCCTGTCCGCGATGTTCTTGACGAACGTACACGACGTCACGCATACTCGAAACCAGGTCTTGCGTGTTGTCGGTTGAGCCATCGTCGGCGACGATAATCTGGATGTGAGGCCATGTCTGGCGGCGCACGCTGGTGAGCGCCTGCAGGAGAAGAGCGGCCCGGTTATACGTCGGGATAATGACGCTGACGAGTTCGGTATTAGGCGCCTCTATAGCTAGTGCCCTCCCGTATGGGCATCGTTGAAAACGGCGGCCAGTTTGACGGCGAAATCTCCCCCCGGATCGGCGGGGACTAATTTCCGGACCCGTCGCGCCGCCTCTTGTCCCATTTGCTCCCAGTCGTTACGCCGGTTCCAAGCACGCTCCATGGCATCGTCCAGTGCGCCGGCGTCTGTCCCGCCGGCGACAAAACCCGTCTCCCCGTCGTCGACGACTTCGCGGTTGCCGCCCACATCCGTGACGATTACTGGTCGTCCGCACAGCATAGCTTCGACAACGACGAGCGGAAGCCCTTCACAACGGGAGGGCAGAACAAGCGCATGGTGAGTCCTCCAGATCCCGGTGACGTCATCCGTGAATCCTTCAAAGGAGACGTTTCGTAAATCAAGCATCTTTGCCGCCTGTTCGAGCGCGGTCTTGTGAACGCCAAGACCATAGAAACCCACGTCGACCTTTCGACTTCGCCATTTCTCCAGAGATAACACCTGGAGCAGGGTATCCTGCCCCTTTTCGAATATAAAGAGGCGTGCGACACATGCCAACCGCAGCCGATCATTTGGGGTTGCCGGATAGGGGAGCGGGTCGTCAACCGGAGTGAGGAAGGGATTCCGGACGATTTCCGCGTTCGGCAGCCTGAACGCGAGCTGGCGCTCGGTAAGGGCGCGGTTGTGCTCTGAGACAAAGTACACCGCACGCGCCTGGCGAAACGCCTGCTGCATTCTTTCGCGGACAGAATCCATTGGCCACTTAAAATCGGATGCCTTCTGGCAGACTAATACATACGGTACCCCGATTTTGCAGCATGCCACCGCAATATCGATCCCGTCGAAGTTTTCGCCCTGGGAGATGACCGCGAAGTCCGGATTTATCGACTTGATGCGGAGGAGGAGCGCGGCATTGAATATCGCGCTGAGCTTCTGCTTCCACGATTGAGTGCCACTCGTCCGCGGCGCTGGCTCAACCGAGTTCGCTGCCTCTACCGAGCTTCGCTTGAGACGGCCCGTTCGATTGCGTACAAACCTGAATGCCAAATAAGCGACAGCACGAACCAGCAGGAGCAAACCGACACGCCAGTAGTCATGAACGACAATGCCTGCGTCATCCAGTTCCGAGATACGCGGATGCTGCCGGATCACTCCCGTTTTGCAGGCAGTGACCCGATGTCCGCCACGCGCAAGTTTAATAGCCGCTTGGGACCAGAGCTCCTCGCTACCGCCCCAAGGCTCCGGACACGAACTCAGGAATAGAAAGTGCGAACGTGGCAAAGAATCGACTGGCGAAGGCATTGATTGAGGCGTGGAGGGATTTAACAACGGCGTCATATCTGAGCGCAAGTCGAGATAGTTACCGACGGATTCGCAGCGAATGCTACAATTCGCCGGCTCGCAGAGCCGATAAAAACGATAGCCGCCTTACAGATAGCCTATCTATAAGGCGGCTAACTACGGGAGCCGCTAAAAAGAGGTATCGCGAACCGGCCCCTTCGATATTATTGCAAGCGACATCATTGCGCCGGCAGCATACGGAAGATTTCTCAAACTATATTCGCAATAATAATACCCGGTGGTGTCAACGTGTCAATGCGAGCCCGCCGTACATGGTCGACACGCATTCATATGCAGTTTACGGACCGCTTCGTTCGATGGCATTGTGCTCGGCTGCCGCGAACTGTTGTTCGACTTGCCAGACTCGGTCAAGCGCTTGTTCCACAAGCACAAGTATCCGCATAATCGTCAGTTGATTGGTGTCACCGCTGTCGATGAGCTGTTTCAGTCCTGCGATTTCCTGGGCGACGTTTATGTCCCTCCACCGCTTCCACTTACGTCACTCATATTTGTGTTTCCTTCACTGTTCTAACGATCCGCCCACTTACTGTCCTCCTATTACGCCGTTCCCCAACGTATCTCCAACCGTGAGGCCGCGGGGGCGTCGAACTCTAGGTCGCCTTCGGGCGTGTCTCGCATCTCCACCAGTTTGTTGCCGTCCGCGTCGATTACTTTGATCTCGCTGGGTCTGGCCGTGTCAGGCCTCGACATAATGCGCGCCTTGCTGACGTAGCCATGCGAGCCGCGCACGCGGAATGACAACCGGTTGGTGTCAATGGCCTCGAGCTCATGGAGCGGATACTGGCAGTACAGATCGAAGGGCGCTTGTGGCCGGTGGTAGCAACGCGTGGTGAAGATGAAAGCCGCGCCGCTTCCGTAGATCTCCTGGCCAACTTGTCCGCATAGTTGTTCGTCGGCGTAGAGATCCTCGACAGGCAGCGCGAGCGAGCGGTCGAGGTAACCGTTACGGACTTCCTTTGCCACGATTTCTTCGGGCAAATCGCCGGGATAGTAGTACCAGGCTCGGCTGGGCGTGTACTTCATGTATTCGCTCAGGAGTATCTGCACCGATTCCCGGATGTTGTCGGCTCCCCAGTGCAAGTATTCATCGAAGGCCGCGAACGATTCGAAGCACTCGTAGAGCGCCATGTAGACCGCATCGCTGAGGCTTGCCACCCCAAGGAAGATAGGATAGTGAGCCGCCGAGCCGATCTTTGAATCCCACACGAATGTGAACCGGAAGAAGTTGGCGATGAGGACGTAGCTTTGGTCGCGGAAGTAGTCGTCGCGCGTGATGAGCCAGAGCCGAAGCGCCGCGATTGCGCCCCACGCGCAGATGTTGCTCTGGTAGGCGAGCTCAAACCCGCGTTCGCGCATTGCGTCGATAGCCTTTTTGGCCTCGTCGATGTACTTCTTGTTCTCGGTCATGTCCCACGCCTGCAGCATGACGTAGGCATAGAGCCCGCCGGCGTCCGTCTGTCCGGGTTCGCCGGGTTTACGCTCGGCCGTCAGCACATCGAGGGTGACAACGTCGAACTTGACCGGCCACTTGTACTTGAAATGACGTCCAACTTTCACGGCGAAGTCGACGGAATCGAGGAACAGTTTGCGTGCATCTTCATTGCCCCACCGCGCCAGGCGAGCCAGATTAGTGAGCGGGTGGAAGAGATACCAGCTATCGACCTCTCGCGGATTCTTGTCCTTGCCGACATTCGGCAGGTAGCGCACTACGCTGCGGACATCGGGATTGTAGAATTTGCCTAATCCCGCCGTCAGGTCCTTCGCAAAGGGTATATCCTCGCTTTGCCACTCGCCGTATTCCATGAGGCTGGCGAGCACCGTCAACTGGACCATGCTGTCCGGGTATTCCGCGTCGACGTACGGATGCAGATAGACATTGTCGTACGCTTTGATCCTCACGTCCTTAGCCGTTCGCAGGTCCTCCAAAGTTTGTCTCGCTCGACTCGGCCAGTCGTGGTATATCGGCTCGGGCCGGTCGAGCTTGCCGTAGACACCGGCGAAGAGGTCCAGGAAAGTTTGGGCGATGTCTTGCGGCGAATCCGGTATTCGGGCGTCCCATGTGACAATCGCATCCGACAAGAGGATGGAGCGTCCCGCCGGCAATACCGCCTGTTCGGAAACAGGCATAGAATAGCCGAGTTCGGGCCAGACACCGCCGATTCGACTTTCGGGCTTGGTTCCCGTGGCGAGAAAGTATTCATTGAGAGCAGTGAGGTTTTGCGCGTACATGACGGAGCCGAAGTCGGGCTCGCGCACAGTGAAGAACATCAGACCGCCGCACATTCCCCTTTGTTCGGCATGCACGACACCCCCGGCTGTGAGCGGATCGTCCTTCGCGCCCAGTACGTAGAGATCGCGGGGCCATGACGGCATGATCACATCCGTGGACGGCCTAAACGATGTCCGCGCGCGCATAAGTGACAGGTCGGGGTCGGGCACCTCGACTTCGACCGCGAACTCACCAATGGGACCGGCGGCGACTATCTCGATGGCCGAGCCCTTTTCCCGGGCCTTGAACGCAGTCAAGCCGCCGGGGGAGTAAGCCGTTCGCAGAGCAAATCCACCAGAACCATCGCGCGTCACGAGAACCCATACGGAGTCCCGCCCTTGCAGTACCTCAACAATGCAGCGGGCAGCCTTCAACCGGGTCGGTCGATCGGCGGACCTGTGCGTCAGGTCTTCCTTGAGAGCGAGTGACCAGGCATTTGCACCTGGAGCATCGCCTTTGATTAGTTTGCCTTCTTCCTTTTCTTTCTTATCCATTTCCCTCTAGACCGCCTGTTTGATAGGTCGTATTTGAACCATCGAAATATCGCATCGTTTCGGCTGCATTAGCACGCACCGGATGCACTCGGCGATATCCTCGGCTGTGAGCATCTCACCCTCGACTTCCTGTTGAGGTTGCTCGCCATCGGCACGCGCTCAGCCGTCATGTTCGTACCAACCAGACCGGCCTCGATCAACGTCACACGGATGTCCATTTCGTTGACTTCCTTGATGAGCGATTCCGTGAAGCCTGGACGTCCTGCTTCGTTGCAATATAGATATTGTCGTCCTTACTTCGTCGCTTGGCGCTGATAGAACCGATGTTGACGATTATGCCGTCTTGCGTCTCCCTCCTTTGGTCGACAGCTTTCCGCCAAGCAGTCAACCCCGATGTCCGGCGCCTCGCCAATTTAGTCGATCGGCTCGCCTCCGGTGACGCCGTACACCATGCCGGTCACGTAGCTGGCCTCGGGCGACGCCAGAAAAACGTAGACTGGCGCTAGCTCTGCCGGCTGCGCCGGGCGTTTCATTGGGCTGTCGGCGCCGAAGGATTTGACTTTCTCGTTCGGCATCGTCGACGGGATCAGAGGCGTCCACACCGGGCCGGGAGCGACCGCATTGACACGGATGCCGTTTTCAATAAGCTGCGCAGAGAGCGCCTTGGTAAAGTTAACAATAGCGCCTTTGCTTGCGGCGTACGCCAGCAGGTTGTGGCTCGGCTGATACGCTTGGACGGACGCAGTGTTGATGATCACGCTTCCCGGCGTCATGTGCTTCACGGCCTCTTGTGTGAGATAAAACATGGAGAACAGGTTTGTGCGAAACGTTCTTTCAAGCTCATCCGGACTGAACTCCTGGATATCGCTGTGAGTCATCTGATAGGCGGCATTGTTGATCAGGAAGTCGAGCCTGCCGAACTTGCTAATCGCCGCTTCAATCACGTTGCGGCAATGGTTCGGGTCGCCGATGTCTCCGGAGATGGCGAGCGCGCCTCGTCCGGATTCCTCGACCAGGCGCTGAGTCTGAGCGGCATCGTCGTTTTCGGAAAGATAGGAGATGACGACGTCCGCCCCCTCCCGAGCAAAGGCGAGCGCCACGGCTCGTCCGATGCCGCTGTCGCCGCCGGTAATGATAGCCACGCGGTCAATCAACTTCTGACTACCCTGGTAGGTAGCCTCGCCATGATCCGCCTCCGGACGTACTTCGGACTCGCGGCCCGGCGCCTCTTGAGGCTGAATGTCGAAAGGCGGGACCGGATAAAGAGTTCGCGGATCTTGTGGAGCGAGCTTTGTGATCATTTATGTTCTCCTATGCAAACGTCGACGCACCGTTCAGGCCGCCATCGGCAACCTGAACGGTGGTTTTGACTAACTACCAATTTCGTGCTCTGACGTTACCTATTTCTTATGTCCCTTCCGTCCATTCGCTAACGCTAGCTCCTGAAGCGCGGGTGACTCGACGAGCACGAGACCGTTCTCTTCGTTCCACGGGCCGCGTGCGTTTTCTTCGCCCTCATCTCCTTCGCCGGTCGATGTGTCGAAGTACTGGTCGACAAGGTCGGGAGTCGGCGGAATGTTGCCGACGGCGAACGGGTCGGTCACCAGGCTGTCGAGGGCCGCCTGGAATGCGCGCATGTGGGTGATTTCACGCGTCATCAGGAATTGGAGCGCGTCTATCGAGCCCTGGTCCTGGGTGAAGTCGATCAGTCGCTCATAGACGATTTTGGCTCTTGCCTCCGCCGCCACGTTACTTCGCAGATCAACGCCCAGATCGCCGGTGATCTTGAGGTAGTCAGCCGTCCAGGCGTTGCCCTGCGAGTTACGCAGGTCGACGCCGCCGCCCCCGCAGATCGCGATCAGCGGGTCGGCCTCTGCCGCCTCACGGCTGGTTTTCGAGGGTTTGAGGTGCATGCGGGCGAGCGTTCCGATGATTTCCAGGTGGCTCAGCTCTTCTGTTCCAATGTCCATGAGCAGGTCCTTCCTGGCTGGATCGTCGCAATTCAAACCCTGGATCGAATATTGCATGGCTGCGGCTAGCTCTCCGTTGGCTCCGCCGAACTGTTCGAGTAGCATATTGCCGAACTTGGGGTCGGGGTCGTCGACCCGAACCGTGTACATGAGCTTTTTGATGTGGTGATACATGGGGCTTCCTTGCAGCATTTTATTCGTTCTTGCGAGCACATGGCGGTTACTTTCCCCGCAGGGTCTTAAGGTAAACGGCGTGTGCGGAGCACTCATTTCCGCGGGAGGTTAACGGAAAGGATGGACATTCAGAGTATTTTCGAACCAGGAAAGTCTAAAACAGGGCGGATTGAGAGGTACGGGCGACCTATCTTGGGATACACGCGAAAGCGTTTTCCTCAAGCGGCAAGTAAGGGCGTACGCTCCGAAGGCGTCGGCTCAGCCTTGATCGGCGAGCTCGTCGAAGTCGACTTCCTCCGAAACCCGAATATCGCCCTTGAGGACCCGCTCGATCTGCGCAAGCGCATAGTCGTTGTCCTCAACGCTGTTACTGGCGGCGCAGTCCCGTGGAACAACGATCTTATAGTCTCGCATATAGGCGTCGTTGGCGGTGAATAGCACACAGATATTGCCGGCGATTCCGGTGATGACGAGGGTTCTCGCTCCGAAATGGTCGAGCAGTACGTCGAGGGTGGTCGAGAAGAAGCCGGAGTGCTTGGGCTTGAGCACGAAATAATCGTCGGGCGACGGTCTGAGCAGTTCGACAATCTCCCGTCCCCGTGTATTATCGTTGATGCAGTGGTCGATGTGCGCCTTGAAATCCGAGCGCCACTTGCCGTAGTTGTCGTTGACGTACACCACGGGGACTCCGGCCTCGACTGCCCGGCGTTTGAGCGCCGCCAACTTGTGGGCCATCGGAAGCGCTTGGCGGAGCAACTGATCGGCCTCGGGAAACTCAAGGTCGTTGATGACGTCGAGCATGATAAGGGCAACCGGCGACTTGTCCGGGGCCATTCCGTGAAGATCCCTGTTGATGCCTGGCATGCATTACTTATGCCCGGCACAGTCGCGTGACAAAACCCTTGTGATCGTCCGAATGGGCCTGTATCTATCCTCGTCCGGTTTGAATCTCAAGCGAGTGGGAGAACATACCGGATATCCCATTCGCAAGGTTCGTCAAATTATGATCGCCGAAGTTAAGCGTGCCACAACGATCTCCGCCGCGGTTCGTCCGCTGCCGGGCAAAGTCAGCGCGCAATATGTGACATGTGGCAAAAGTGATTGCCGCTGTCGAAATGGCCAGCGGCATGGTCCTTACTACTATCGTGTTTGGCGTGACGGCGACTCCATCAGAAAAGAGTACATCAAGAGTAAGGACGTTGACCACATACGGGCTTGTTGCAAGGCCCATGAAGACATGCTCCGCTTGGTCGTGCAGCTACGGTCGGAGCGTCGACGGTTGACGGGCAATATCAGGAAGGCGGTAACGGCAACTAAACGGTTGATCCGTGATCCCTGGTAGTCTATTTAGTGATGTCGTCGATGATAATGACGGCGCCGTTGGTTTTCCCGGACGAGGTGAGGAGCGGTGAACAGCTCGCACGGCAGTGGATCTGACGCCCTCGGCGATCGGTTGCTCCCACCACGATTTCCTCGAAGTTTGTCTTGGCGGACAGACAGTTTCGAATCGGCTCTCGAACAGCTTCCACTGGAAAGCCAATGTCGAGATTGAGGAAGTTTTTCGTTAGTACTTCCTCGGACCGCAGGCCCCAGAGGTCCTCGGATTTCCGGTTCCATACCCGTACATGCATGTCGGTGTCGATTACCGCAACGCAACTGTGGAGGCTCGAGAGGATTGACTCCATGAAGTCGTTAGTTTGATTTAACTCCAGACTACGCTGACGTAGCTCGTCGTTGGTCGCCTGCAACTCCTCGTTCGTCGCCTGAAGCTCCTCATTCATCGTCTCAAGCTCTTCGTTTGTAGACTGTAGCTCCTGGTTGGTAGTTTCCAACTCTTCTGTGGACGAATGCAGTTCTTCGTTTATAGTTTCGAGTTCCTCATTTGTCGATTGCAGTTTATCGTACGCCGTCTGGAGCTGCCGATTAGCTTGTTTAAGTTCTTCCTCCAGCCGCTTGTAGCGGGTCACGTCGACGAACGAAATGCCCACTCCCAGCATATTTCCGCGCTTCTCGATCAAAGGCGCTATCTGTATGTCGAAGCGGCTGACGCTGCCGTTTCGGCCAGGCCATTCGACATTGCTGAAGATCAGCGGTTTTCGCTCCACGATGACCTGTTCTATGCGTGAACGCAATTCCGCCGGCCGATACGATATTTCCAGGTCCTGCAGTGGACGGCCTACGTCGCGGTTTGAGAGACGGAAGAGCGCCTTGGCGGCCTCATTGAACACCCCAAGGTTACCGTCAATATCGACCGCTACTTGAGCGATGGGGCTCATATCGGCCAGATGACTGCGGACGTTGCTGTCCGTGGGACTGCCGGTGTTGACGGGCGGATCCTGCATCGGGCGGGCGAACTGCTTGCCGTTAGTGGCGGGTACTTTGGCGAAGACGCGCGGGCGAAGGTCGACGGGGGTGAACAGACTGCCGTGACTAAACAGCATTTCGGCTCGCCCGAGAAACAGAAAGCCTGAACTGTCTAGAGCGAAATGGAAACGGTTTAGTATTATTGTCTGGAGGTCGGAATTGAAGTACATCAATGTATTACGGCAGATCAGCAAATCAATGCGAGATATCGGTGGATCCTGAATGATATCTTGCCTGCCAAAGATCACGGCTCGGCGAAGCTCTTTATGGAAGACGTATTTCTTGTCCACAATGTCGAAGTAGCGGACGCGAAGCTCCTCGGGAACTCCAGCTACTTCCCGTTCCGTGTAGGTGGCCTGTCGTGCGTGACTGAGAGCTTCCTCGTCAACGTCGGTGGCATAGATCTTGATGTTATCGCCCACTCCGTCGAATCCAAGGGCCTCCGCCATAAGCATGGCCACACTGTACGGCTCCTCGCCCGAAGCGCATCCGGCGCTCCAGATGCGTATCGGTTGCCCATTGCGATTAGCGGCAATTTTTGGGATGATCTCGGTCTTTAAAAAGTCCCAGGCGGCTGGGTCACGAAAGAACTCCGTGACATTGATCAGAATCGTGTTGAAGACGTGGGCGAACTCGTCGGGGTGGACTTCGAGGTAGTTGAGGTAGCTCGCATAATCTTCCACTCCTATCAACTGCATTCGCTTGTCAACGCGGCGCATTAGACTGGAGCGCTTGTAGCCGGTGAAGTCGAAACCCCGGTTTTGCTTGATGTAATTAAGCAGCGCTTCGAAGGTGGGATCAGAGGGCGGTGGATTCATTGCTCGAGTTCTCTTGGCGACGTGCAACCTGAGATGTACCGCACCTGCGTTCAATGCCATGTGGAAGTTCGGCTTTGCAACGTAAACGCATACTTACCCGCCTCGCAAACGACTCAAGCACCAGTTGTCGGTCACCAAAAACATGAATTGGAGGGCTCCTTTGCTCGACTATCGTGGGTGACTCTGTGGGTATGAAATAGAAGCTCTTAATTCCTGGTGTAGTACAAGAGGAGAACGCCTACTACCTGAAAGGAAGTGCAACAGAATCAAAATGTCGACCGGCAACATTTCACACATCGACGCAACTCGTGCGCGTTTGGAGAAGTTGAGGGCGATGTCCAGATCCATCCCGGTATCCGAAGCCAATTTGCTGCGGGAGGCGTTCTTTGAGCTGACCGAAAGTCTGGACGAACTCTCAGTCGCAGAGGAAGAGATCCATCTGCAATCTGAACAATTGCGCATCTCCCGGGATGTGATTGAAGCGGAACGGACGCGTTACCGGCAGCTCTTCGATCTGGCTCCCGACGGATACCTCGTCACCGACAAACTGGGCGTAATACTGGAAGCGAACGCGGCAGCGCTCAGGATGCTGAATTGTTCAAACCGACAGATCGTTGGGAAGCCGCTCACTATGTTCCTGGTAGCGGACGAGCGCCGCAATCTTCGAAATGTACTGAGCGACCTCCACCGGGCCAGTTATATCTCTGATTGGGAGACGGTTATTAAGCCGGCGGGAGGTGCTCCGACGTTCTACACGTCGGTGACTATTGGCCGCGACGCGGCTATCTGGGACGAGACGCAGTTCATCCGGTGGATCTTCCGCGACATCACTGAACAGAAACGGGACCAGGCAAAGATCCTGGCGCTCGGCGAGGAGTTGGAACGGCGCGTACAGGAGCGAACGCATCAACTTGAAGCCGCCTCTCACCATGAGCGTGAGAGCGCGAGCGTGTTTGAGCAGGCTATGCTGCATACACCCCGTATTCAGTGCGACACGGTCTGCGTCGAAACATATTACGAGGCGGCTCTTGGACAATCGGGAGTTGGCGGAGATTTTTACGATGTGGTCGGTTTCCGGCGCACAGAAGACGATGGGAGCGAATCCGATTACCTGGCTATCGTCGTGGGCGACGTCTCCGGAAAAGGGCTCCATGCTGCTGGGTTCGCGGCTTCCGTCAAGTTCACGCTACGCGGATTGATACGTCGGGAACGCACCATTGAGGATATCTTTGACAGGCTGAACGAGTTCGTCCGGACCTCTAAGCTCTATGGTGATTGGAGCGACGGCGCCGATGACGATAGCCGACACGTAGAGCCGTTTATAGTCCTGGCTGCGGTCCTTGTCAATCAGGTCAGCGGTGTCTGTGAACTTATTACGGCGGGGGCTGAATCTGTGATTGCAATTCGTCCCGATGGTACACGTACTGAACTTGTGACCAAGTCGATGCCGCTCGGCATTGTCGATAATTACCCATACAGGCGCGGAGAGTACCGACTGGAATCTGGTGAAGTTCTCGTGCTCACCACCGACGGCATAACCGGATCGCGTTCCGAGGGCAGGTTCTTCGGAACGGATGGAATCGCAAATTCCCTCTTGTCGACGCAAGGTTCGCCCCTTCGTCAGCGGGCCGAACACATCGTCGAATCCGCGCGACGTCATTTCCACGGCGCGTTCTCGGACGACGTCTGCCTGGTTCTTGCCGAACGCAAATAATTTCAAAAA
>Ga0070658_10001578_pt1 | contig 19294 bp, 18 predicted proteins | sample KBSC13metaG_FD_64664 | JGI IMG/M metagenome (GOLD analysis project Ga0070658, IMG submission 64664) | Corn rhizosphere microbial communities from Kellogg Biological Station, Michigan, USA - KBS C1-3 metaG | ecosystem: Host-associated > Plants > Roots > Rhizosphere > Soil ...
TCCACCGGACAGCGGACCGACTGCTCGGCGAGAAGGCGGCACTTCCCGCCGCCCTGACTCCGCTCGGTGTCACCGCGGCGCTGCGGCGGAGGCTGGCGCAGTAGTCCGGCCTCGACGCTTCCGTTTGTCGCCTGCAGACAAGCCGCGCCCCGTGCACGCCGCTCATTGCCCATGTGGTAATGGCCGGAGCGTGCCCATCGTGTAGGCTCCTCCCCGCACATGCAGACAGCGACGCGGAGCGGGACAATGGCGAGAGCGCAGCAGGAAGCGCTGGCGATGACGCCAGCCACTCACGTGCCCGGCAGCCGGATCGCACAGGCCAGGCACGTTGCTTCGTCCCCCATCCCCGACGGCACGGTACTCGTCGACGCGCGCACCGGACGCCGGATTCGGCTCGATCACTTCGGCAGCCGCCTCTGGCAGGCGCTCTCGGGTGAGCTCACCCTTCCATCGCTCATGACGGCACTGCGCGATGAGGGGACGCCAGCCGAACGGCTCGCCGAGGACGTGACTCGACTGCTGGCGCGATGGCAACGGCAGGGACTGGTGCATTGGTGCTGACGGTGGGATGCGATCCCTCGACCGGATCACCGGAGGAGCTCCGTCATGAGGATCGCAATCCTTGCTGGCGCCGGAAGCCGACACGAAGTCTCGCGGCAGCTCGATCCACTCGGCGAGGTCACCTGGTGCGACGATAGCGCGTCGCTCGTCGCCGAGGTGCGTAGCGGCGGCGTGGGCGCGGTGGTGACCGGGCTGAGCGACGAACGAAGGCGCTCCGTGGCACCGCTGGTCAGCGACATCGCCGATTACCAGCCATCGCTGCCGATGATCATCAGCACGCGCGTGGACCGTGCGGCGATCGATGGATTGCTCGCGGTGCTCACGCTCGGACTGCGGATGGAATGCGCCGTGCGTCCGTTCGCGCGGCTCGATCGTGTCGTGCGGTTCATGCTCGCGGAGAACTATCGTCCCGGCGTCGCACCGCTGCTTCTCCATCACTTCATGCCGCACGTACCGCCGGCGCTCGCGATGTTCCTCGTGCTGGCGATCCTCGAGGCACCGGCACGACGCAGCGTCGCGGAGCTGGCGGCGTGGAGCCGATCATCGGTGCGTACGATCGAGCGTCACCTGAGCCGCGAGCGCTGGCCAACGGCACATGTGGTCGCGCACGCGTTCTCCGCGCTCGACGCGGTCTGGCTCATGACGGAGTACGGCTGGTCGGCGCGCCGCGTACAGGAGGTGCGCAGGTTCTCGCACCCCAGCGGGGTGACGCGGCTGTTGTCCACGTACGCCGGGACGAAGCCGGCGACGCTGATCGCCGACGGCGGATTTCCGGCGGCGCTCGATCATGTCGCCCGATTGCTCACCCTGTCCTGAGCACGAGTTTCCGTGCTGTCGCATTCCCGCAATCCGGACGTCTTCGCGCAACTGTGACGCATCGAGGCGATTTCACCTCGTCGCCAGGCCGCGTAGCCTCCGTGCGGAGACGAGGGAGAGGCGAGGATGTTGTTCACGTTGCGCCGCACGCAGGCACCCCGAGACCTGACGAGATCCAGATTCCGGCGTGCAGAGGGCGTGCTGATGACACGCCAAGGCGAAGAGCTCCTGCTCCTCGACACCCGCGCAGAACGTTACTACACGCTGAACGACGTTGGCGCGGTCGCGTGGAGCACGCTTGCGGAGCCAGGTACGTGCGCGGCGATCGTCGAGGCAATTCGGCGCGAGTTCGCTGAATCGGCGGCACCCGAGCTCGCGGTCATCCGGCGTGACGTCGCGCGGCTGATGGACCAGCTGGTGGCCGCCGGCCTCGTGTCCGTCGAACGCTGTCCACGCGGTACGGCGCCGTGAGACCTGTTGCTCCACCGTCCGTCGCAATGACGATGCTCCGGCTCACGATGCTGAAGCTGGCACTGGCGCTGTTCGGGTTCGGACGCACGGTGCGGTGGATCCGGCGCGACGTCGATCACGCTTCGCCGAGCGACGCGGACGATGCGTTCGTCGTGCGCAGCGAGTACGCGATCGCGATGGCGGCCGCGCTCTATCCGGGACGTGCCGCCTGTCTGGAACGGTCGCTCATGCTCTACTGGTGGCTCCGTCGTGCGGGCGTGCCGGTGCAATTCCGGATGGGAGCACAGCTCTATCCCTTCCTCGCGCACGCGTGGGTGGAGCTCGATGGGCGCGTCATCAACGACGTCGCCGAACACGTGAAGCTCTTTCGCCCCATCGAGGGGATCGCGTCATGAGCTTTTTCGCCTGCGTCGTCAACGTCGAAGGCGGCCCGATCCCGCCGGCGTATCGGAGCGCGATCGAGGCGTCACCATTCCGGCGTTCGTTGAGCCTCGAGTGGTGTTCGACGACTGGCTTCATCGGAGCGATCGGCGTACGCGACGGGCGGCCGACCGCTGCAATTACACTCGACGATGGTGCAGTCGCCATCGGTGACGTTCGACTCGACAACCGGGTGGAGCTCGTCCGGCGGTGCGCTGGGATCCGGCCACCGCACAGCGACCTCGAACTGGCGCTCCGGGTGGTGCATCGAACTGACGGCGCAGCCGCTGGCCGGATGCTCGGTGATTTCTCGTTCGTCGCATGGGACCCCGCGCGTCGGTCGCTGCTCGCAGCCCGAGACACTTTCGGAGTCCGCAAGCTGTTCCACGCCACCGATGGAGCGCTGTGGTTCTTCGCGTCGCACGCCAGCACGCTCGCACGCGACGAGCGGTACGACCTGGAGTATCTCGTCGATCGCCTTGCCCAGTCCCGCAGTGCACTGACTCGCACCGTCTTCGTCGACGTGAGCGCGGTCCCTCCCGCCAGTGTCCTCCTCGTCCGCCGCGGGCAGGCTGGCATCGCCGCCTACTGGTCCGCCTCGGAGGCGCAGGAAGCCACCACATCGGGCGCATCACCTGGTGACTGGTGCGAGCAGTTCAGGGAACTGCTCATCGAGTCGGTGCGCCTGCGTGCCTCCGACGACGTACCCGTGTGGTCGCACCTCTCCGGCGGACTCGATTCCTCGTCCGTCGTAAGCATCGCGCAATGGCTCAGCGGTCGAGGAGGACTGCCTGCTCCGCTCGCCGGGACGATCACCTACACCGATTCTCTGGGCACGAGCGCCGACGAGCGGGAGTACTCCGACGCCGTGGTAACGCCCTTCGACCTTCGCAACGAGTTGATCCCGCACCACGTCGAGATACCGGAGCATCTGGCCGACGTGCCGCTGCGCGACCAGCCGAACTATCCGCTCTCGATGGCGCTGCGCGACCAGGCTGCGACAAGGATCGTCTACGATGCCGGCGGTCGCGTCCTGCTCACCGGCGAAGGCGGCGACAGTCTCGTCGCCGGCACGATGTTCTTCTTCGCCGACTGGATGGTGACGGGGCGTGCCGTCGACGCGGTGCGGGAGATGGCGCATCGCGCCGCACTGGGCCACGTCTCGTTCTGGCGGCTCGCCTACGAGAACGCCTTCCTTCCGCTGCTGCCGCGCGCCCCTCGTCGCCTTCTCACCCGTGCGCGCACCGGCTCGACACCGCCGTGGATCCCGGCGCGCGTCGCACGGAAGCACAGGCTCGCGTCGCGCTCGGCTCACGACCTCGTGTATGCGGGACGCATTGGACGGAAATTCGCCGATGCCGCTCGCTACACGATCGGCTCGATCTCCTCTGGTCTACCGCTCGGCCCGCGCAATGAGCTCCTCGATGTGCGGCACCCGTATCTGCATCGGCCGCTCGTCGAGCTGGCGCTGGGACTTTCGCCGGAGCTGTGCGTGCAGCCGCATGCGCGAAAGTGGATCCTGCGCGAGGCGATGCGCGGCATCCTGCCGGAGAAGGTCCGCACCCGTATCGGAAAGGGAGCACTGGATGGACTGAACGTCTGGTCGATGAGGCGCGATGCGCAGCGTATCGACGCGCTGCTCGAACATTCTCTCCTCGCCGATCTGGGGTGCCTCGATGTCGACGCGTTGCGGCACGTGCTCGACGACATCCGGCACGGAACGAATCACCACGCGGGCTGGCGGGACATACTGGGCACCGCGCTCGACGTGGAGATGTGGCTTCGACTGCGATCCGGCCGGTGGGCGGCGACGGACACGCAGGGCATGACCCACGCGAGACGTTCGCAACGCTCGCGCACACTTATAACCGGACATTCGTCCAGGAGCATCGTATGAAGCGCTACAGCTCACCACGGCTCGTCGAGATCGGACCCATCACCACCGTCACCCAAGGCCCCTTCGAGGGAAGCGGCGACGCAGACAACCTGCAGACCGTCCCCGTGGGTTCGGTCGGCTTCAACCTCTGACGCACGACATCCAGTCAACTGAGGACCTTGACCATGAAGACCTACGAAGCACCACGACTCGTCGCCTGCGGCGACGTCACCGAGCTCACCCTGGGCATCATCGACGGCAAGACTGATCCGGACCGCGTCACGCTCGCGATGCCGGCAGGCAGCGTCGGCTTCAACCTCTAGCGTGGCCCTCCGCCAGACCCGCCGGCCGGATCGTTTCTCGAGCGGGGCGTCGCACCATCGACGCCCCGCTCCAACGCTGCAGCTCCAAGGTGTCCCGTGAACCAGTCGACCATTCGCGTTGCGTAGTCCCGCTGGTTCGCGTGGGACCATATGGCCTCGTTGTGATTCTCGTCGGCATAGCGCGCGAGCTCCACTTCCTTCCCGAGCCGCTGCAGGTTGGCGAACAACTCGTTGGCCAGGAACACGGGAACGGTCGTCTCGCCTTCGCCGTGGACGATGAGCAGTGGCGTGCGGACGTGCTCGAGCTCGTAGATCGGCGAGTTGCTCAGGTAGACGCTCCGGCGCTGCCAGATCGTCCCGCCGAACTTCATCTCCTGGAGCTGGAGACCATACGCAAAGCCGGACGGCCAGAGAGTGCCCGTCTCCGCCACCAGATCGCTCATTCCACCACGCATGACGGCGGCCCGAAACCGCGGCGTCTGGGTGATCGCGGCGATGGTAGTGTAGCCACCCCACGAGTGTCCCATGATGCCGAGCCGGGTGGAATCGGCGATCCCCATCGCCACGACGCGGTCCACGGCGGCGTCGATGATCGCCGGGAGCTGGTGTATCTCGTCAGTCCAGTCGAAGGGGCCGATGTCGGGGGCGAGCACCGCGATGCCGCGCGTCGCGAGGAGCTGCATGTTCTCCGTGCCGGGTCCCGTCACCCCGAACACGTTCACGTCGTTCGAGCGGGCCTCTATCGGATACGGATAGACGACGAGTGGGTAGCGCTTCCCCGGGCGATAGCCAGCCGGAAGGAGCAGTGTGGCCTGGAGGCGGCCGCCGTCGGGCGCGGTGAACTCGATTAGCCTGGATTCGCCGAACTCCGTGGCCTCGATCCCGCCGGCAGCGTGCGTGAGCTGCCGCTTCGTCGAGAAATCCCGCGATGCGACCCAGAGCTCCGGCGGGTGCCGCGCATCCTCGCGACGCACGACGATGCGTCCGCCGCGCGACACATCCGCCGGCAGGTCGAGCCGTTCGCCGTAGCGATGGTCACCGACCTCCAGCACGTGCCACGTGCCCGTGCCGAGATCGAGCGTGGCGAATCCCGCGCGCTTCGTCGAGTCCTCGCGAAACGCCACGAGCAGCGCGCGTCCTTCGTCGGTGTGCGCCGATCTTCCCGAATGCGTTCCGAGGAGGGCGAGCGGCGAGCAGCCGGCGGGCAGGGAAAGCTCCGCGCGTACGATGCCGTCGGGCATCGAGACGGCGACGATGCCGTGATTCCGCAGAATGTAGAACGCGCGCCCATCCTCCTCCCACCAGAAGGTGCGTCCGGCCGGGGACAGGCGTTCGGTCGTCGGCCTAGGCAACGCGGCCGTCGCGACCTCGCGCGGTCGCCAGTCATCGGGCGCCGCTGTGTAGTACCGGTCGCGGCCGGCGGTGTCGGTGACGGAGTAGAGAAGCGTCGCGTTCGTCGGTGACCAGAAGAGCCCCTCGGAATAGTTCGTGATCGCCACGTTGGCGGCGATCGTGCGCGGTCCGCCGGGGCTCGAGCCGAGCGACACGAGGACGACGTCGTACGGCACCATCCAGCGAGGCTTCAGCACCGGCGCGTGCTCGGAGGTGAAGGCGAGCCACCGTCCGTCGGGCGAGATCCGGAGCTCCAGCGGCCAGTAGCCGGTGGCGAGCGTCGTCGTGCCTCCAGCACCGACGTCAACGAGCACGAGATCGGCGCGCAGCGCCCCGGTCCCCGACGTCTGCTGCCCGCTCGTTCCTCCGCCTCCGTACGGATACGCCGGGTTCGCCCGCAGGACGGTGACCGTCGCGCGGTCGGGCTGCGGCTCGGCATCGTCGGCGCCGGTGACCTTCGCTTCTGGCAACGCCGCTCCCCGTGGCAGCGCGGGCATGACGATCATCCGACCGTCCGGCGTCCATAGTGGGTACTGGATCGCGCGATGGGCCCTGACGATAGCATCTCCCACGCGCCGGGTCCTGCCCGTGGCGGTCTCCCGGATCCACAGGTGCACGACGCCACCCTCGTCGGAGTAGAAGGCGAGGTATCGCCCGTCGGGGGACCACGCCGGTGCCCAGCTCGTGGCGGAGTCGTTGCCGACGACGAGCGTCCGCCCGGTTTCCAGCTCCGTGATGCGGATCCGGGCGCCGACCGCGGTGCTCGGCACTCCCGTGCGCGTGTACCAGGAATCCACCGTGGATCGCACCGATGCCCTGCTCGGGTAGATCAGCGTGTACGCAACCCGCCGTCCGTCGGGTGACAGCGCGACGGGCGCGAACGGCTGGAAGGATGGCTGGGCGAGCGCGGCCTCGACGGACAGGGGCCTCGACGACTGGGCCGGCGCACTCGAGGCCAAGCCAGTTACACAGCCCATGGCGCACACACAGCGTGTGATGACGTTCGTCGCTCGCATCGTCATGCTCCCCGGCTCGTGCACCCCTTGTAGCCGGGGTTGTCCTGCTGTGCGATGTCGGCCGGGAACGACACATCCGTCCCGTAGGTCCGACCGTCCTTGTATGGCCCCGTCGGAAACACCGACTCGGTCGCTCGCCCGTACTGCCGCACCAGCCGTCGCAGGTCGCCCAGGCGATGGCCGGTGGCGAACAGCCAGAAGCCGCGCTCGCGGAAGAGCTGATCGAGCCGAGCGGCGTCGGTCGATTGCATCGCGAGCGGCGCCAGCCCTGGAATAGTTGCGCGAAGCGCATTGAGTGTCTGCAGCGCTCCGTTCGCGTCTCCTCCCTTCAGCATCACCTCCGCTTCGATCAGCCGCGCCTCGATCCCGCTCGCCAGCACGATCGGCGAGGACGTGCTCGAGTAGCGGGCGAACGCGTACACGTCGGTGACGCCATCGAGGCCCTTCGACACGAACGTCGTCGGCACCCGTGGATCGTTCGCGCTGCGGAAGTCGAGGCCGTTGATCCCCTCGCGGTTGGAGACCGTGATCCACTTCGACACGCTGACGATGTTGTAGACGCCGTTGGGCTGCGCCGCGGAATACTGGAGCTGATACAAGTACGCGGTGGGGACCGCGACCATGGCACCTCCCGCATCGCTGAACCGCCCTCGATCGAGGAGCGCGCGGCCGCGCCCGATCCTGGCGAAGTTCATCACGCGGACGCTGTCGGTGGAGTACGCGAGCGCCGAATCGAAGTCGGCGATGGCGCGGTCGAACAGCTCGTCGGTCGACAGCGGCGTGCCGTAGATCGGATTGCCGTCCACCATCTCGCCGAGCGGGATCCCCGGGCACATGTTCTCGCCGAGGAAGATCTCGGTGTAGCCGGCGAGGGCGAACTGCTCGCCGATCTTCGCACGGCGGTCGGGCGCATACGTCTGCAGCGCCGTGATCGCCCGTCTCGCATCCAGCCGCGAGCGCTGGACGGCGAGGTACGGGTAGCTCGTGCCCGGCTCCGGCAGGGTACGGAGATCCGCGCCCGCGAGCGAGATTACCGGCGTGGCCGTGTTGGTGAACTCGTCGGCAATCGCGCCGCTCGTCGTGATCTGCCCCTGCTCCGCGCCGGCGTACACGAGCGCGAATCCGCTCACCGATCCGACGCGCAGCGCCTCGGCACCGGAGGCGTTGTTCAGCGACGGGAGCTGTACCGCGTCGGGCGCGCTCACGTCGGTGAAGCGGGTGCAGGCGGCCGCCGCGAGCATCAGAGTGACGACCAGTGGTCGACGCACTGCGATTCCGGTCATGTCGATCATGAGTTCGTCGCTCAGAGGCTGAGGTTGAGGCGCAGCAGCAGGTATCGCGCGGGCGGCGGGGTCGGGTTCCCGCCATAGCCTTCCGCCACCCCCACCGAGCTGTTCGTCTCCGGGTCCATGCCGGAGTAGCGCGTGAAGAGGTGGAGGTTGCGGCCGGTGGCGGAGAGAGTTCCCGAGCGCGCGCCGAGTCTGGTCGCGATGCGGTCGGGGAGCGTCCACGTCACGCTCAGCTCCCGCCAGCGCGTGAACGCACCATTCTCAGTGTAGCCCCAGCGCGTCCGGCCGAACTGCGTCGCGTTGCCGGCCACGGCGGTGGCCTGGTCGGCGAGCGACGCCGACGGATCGTTCACCGCCTGGCAGTTGGCGATGAAGAGTCCACACCGATTGATCTGCGAGAAGTTGGTGATCCTGTTACCGGCACGATGATCGAACTGCGTAGCGATGCGCAGCCGGCCCTGCAGCAGCGAGACGCTGCTGGCGAAGGTGAGCTGGGTCGGCGGCAGGTTCGGGCCGAGGTAGACCACGCTGTCGCCCACCGTGATCTCGTTCTGCTCGATGATGCCGTCGCCGTTCGCGTCCGCGTAACCGAGGATCGGGCGCGCGAATGCGCTTTCTATCGGATAGCCCTGTCTGCTCTGGTTGGCCAGGTTCACTCCGATCACCGCGACGCCCGGTCCGATCTTCTCGATCCGATTGTGATTCACCGAACCGCTCACGCTCAGCACCCAGGTGAGTACGCGGTCGTCGATGGCCGTCGCCGCCAGCATTCCCTCGATCCCCTTGTTGCTGACGGATCCGATGTTCTCCTGGCGCGTGGCGATCCCGAACTCCGACGATACCGGATGGTCGATGAGCGCATCGTGACTGAGTCGCGTATACCAGGTCGCCTCGAGGTGCACGCGCTCACGCAGCAGGTCCAGGTCGGCGCCCGCCTCGAGCTCACTCTGCCGCTCGGGCCTGAGATCGGGATTGCCGATTGCGCTGAGGCGTGCGCCGCTGGCAGCCACGCCATCCACGAACGCGGGTGTCACCGTGACGAGTGGGAGCGATGCCGTGGGAGCCGGCTGGACGCCTGACGCGCCGTACGCCGCACGCAATCGCGCGCTGTTCATCAACCCGGTGCGCTGCGCGAGCGCGATCCACGACACGCTCGCCTTGGGGTAGATCGCCGTGCGGAAGTCGCGCCCGAACGCGCTCCCGCCGTCGGCGCGCAACGCACCGGCGAGGAAGAGGCGGTCGTCGAGACCGAACGTCTGCTCGGCGTACGCACCGGCCACGACGGACTGCAGCGACTGCTCCTCGCCCGTGATGACCGCGGCGCCCGTCACCGTCTCCGCCCCGGGCGGGAGGTTGGTGCCGCTGGTGCCAGTCACCTGCTGGCGACGCTGGTTGTACTGCACGCCGACCGACGATCGACTGCTGAGTCGGACGAGCGGCTGGAACGACGCGGTCGCACCGGCATCCACGCTGTACTGCGACACATTGGTGCGACGCTGGAGTCGCCGTCCGAGCCTGCCGCTGCCGAGCGGGCCTTCGTTACGCCGCTGCAGATCGTCGAGCAGCGTGCTCGAGAAGTCGAGTCCCGTCGTCGCGCGCAGCGCCAGCCATGGCATCGGGCGCCAGTTCGCGTTGCCGCTGGTGATGTAGTGGGTGGCCGACTCCTCGTTCCGCACCGCGAACGCTTCACCCGGCCGCGAGAGGATGGAGAGGTAGCCGTCCTGCGCCGAGCGATATCCCGGCCCCCAGACCGCCGCACCGATCACCCCATCGCCGACGAGCCGGGTGTCGCTCGACACGAGCCCCGAGGAGATGTTGAGGTCCGCGTTCGCTCCGATGCCGGCGCTCGCGTTCGCGCGCAGACTCACCTTGCGCGTTGCGTTGGGACGGAGCTGATCGCCAGGAACCGGCACGCCACCGCGCTCCTGGGAGACTCTCGCCTGCTCGCTCGCCGGCATCTCGAGGTAGCCCGTCTCGCTTTCGTAGTCACCGGAGACGAAGTACGAGATCTGCGACGCACCACCGGACAGTTGCACGCCCGTCTGCCGGCGCGCGCCGCGGCCGATCGGGCTCGTTGCGTCGTTCATCATCGGGTTGAAGGTCGTCACGCTGTCGATGGAGCATGTCCCGGCGCCCGCCTGCACGAGCGTGCACTGCTGGACTGCGCCGGTCGCGAGCGAGTGGCCCCACGCGTACCAGTTGTCCTGGAAGCGTTCGGGCTGGTCGACGATCCCGGTTTCGCCGTAGACGTTCCACGAGGTCCGTCCGGCGCGACCGCGCTTCGTCTTCACGACGATGACGCCGTTCGCGGCGTCGGTGCCGTAGAGCGTCGCGGCTGATGGTCCCTTCACGATCTCGATCGACTCGATCTCGTCGGGATTGAGGTCGTTGAGCCGCCCCGCTGTCTGTCCGTACCCGCTGCCGAGTGTGCCCGTGCTGTTCTCCACGCGGATGCCGTCCACCACCAGCAGCGGATCGTTGTTCACGGTGAGGCTGTTCAATCCGCGGATGCGGATGCGTGGTGCGGTGCCGGCCATGCCATTGTTCAGCACCACCTGCGCACCGGGCACACGTGCGTTGATCAGGTCGGAGAGGCTGGTGACCGGCGCCGATTTCACCACGCTGTCCGCGTCGATCACGCCGATGACGTTGCCGACTTCGAGCCGCCGTTGCGGGCCGGTCACCGTCGTCACCACCTCGTTGAGGCGCGATGCCACGGCGGCGAGCGCGATGTCGGCGACGATGGTGCCACCGTCGGGCACCATGACCAGCTGCTCCGCCGGCGCGTAGCCGATTCGCCGCACGGTCAGCGTGTGCGCGCCGGTGGTGACGTCGGTAAGCCGGTACCGCCCCTCGTCATCCGTCGTGGTGCGCTTTGCACCGCCATCCATGCTCACCATGGCACGGATCACCGAGACGCGGCTGGCTGAATCCGTCACGCGGCCCGTGATGCTGCCCGGTGCGAATTCGGGCGGCAGGATTGCTTCCTCGCGCTCGACGTGCTTCACCAGCATCAGCTGTCCGTTCGGCGCCTCGCGCACGTCGGTGTTCATGCCGCGGAGTGCCTCGCGCAATGCGTCGCGTACCGAGGCATCACGCACGCGCACCGTGACATGCCTGTCGAGCGGCAGCGCGCTCGCCGCGTAGACCAGCGACACGCCGCTGCGTTCTGCAATCGTCTTCAATACGTCGCGGAGCGGTACGTCGTCCAGGTCGAGCGTCAACCGCGCCGGCGCCGACTGCACCTGCACCCCGCTGCTCTCGCGGAACGCTCCGCGTTCCTGCGCGTTCACCGACACCGCCACGCCGAGGAGCGCCAGACCGAGCGCTCCCGCCCACATCATGTGCGACGACGCCTTCATGAGGGATCTCCGGGTCTGATGGTCAGCGGGCGCGCACGATGACGCTGTCGCCCGTGCGCTCGAAGCGGACGTCGAGCGCAGGGCCCAGCGCCGACAGCACGTCGGCGAGCGATTCGGTGGTGAACGAGGCGGTGAGGGTGCGCGTGCGGAGCGACGGATCGGCGAGCGTGACGCGCGTACCGAACCAGCGACCGAGCTGCGTGGCCACCTCGGGGAGCGGCGTCTCGTCGAAGGCGAGGCGGCCGTGTGTCCACGCGAGGTACGACTCGACGTTCACACGGCGCACGTCGGGCGCGTCGGCGTTGCGGGCGAGCGTGCCGAGCTGGCCCTTCGTCAGCAGTGCCTGGCGTCGAGCGCCGATTGCGCTGTCGCCGAGCGCGACGCTTCCCTCGGCGACGACGACACGGACCGTGGAGTCCTCGGCGTACGCCGTCACGCCGAACGCCGTGCCGACGTCCTCCGCGGTGGCGTGGCCGGCGTGGACGCGGAACGGGTGCGACGAGTCGTGGACGACCTCGAAGTATCCCTCGCCCGTGAGGAACACGTCGCGCGCACCGCCGCCGAACTGCGCCGGATACCGCAGGGTGCTGGCCGCGCCGAGCATGACGCGGGTGCCGTCGGCAAGGCGGAGCTCCGTGCGCCCGCCCGGCGCCGTGCTGGCCACCTGCATGGCGGGAGCGGCGTGGGAGCCGGGCCACCCGTCCCAACCTGAGAACTTCCTTATATATGTAGTGCCGACGGCGATCAGCAGCGCCGCGGCCGCGGCGAGCTGCCACGTCCCACGCGGCGCGGGCCGGCCGTGGGCGACGAGCACCCTGGGCGGGCGGATGGTGGCGCGTTCCTTCTGTAGAGTGCGTCCCGCCGCCATCACTGCGGCGTCGACGATGGCCCGGTGTGCGGGATCCTGGGCGAGCCAGCGCTCGAACGTCTCCCGTTCGGCGGGCGTGCACTCGTTGCCGTAGTAGCGGAACAGCAGCTCCCAATCGACGTCGCTCATCAGTCGCTCGGCGAAGTGGTCCGGCGTGGAACCGGCCGGGTGGGCTCGATGCCCAACCCTTCGCTGATGAAACAGGCGAGCGGGGTGCGACTACTTACTCACCACCTGCTGCTGAGAGCGGAATGCGGAGCTGCTCGTGGAAAGGGGATCACACGTGTCCGTCTGCTTCCTTTCCGCCATCGAGCCGCTTTGGCTTCGACGAATGAGACAGAATCCTGCGAGCAAACGTGTGCCCAGCCGGGCACGTGAAGTGAACCTCCTGGCCAGTCGCTGATTTCGATGGCGGCCAGTGGTTCAGGTCGAGTCTCGCGACCTCCTTGCATCCTGGCGCGGCGCACGGTGTCGATGGTCCCGCGTCCGGCTCGATCGTCATGGTGCACCTCAGGTCAGAGGATGGCACTGTCACGACTGGGCGGCAGGGCGGCCTCTCGAGCACGCTCCCTGCTCGCGTCGCTGTTGCCTGCGGCCCACCCCTGGAGCGGCAAGCTGCAATTTTCCGGCGAGCTTGGTCCTCAGCGTCGGACTGCTTGCTCTGGCCCCTTGGCAGGTAGCTGGTGGCTAGCAAGGAGCGCGGGGAGCTGCTCGCGGAGCGCCTTGGTAGCGCGGGCGATGTGCACCTCCACCGTGCGTGGTGAGATGCCGAGCCGCTTCGCGATCTCGGCAGTGGAGAGCTGGTGGCGCAGGCGGAGCGCCGCGACCTCGCGCTGGCGTGGCGGCATGGTGTCGAGCACCTGCTCGATGGCTCGGCTGAGGTCATCCACATCGAGGTTGCGGTCGGCCTCGGGCGGGAGCGCCGGCTCCTCGGCGACGATGCCGCGCGGGAAGGCGAGGGTGTAGGCGCGATCCTCGGCGCGCTCGTGGGCGAGGTGGTTCAGGGCACGGGAGCGTGTGGCGACGTAGAGGTAGGCACGGATGCCAGCGCCGGTGTCGATCTGTTCCCAGCCGCGCCAGAGACGGAAGAAGACGTCCTGGACGAGGTCTTCGGCGGCTTCGCGCGATCGGACGAAGCGCCGTGCGTATCGGCGGAGCGCTTCGGCGTGGGCGTCGAAGAGGTCGCGGAAGGCGGGGCGGAGCTCGTGGTCGGAGTCACGCATCGGCGCGTTCCTCCATTGGAGCGATCGGCTTGGCGTACGCGTGTGACATCACCACCCCTGCGTCCAGCGCGGTTGCGCGGTATGCCGCAGAGCAACGCGGCAGAAGACATCGCGGAGTACTGCACACGCACGAGATGAGTCTTCGCAGGGCGCGCTCTACGTCGACTATAGTATGCAGACTATAGTCCGAGGACAAGAGCGCACTGCTCTCCTAGCCTGTGACTATGCTTGGGGAGGAGTTACGCCAGCGTCGGCTCGCCGCAGGGCTGAGTCAGGAGCAGCTCGCCGACAAGGCCGGTATCGACCGGACCTACGTGAGCCTGCTCGAGCGCGATGAGCGGATCCCCACGGTGAACATCCTCATCGCCATGTGCCGCGCGATGGGCGTGCGCGCATCAGAGGTGATTGCGCGGATCGAGGATCGGTACCGCGTGACGAAGCGGGGAACGCGCTAGCGGAACTGGCTGCGCGATTCGAGGCAGGAAGCGCTAGGCTTTCTTGCGCCGCTTGAGACGGTAGGAATCCTCGATCTCGGCGAGGATCTCGGACGGCCGAGCATTCATGGCTCGACAGAGGCGGATGAGCGTGTCGACCGTCGGTGACTTGCGGTCTCGCTCAATGTTACTCACAGAAGTGCGATCGACGTCGGCACGGAACCCAAGCCGTTCCTGACTGAGGCCTGCAGCAAGACGGTGCCGACGCATGACGTCCCCGAGCATGGGGACAGGCTAGGGACGTCCCGCCTCCTTGTCGTCGGACTATAGTCTGCTATGCGATCTCGCGTTATCGCCTCGTCTCGATCGACTGCAGTGATATCCGTGTGTCTGTCTCGCATGAGGTGGGCGCTTGCCCACACGGTAAGGGTCGGTATGAACTCGCGATGTTATATGGGAGAGAGACGAATCCATCCAGAACCGTAGAGGCGATCATGTCCGGGAAGACAGGCGAACGCTGTGAAATCAGTGGCGAGTACAAGTGCGCGACCCACGACAGCAACAGAATTCCTCTCGCCAAGGGGAACATCTTCCCGCCCTGCCCCATGGGTGGTGGACATGGGACCACGTGGCAGTTGGTGCGGAAGATCTGACTCTCACGGGCCGTCGCGACCCGACCTCCGGTTAGGTGACATTCCCAACATCTTTCGCAACGATGTGTGGTTCTCGTTGCATGTCACCAGCCGAAAAGCCAGACCGCAAATCTGCCTTTCGTCAGTTCGAATTGAACGGGCGCCTCTGAACCGACGTAGACAGTTTTTCGTAGGTGGGACGATGCTGGTTAGAGGCGAAGGTTAGCCGTAATCAGCTCGCCCGATGGCAGTTCCTTCCGCCCGATCTGCTAGACGAGTGCAGCGGGTGCGTTTCTAACGCCATCACTGGCAGTCAACAATGAGAGCGCTCCTCGTTCTATTCTAAATGCGACCGCCGTCGAAGAGCGCGCTGCCGCCAGTGTCAACTCGCGTCATTGTCCGGCACGGCGGCCTCCCCTTCCACAACCCCCACGCATGGCGTTCAAGAAGTCGCTCACCCTGGCTGCCTCGCTCGAGAGCCCCGAGTCCCTTGCCAATGACCTCAAAACGCGGAAGGTCGCAGGGCTGCTGAGTCATCAGACCGACGTGCTGCCCGAGTACGTACAGGCCGGCGTTGATAAGCCAGACATCGCCATCCAGCTACCGACAGGAAGTGGGAAGACCTACGTGGGGCTTCTAATCGCGGAGTGGCGCCGCCGAAAATTCGGTGAGCGCGCCGTCTATCTCTGCCCTACGCGGCAGCTCGTCTATCAAGTCGTAGAACAACTGAAGTGTTACGCGCCGACCGAGGGATGCTGCGGTGAGGATTTTCTGAAGTTCCGTCCTTCCTGCAACCCCCTGTCCTCCGACGTGCCCAAACGGAACGTTGGGACTGAACAAATCCCCTCGCTACCGACTGCGACGTTTTCCTCCTGATCGCTCCTCGCGTAGCAGGTGGCCATGATTGCGCTTGGAGGGGCGGCGATCAAGTCAGGGACGGAGGCACGTGTCTCGGTCGCGTCGTGCGACGCCAATTGCCGCGATAATGGGTCGTTACGGCGGGTGCCGCCCTTCGTGGCCGTCGGTGCCGTTGGTTGGCGCCGTCGCCGGTGCGCAAATCGGCCTTTACGTCTATTTGCGCCGCTGACTTCGCGGGAGGTGATGCATGTAAGCGCTCGGTCGATCGGCTGGTCATGTCGGCCTGCGGTGACCCGCAATTCGTCGTAGTTGCCCTTCGGGTAACCTACGATCTCGTTCGATTGACGAAATTGTCGGCGTAATTGGGAGCGAGCGCGTTCGGAGGGGCCGCACTTCGGCGCGTCAGCGCGCATTCTCTAAGACAGGCATCATGCTGGCCTCGTCCAGATCCCGAACGAGCGCACGGAGACCACTTCGTGGTACAGTCTGACGACCACTTCGTCGAATACGAGCCTCACTCCAGGTACAAGCACCTGATCCTCAAGACTTACTTCGAGGCGTGGGGCCGAAAGCTGCTGCTTCGGCCTCGCGCACCGGACACCGTCTGCTACGTGGACGCGTGTGCAGGTCGGGGGTCCGACGAAGCAGGCAATCCCGGCTCTCCCCTCATCGCTGCCCAGGCGGCCGCAGAGGCAGAAGCACAGCTCACGGTGATGCGCGGTCGACCCGTGCATGTCCGAGTCATCGCGATCGAGAAGAGGAAGGATTACTACCGCCAGCTGAAATCGTGCCTCGCGCCCTTCGGACATCTGGCGCAGGTGCGACATGGTACTCTCGCCGATTATCTCGACGACGTTGAACGCACATATGCGAACGCGCCCACACTCTATTTCATTGATCCGTTCGGCCTTGAGCCCCTCAAGGCCGAACTCGTGCAACGAGCGCTCGCGCCGAGGTACAACGAAATTCTGCTTCTCTTTTCGGATCAGGCGGCGTTGCGGCACTTCGGAGTGGTCCAGTCCACCGGCACGGCTGCATTGCGCGCCCTTCGCAGGCACGAGGAGCAGACTTGGCTCTTCCCCGAACAGCACGAGGAGGAACGTCGCGCGCTCAGTACGCGAGCCGAAAGCGCCGAGCTTTCACTCGAGCAGACGAGGGAGCGCTCGCAGGAGATCCTGGATGCCGCATTCGGCGGCAATCACTGGCAGCCGATCCTTCAGGCAACACCACGAGGATTACGGCGTGAGCGCTTCCTCGAGCTCTATCTCGACTTCCTTCAACAGGCTGCGCCTCTTACGCTGAAGATTCCCGTCATGAATGCCGACGGTGCACATGTTTACTTCCTGCTGTACGCGACCAAGAGCAGGAAGGGCTTTCGCGCGATGAAGGAGTCGGTAGACTTCGCGCTCCGGACTGGGCCGCTCATGCCCGATGTCAGTGAGACGCTTCAATCCCTGCTGAGTTGCGACATCACGCAGGTTGCCGACTTCGTGAAGCGGCGTTTCGCCGGCCAGTCCGTGCGTTGGGCACCGGATCGGCTCGACCGGACAGCGCCGTCGATCAGGGCTGCGGTGCTCGAAGAAACGGACGTCTTTCCGTTTCAGTTATCGGAGCTAGAAGAGAAACTCCAGGACGTACGGCAGCCGGGACGCATTAAGCGCTACGCGTTTCCTCCGACAACTCCACCATCCCACTCCGTCTAGCGCGCCGATCACGCCTCGGCGAGCTCGGCCGGGTGAATCTGCGGGTACTCGTCCCAGATTTCGCCGGCGAGCTCACGCCCCCCGGACTTTGATGTCCGACCGCCCCACTGCTTCCAGAGGAACGGGACTCTTTCTCTGATGCACAGGTCTCGAAGACCGACTGCCCACAGCGGATCACAGGGCCGCGCTTCCGGACCACTCTCCCCGCCGCCGATGACCCATTCGATGCCGCGCAGGTCCAGCTCGTTCACCGATCCCAGCAGCGGTTCGCAGGAAAGAAAGTGCACGGCCGCCGGGATCTGGCGGAGTGCGTCGACGCGGTGTGCGACGTCCATGTTCTCCACCGATGTGCCAATCCAGACGTTCGCCGTGAAGTCGAGGTGCGGCGAGAGTCGAAGGGCGCGCTCAGGTCGCTTGGTTAGCACCTGGAACTGATGCTGCGAGCACGCATTCATCACGGTGAACACGCGCTGGATCTGCTCTAGCGAAAACTGCCCGTGAAACACGTCGGACATGCTGTTCACGAAGATCCGCCGTGGCTCGCGCCAGCTGAACGGCTTCATCAAACGGTCGTCCCAGAAGCGGGGAGCGAAGGGATCAGCGCGGTTGTGCTCCGACTCCTTGACGGGAGGCTGACGCAGGTAAATGTCCCGCGTCTTTGTGTGCGCGACGGAGAGCGCATAGCAGTGGTCGCATCCGGCAGAGATCTGCGTGCACCCGGTCATGGGATTCCAGGTGACATCCGTCCACTCGATGCCCGTGGTGGTGCTCATGTGAGTCCGCGGCTGGTAGTGCTCTGACATTCCAGGGAATTGGCGAAGATAGACTGAACACACCGAAGCGCCAGACCGCCGGATGATAGCTCCACATGGGCAAGCGCTCGCCTGTGTTAGGACATCACAGGTTGTCTCAGGATGTCGCGTGGTCGATGACGACTAAGCAAAGGCACTTGGACAAAGCACAGAGAACCGCAATTCGCGCGAGGCCTCGCACGACCCATGCTTCTCGGCATGGCGGAACGCCGAGCTCCGCGACAGCCGCACAAGAACGCTATCGCTGAACTGTGCGCGACTTAGCAAGATCGAGAGAATGGCGATCCTCTGCCTGAGAGGCCCCACAGCGCACGCCAATCAAGGCCCCGCACAGCAGGCGACGCGACAGGCTCGGGCGACGGGGGCTTTGCATCGTCGTGACGGATCCGCGCCACACGTCGTGATCGGTGCCCGCTATCGGCCGACTCTCAGGAATCCGGTGAGGAACCCCGCCGATGCTCCGATACCGGTAAACGCTGGCAGCAGGACGAAGCGTTGCGCCCGTGAGCCATCGCAATCACCGTCACAGGGCAAGGCGAAGTACACGCCCCAGAGTACAGCACCGGCCAAGGCTCCGTAGAATGTGTGTCGTCCTAGGCTGGGACGACCGGTGCTCGCCATGTCCGTAAAGCCACTGCGTTCTGCGCCGTAGACAGGGCGCATCATCACGGCGCCGACGCCGCTTTTGCGCGCGTCCATGCGCTGTGCGGAGACTGCACGTGGCAGTACGAAGCAAAGCGCCAGAGCGAATGCGAGACGACGGATCGAGTCCAACAACACAGGTCAACCTCCAGGTTCCGTGTGCATTCTGGTGCATGCCGGGTGACAGAAGTGGCGTCCCGGTGTCAGTTGGCGGATCAGACCGGCGAAAGCCGGCGACGCCAGGCGTCGAGCACCACGCGCGAGGGTCGGTTCATCGCGACGTTGAGATTGTGGCTCTTCTCAGCGGAGCTTCCCGAGCTCGATGCCAACGACATACGTGGCGAAGCCAATCTGGCGACGCACAGGCTGAAGTGTAGAGGCGTACACGCCTACCGCCGGCGCCAGGCGCAGATCGGCAAATGCCTTGATGACCGGGAGATTCGAATCGCGTGAGCGCGAGCATGTACCTGATTGTTCCCCGTTGCTCCGGCACGTCGATGCCTGGCCCAGGCCGGCCTCGAGCCGGATGGAGCCAGGTTGCCAGGGTAGTCGTACGCCTCCGAACACCGCATGCTCGTCCCGGGAGGAACCATTGA
>Ga0070658_10001579_pt1 | contig 19272 bp, 14 predicted proteins | sample KBSC13metaG_FD_64664 | JGI IMG/M metagenome (GOLD analysis project Ga0070658, IMG submission 64664) | Corn rhizosphere microbial communities from Kellogg Biological Station, Michigan, USA - KBS C1-3 metaG | ecosystem: Host-associated > Plants > Roots > Rhizosphere > Soil ...
CCGGACGTCCTCCTACGCCAGAATCTGCTTCACCACCTGCCCATGGACATCGGTGAGGCGGAAGTCCCGGCCTTGGAAACGATAGGTCAGCTTTTCGTGATCGAATCCCAGCAGTTGGAGAATCGTCGCGTGCAGGTCGTGGACGTGCACTTTGTTCTCCACGACGCCGAACCCGAGTTCATCGGTCGCGCCGAAGACCGTCCCCTTCTTCACGCCGCCACCGGCCATCCACATCGTGAATGCATCGATGTGATGATCGCGCCCGATGGTGGCGCGATTTTCGCCCATCGGCGTGCGGCCAAATTCGCCGCCCCAAATGACGAGCGTGTCCTCCAGCAGGCCCCGTTGCTTGAGATCGAGCACGAGCGCGACGGACGCCCGGTCGACTTCCTTGCAGCGCTTTTCGATGGCTTCGCTGAGGTTGTTATTCTGGTCGCCGTGGTGATCCCAATCGGTGTGGTAAAGCTGCACGAAACGCACGCCTCTCTCCACAAGGCGCCGCGCCAGCAGGCAGTTGTTCGCGAAGGAAGGCTTGCCCGGCTCCGCGCCGTAGAGGGCCAGCGTCTCGGGCGTTTCTTTCTGCAATTCCATGAGCTCCGGGGCGCTGGTCTGCATGCGGCACGCCATTTCATACGCGTTGATGCGGGTCATAATCTCCGGGTCGCCGACTTCATCGAGGCGCGCGTGATTGAGCGCCGCCACGGTATCGTAGAAGCCGCGCTCCCGTTCCGGGGTGAGGCCTCCCGGGCTGCGCAGATTCAGGATCGGATCGCCGCTGCTGCGAAACGGCACGCCCTGAAACGAGGTCGGCAGAAATCCGCTGCTCCACAGCGAATTGCCTCCGCGGGGCCCGCGCGGTCCGCTTTGCAACACTACGAATCCCGGCAGATCACGCGAAGCGCTGCCGAGCCCGTAGGTCGCCCATGCGCCCATGGCCGGGCGGCCCGGCGCCTGGAAACCGGTGTTCATGAAAAGCTTCGCCGGCCCGTGATTGAACACGTCCGTCGTCATTCCCTGGAGCCAGCAGGCTTCGTCGGCGATCCTTTGGTGGTGCGGCAGCAGTTCGCTGAGCGTCATCCCGCACTGGCCGGCGGGAGCAAATTTGCGCTTCGAGCCGAGCAGCGTCTCATTGCCCTTGAGGAACGCGAAACGTTTGCCCTGCATGAGGCTGGCCGGCGGCGCCTGGCCGGTGAGTTCCCCGAGTTTGGGCTTGGGATCGAAGAGGTCGAGTTGGCTCGGACCGCCCGCCATGAAAAGGTAGATGACGTTCTTCACCTTGGCCGGGAGCGGCGGCGTCCGCGGGTCCATCGGATTCGCGGGATCGATCTTTGGGCCGGCACCATAGCCGTCTTCGCTGAGCATCTGGTTGAGCGCAATCGCGCCCAAGCCCACGGCGCAGCGGCCGAAGAAATGCCGTCGCGTGACGTCGTGTGTCAGGCGGCGGTTGAGTTCGTCGAGTTGCTGTCGGTTCATGGCATTATTCGCGAGTGATGAAGCTGTCGGTATTCAAGATGGCGCGGGCCACGCAGACCATCGCCGCCGCGGTGGCGGGCGCCGTCCCGGAATTGGCCAGGGCGGGCGAAAGCAGCGCCTTCGCCGCGGACGCGTCCTGCCCCAAGCCGGCCAATTGCTCCTCGTGATAGCTGCGCAGGATCGAGAGTTCTTTCGTCGACGGCTCCCGGCACAAGCTCAGGGCAAAGGCCCGGCGAATGCGCCCCTCGACATCGTCGCCGGGCACCTCGCGCAGCACCCGCGCCGCGAGTCCCTGGGCGATCTCCACGAAGGCCGGATCATTGGCCACCGTCAACGCCTGGAGCGGGGTGTCCGACCGGCCGCGCCGGGTGCAGACCGTCTGGAAATCCGGCGCATCGAAAGTGCCGAAGAGCGGGTACGGCGCGGACCGGAAGAAGGTCGTGTACATCCCTCGGCGGAACCGGTTCGGGCCCGTCTCGGCCACCCACTTCTTGGTGTTCTGCGTAAAGGCGTAGACGCCTTCCGCCTGCGGCGGGAAGACGCTCGGTCCACCGATCGTCTGGTCCAGCAAGCCGCTCGCCGAGAGGGCCGCGTCGCGCACGGTCTCCGCCTCGATTCGCACCCGCTCCTGATGGGCGAGGAGCAGATTGCGCGGGTCGCGCTCCGCCAGTTCCGGGCGCGCTTTCGAGGACTGCCGGTAGGTCGCGCTGGTCACGATCAAGCGGTGCATGGCCTTCATCGACCAGCCGCGCGCGATGAACGTGCGGGCCAGCCAGTCGAGCAATTCCGGATGTGTGGGCGGCGATCCCTGCGCGCCGAAGTCTTCATCCGTCTCCACGAGTCCCCGGCCAAAGTAGTGCATCCAGATGCGATTCACCGTGACACGCGGCGTGAGCGGATTCTCCGGGTTCACCAGCCAGCGCGCGAGGTCGAGCCGATTGTGAAAATCCTGGGCCGGCTGGGAAAATGCGGCTTGGACGGCCGCGATCACGCCCGGTTCCAATGGCCCGGTCTTCTCATCGTTCCGCAAAAAGTCGCCGCGGATGTGAATGAACGTCTTCCGCGGGGTGTCGATTTCCTTCATCACCATCAGCTCCGCGAGGTCGGGATTGTCCGCCTTCTTCTTCGCCGAAGCCTTGCCTTCGGTCGCGAGAAAGGCGGTGCTGATCAATTTTTCCTCATCGGCGCTTCGTTTCTCCGGCGGAAGTTGCAAGGCCGCGAGCAACGCATTTTTTCCCGGGGCCACCTGATTGGGAACAGTCTCTGACAACTCGATGGCGAACCGCCCAATCAAATAGTTCTGATTCATTTCATGGCGCAGCTTGAATTCCAGCTTTTGCCCTTTGATCACGATCGGGTGGGCGAGAACAAAGACCGCCTCGTGATCGGCGTTCATCTTCCCAGGGGACTCCTTGCCCGTATTGATCGCCCACCCGGTCTTCGGATCCTGATCGATCGCGGCGCTGACCGCGAAGCCCGGCTGCTCGTGATCGGCAAAGGCATGCTCAATTTCCTGCTCCACCCCATCCGAGGTGACTTCAAACGCAGTCAGGACGAAGTTCCCATTTTTCGCCATTCCCGGCCCGCCCTTGGGCAGCGATTCGTGGGTCAGCACCCGCAACCGCACCGCCGCGACTTGCGTGAGCGGCGCCAGCGCCACCACCCGATACGTATCGTTGGCCGTGCCGCGTCCGTCGGAGAGCAACGAGTTATCGGGGAGAAGTTGAAAGCCCGCGCCCGTGGCCGTCTCGTAGTCGAGGTAACTGGCGGGCGTCCATTTCATCGCCGCCGCCGGTACCGTGGCCGGGGTCGGCGCGCCCTCGGCCTTCACCAGGCGGGCTAGTTCCTCTTTCTCCCAATCGGCACGGCGCTTCGCGAGATCTGCCTCCACGGGCTTCGGCGGATCGGGAATCGCCACCGGCTGACCAAAGACTTCACCGCGTCGCACCGGGATCGTCTCACCCTTGTTGTTCACGTCCGTGCCCTGGTTGAAAAACGCAAACATCTGATAGAACTCGCGATGCGAGATCGGGTCGAACTTGTGCGTGTGGCACTGCGCGCAACCGATGGTCAATCCCAGCCAGACCGCGCCCGTCGTATTCACCCGATCCACCACGGCCTCGTTGCGAAACTGTTCCTTGTCCGTCCCGCCTTCCTCATTAATCAGCGTGTTCCGATGAAACGCCGTGGCAATCAATTGGCTCTTCGCCGGATTCGGCAGGAGATCGCCGGCCAATTGCTCGATGGTGAATTCATCGAACGGCATGTCATCGTTCAGCGCCTTGATCACCCAGTCGCGATACGGCCACATGGCGCGCAGGCTGTCGATCGTGTAGCCGTTTGAGTCCGCATAGCGGGCCTGGTCCAGCCAATGCCGGCCCCAGCGCTCGCCGTAGTGCGGATTGGCGAGGAACCGGTCCACGAGCTTCTCATAGGCATCGGGCGCCGGGTCGGCCACAAATTGCCGCACTTCCTCCGGCGACGGCAAAAGGCCGAGCAAATCGAGGGACACACGCCGGATGAGCGTGGCGCGATCCGCCTCCGGCGAATGGCGCAGGCCTTCACTCTCCAGCCGTGCGCCAATGAATTGATCGATCTCATTCCTCCCCCACCCCGCTTCCTGCATCTTCGGCGGCGCGTCCTGGCGCACCGGCAGAAATGCCCAGTGGCCTTCATACTCCGCCCCCTGCTCGATCCACTTCCGCAAGGTCGCCACCTGTTCCGCCGTGAGCGGTGCCCTCTTGCTTTTCGGCGGCGGCATCAGGTCATCCTTGTCGTGCGTCTGCACGCGCTTGAGCAATTCGCTCTGCTCCGGCTGCCCCGGCACGATCGCCCGCACGCCGTCGATCTCCTTCAGCGCCCCTTCTCGGACATCGAGCCGCCGGCCCGCCTCGCGCTTCTTCTCGTCCGGACCGTGGCAAAAAAAGCAATTGGTCGAAAGGATCGGCCGGATGTCCCGGTTGTACCCGAGCTTTGCCGGCGACGCCCCCCAGGCGGTAGCGCCACCCGTCAGCGCCATCATGGCACCTAGGGAGAAGATCAGAGTTTTTGGGGAGTAACGGGCAACGGCAGTCCGAAGCATGACCGCCAAGGTGGCCGAGTCCGGGGCGCACGGCAATTCCGCGTTTGCGTAATGCGTCATCCCCCGGGTTGTATCTGCAAGTGGTGTGCGCGGCCTCTCCGTCTTCCTCTCCCTCTGCCGCAGTACTTTGGAGTGATGGAGTATTGGAGCAGTGGAGTGGTGGATTTGAGGGAAGGCCTACACCATCACTCCATCACTCCATCACTCCGAACCTCCCCGTCAGTATGGGTAGTAGTAGCGGGTCCACGGCCCCCACCACGGCCTCCAGAAGCGGTGCTGGTCGTAGGCCGGCCGGTCGAGAGAGCTCCCCTGACCCACGGCCTGATTTCCAGACGCGGAGTTGGCGTTGTTTCCGGGGAGCAGTGTTCCAGGTTGCAGTCTGGATGGTTGATTGGCCACGCGATTCGACCCTGGGTTCTGAGCTGGATTGAGCTCTGGCACCGGCGGGAAAGAAATAGAGGCCACCGTCCCCGCATCCGGAGGCGTCGCAGGCTGCTCGCTCTTCATCACAGCATCGCTGAAGCGGCCATACTCCGTGCGAATGGCGCTGAGGTAGATCGCGGACCGCGCTTCCCACGCCGTGATCCAGGTTGCATTGAGGTTTCCGCCATTCAGTTGCCGATTCCGGTTCAGGGTGGACGCGCGCTCGTCGAGGGACGCCACGAGCGTCCGGCAGATGAGGTCCGCCGAGCCGTAGGCCTCCTTGCTGGCCTGCGGACTCTTGAACCCTTCGGCTTTCACCGCACCGGCCATCGTGACAATATTTTCCCGAACAGCGGCGGGCATGGGCATTTGCAAAGGCACCGCTACCCATTCCGTGGCCTTGGGCAATTGTATCGCAAAAATGGCGATCCACGGGACAGGGCTGGGTGCCACCGTCGGGGCAGCGGACGTCGTCGGATTCCCCGACAACCCTGGAATGAGCCGGCCCGAGCCCATCTGGTAGCCCGTCAATTTCCGATCACCGGGACCCACCGCCGTGAATTGGCTCACGGCCTCGTCGAAAGTCACATCGTAGCCCTCCTGCGGAGACAGCGTCACGTGGACAGTGCGCGGACCTGTGATCTGCCACGCCCAGACGTCGTTGGTGCTGGTCCGGGAGTTATAGAGAGCCTTGCCGCCCTGGAGAAACTGGAGATCCGAAACGCCGGGCATGTTGCCCCACTTCCAGCGATGCGACGTGAGAACCTCTTCCAACGTCTGAGGTGCGGCGGCGCCAGCTGGGAGCGCGAACAAAAGACAAATCACCCCGCAGACGACCCCGCAAAACGTGGATACAAACGATCTCCTGCAAAGAGCTTCCATGAGTTTTCGTTCAGCAGCCATGACCATCGCGCGCATGCCCTCCTATAAATGCCCGGCACCGTTTCTGAAAGAAATTTTACAATCTTGCTGGGTCTTGACATGCGGAAACCCGGATCACTTGGACCGCCCACATTTCAAAGGAGAACGACCGCGATGACGGGCACTGGCTTTGACGCGCTAAAGCCATCCCTGCACGCCTCCGGCCCACTTCGGTCGCACCTCCGCTTCCGAAATCCCCGTGAATTTTCCTTGCGGCGATCCGAAAACCACGCAAAGAAAGGTCTGACCGGCAGACCTCGCGGTTTTGGCTCCCCACGGAGTTGGAATTTTCGGAGTCTCCGCCGGGAACCGGTGAGGTGGCTGAGTGGTCGAAAGCGGCGCTTTGCTAAAGCGTTGTACCCCTTAAAAGGTACCCAGGGTTCGAATCCCTGCCTCACCGCTCTTTCTTCCGCGCCCACGAACAGCAATGGCGTTTGTTCCGGATGCTGCGATGCTTGGACCCGTGCCACCTTTCCGAGCCATCCGCTTCCGTCCTCGCTTCAACTTGCAGTTCCTCGATACCGGCCGGTTCACGCTCACCCAGGATGGGGAAGCTTGGACGAAGAGTTTCGAGACGCTGGTGGAGGCGCTCCAATGTTTCCGCTCGTTCAATATCAACGAGGAAGCACGTCTCACGTTTTTCGACGGCCAAGGGATCGAAATGAAATCTCCTGACTAAACGCCTTCCGGAATGGCGGGGTGCAGAGCGCTCAAGTTTTTCTGCATCTCCTGGACGATTTGCCCAATGTCCCATTCATGCTCGGCTTCCAATCGGGCAATGGCCTCGGCCCTTTCACCGTCCGCTTTTTGGAGACGAGCGGCTTGTTCCTCGACGGTCTCGCGATGCTGAGCGAGTTGTGTGCGTAAAGCGGTCAATTCCTCGATCGCCTTCCGGTGCTCCACTTGCAGCAACTCGAGTTCGCGTTGCGCGAGAGCTGACGCGTCGAGGTATTCCCGTTGCAGCAATTCCAGCAGCCGATCCGCGTCTTCCCTGCGGGCGTCGCTCGCTGCCCGCAGGGATTCCAGTTCCGTCGAAATGCCAGCCAGCAGTGCCTCGTGGTCCTTCGCCGCCGTCTCCTTCTCGCGGATGAGCCCATCGCGCTCCGCCACGGCCTGTGCGACGGCTTCCTCCCGGCCCCGCGCACTCTCTTCCAGCGCCCGTTGATGCTCACGCTTCAAGTCGGCGATTTGCGATTCGCTGGCCACCGGCCCCGATGTCCCATCCCGCAGCTTTCCCTCGAATTCGTCCCGCAAGAGCTCCATCGCGGCTTCATGCTGGATGGCCATGTCCGCCAGACGGGCGTCGAGTTCGCGGATGACCATCTCCTTCTCTTTGATTTGACCGTCACGTTCCGCCGCGACTCGGGCGACGGCTTCCTCCCGCGCCCGCGCGCTTTCCTCCAGGACCCATTGATACTCACCTTGCAGCTCAGCGAGCTCTTTGCACACCTGGGCAAGTTCCGATTCATCCTCTTCCCGCACCGGGCTGGATCGGCGGCTGACCTCCGCACGGAGCGTCGCGATTTCGCCCAAATACCGGGCCGAAAGTTCTTTTAACTGCTTTTCCAAGTCGGCAATTCGGACCGCCTGGGCAATTGGACTGACTTTGCATCTGGCCGCAGGCTCGGTCGTTGCCGGAACTTTCACGAGCGCGCCTTCGGATGGGTCAGTTGGGGGATTCAAGCCGTCTAAAGAAGGCGAAACTGGCGCCTCCTCTTTCGTCTGTTTCGCTTCGCTGCCCATCGCGCCACCGGGCGACGGCGCCGACGCCCCTTCGTGCGCGAGTTCCCTTTTCCACCCGGTTGCCCCATTCCCCCTTGATCCATTTTTCCTGCTAAACCACACATTGGTGCGACCGCTTTCCCGGCGTCCACTGAGTCGCGCTTCGCTGGGGGCATGCGCCGGGGGTTGCGACGACGGCTTTTCGCAAATGCACCGGCGTTGAAGACTCTGGAGGAGGCCTTGCCCGTCATTGCCGTCGCGTGCCGCCGGCGGGTCCTTGAGGATCTCCAAAATACGCGTCCACGGAAACCGAATTTCCGTAAGACGTTGGTCACGAAGATCATCGATGAAGATGTCCGGAATGGCATCCACGAGGAGCGCCAGCGGGACAGCGGTGAGTCCCTCGGCGATGCAGTCCGAGAGATCGCCGAGGTCAAACCGAAGCGTTCGATCCAAATCCAATTCACCAGATTTGAGCAAGTTGCTCGGTATTCGCCGGATGAAGTCACGAAGCCGCAACACGACTTGATCCGTCTCGACGACGGCTTTTTGCTCGCCCTCGACCGGACGAACGACTTCGTCCACGACAGCCGGCGGTGGCACTTCGGCCCCCGCCACACCTTCTGTGACTTTCGCGCCCGCCCCGTCCATATCACTCAACCGACGAAACTCTCGCTGATGGAAAATACCTGGACGAATAACAACATGAGATACTTTCGTTAGCAGTTTACGTGCTCTTACCCACACAAGAATGAGGTTTCTCTTCGCGGATCGCTACCAGCCGCTCGGCAATACCACCCACACGGTGAAATGCCTCCACCTCGACTGGTGGGACGGCAACTTGCAACGCACGCGCTTGCCCGGGACATCAGCCTCTTCGGCGGCGCGTCCGTCCGTTTGCAAGGCCAGCCGCAACTCGACATTCGTGGGAAGGGGTGACCGGCGTCACGGCGCCGAGGCGTGCTTCAAGATGAAATCAACGACTGGCTTGGGATCGTCGAGCCCGTGCGGGTGGTGGCCGATGCCAGGCTTGCGGATCACTTCAATTTCACCACCGAGTTGCCGATAGCGTTGCTCGATGACGTCCGAGTTTTTCGCCGGCTGCACGACATCGTCCGCATCGCCAATGACGTGGATGATCGCCACCTTCGCCCCGGCCAGAGGCGCCAGCGTGTCGACCGGATTGCCACGGTAGGCGAGCCCTTCGGCGTCGTCTTTGAAACCATAGGCTTTCATCACGTTGGCCCATTCGACGGCGCTGCCTTTTCCATAGCCCTCCACACCTTTTACCGTCCGAAGATCGCACAGTGGAGCGTCCCCGTAAATGACCGCCACCGCCTCCGGGCGTTCTGAGGCGAAACGGTAGGCGTACATGCCGCCGCGGCTCAGGCCAATCAGCGCCGCGCGTTTGGCCAGCCCGTGCGCGATCAAGAGGTCGTAAAACGCATTGAAATGCTTCACCGCGTCGGGGCAGCCAAAGGTGTTGCCGACGACGATGTGGACGTGATGGAAACCCGCCGCCAGCAATTGCGGCGCGGCGCATCGCTCCGCGAAGGCGTCGGGGAATTCCATGCTCCACGACCACGGCAGGTCCGGGAGCGCCGTCTTCGGCTCCACGACCCACGCCGCACATCCGTCGGCTTGGAATTTGTGCCGCTTGAAGCCGTGCCAATCGTCAATCGTCTCGCCCGGAAAGGAAAGCTCCGCGCGGGCGTAGCATCCCAGAAGTGTGAGGACGGCGACGAGGGTGAGGATCGACTTCATGGATATTGAAAGTTCCAAGCTTACGTGGCGGCGAACTGCCGGCGATATTTTACGAAAGCGTGTTTGGTGTCGCTGGCGCATCCGCAGCGACAGAAAAAGGCATGAGCGGCTTCCCGGGCGGCGCTGCTCAGAAGCATGAGCTTGGTGCAATCATGCTTGTGGGCCAGTTGCTCCACTTGCGTACCACAAGGGATTTGAGCAGAAGGACGCGAAGATTCGGACGATCGTCCGAGTGCATTAAATTTTTCGACATGTAGCGGAAACCACTACATCATGACCGAAGCTGTGAATTACATCGAAGTCTACGAACTCATTGAGATGCTCAGCGCCATGGCGAAACGGGGCGATGAACTGGCGGCGGTAGAGTGCGAAAAAATTCTGGAAGCCCGCAAGGCCTGGCGCTTGGAGCAGACAGCCGAATTGTGGGAGGAATTTTTCGCCGCCGCTGAACGCGCGAGCGCCTGGGTCACGGCGAACCGTTAGGGGGTCGGAGACCGTCACGCTATCGTTTGTCGAAAGTGCGGCGTCCAGAAAGACTCGCAGGGCCACGGCGGCGACCCCGCGATCCACGATTGCTCTATTCCGCTGGCACTGGCCGCAGCACGTCCCGCAGGGTCGTGAGCAGCGTGGCCGCGGTGAACGGCTTGGAAAGGAACATCTTGACCCCCATGGCGGCCGCTTCCGCTTCCGCATTCTTTTCGGTGAACCCGCTGGCGGCGATGATCTTCACCGCCGGGTTCAGCTTGGTCAGCGCGCGGATGGTTACGACACCACCCATCACCGGCATCATCATGTCGGTCAGCACCGCGCCCACGTCCGCCATGTGCTGGGCATACTTTGCCACGCCCTCGGCGCCATCCGCAGCGGTGAGCACGCGGTAGCCAAACGCGTCCAGCGTTTGCGCGGTGATGGACCGGATGGAGGCCTCGTCGTCGATCACGAGGATGCATTCCCCGTGGCCGCGCGGCAGCTCCCCCATCGTGCCGCCGGGCAGCACCCCGGTGCTTTCGCTTTCCGCGGGCAGATGCACGCTGAACTTCGTGCCCTTGCCCAAGGCGGTCTCGAACGTGATGAACCCGCCGTGGCTGCGGGCGATGGCCAGCGTTGTCGAAAGGCCCAGGCCGGTGCCACTGCCCACGTCCTTGGTGGTAAAGAACGGCTCGAAAATGCGCTCGGCGACTTCGGGCACCATGCCCGACCCATTATCGGTCACCTCCAGGACCACATAAGCCCCAGGGCGCGCCGCGGCATGCATGGCGGCATAGTGCGCATCGATGCGGAGATTGCCCGCGGACAAACGCAGGCGGCCGCCGGCCGGCATGGCGTCACGCGCATTCACGCAGAGATTGAGCAGCACCTGGTGAAGCTGCGTGGGGTCGCCGAGGAAACTCCATACGTCATCCGGCGCGCTGAGTTGCGTGGTGATGGATTTTGGAAAGGTTTCGCGGACGATCTTCTGCACTTCCTTGAGCAGGCGCGCGGGCTGGAGCAGGAGCCGTTCGCCCTCGATGCCCCGGGCAAAGGAGAGCACCTGCTTGACCATGTCCGCCCCGCGGCGGGCGCTCACTTCCACGGTCTCGAGAAGTTCCAGATCCTTTGCCTCGGTCATCGTCAGCTTGAGCAGATCGACCGCCATGATGATCGGCCCCAGGACGTTGTTCAGGTCGTGGGCGATGCCGCCGGCCAGCGTGCCGATGCTCTCCATGCGCTGGGCGCGGAGGAATTGCGACTCGAGCGTGCGTTTCTCCGTGATGTCGGTCTCGATCGCGAGGACCGACTTGGGGTCGCCGAACTCATCGCGGACCAAGGTCCAGCGGCCTTCGATCAAGACATCGCGCTTATCCTTCGTGCGTTTGGTCAATTCCCCCGACCACGCGCCCTTTTGCAGGACGGTGGCCATGGCTTCCTCATGCGCATCGGTCTCATTCAGGAATTCCTGCAAGCGCCGGCCGATCGCCTCCGCGGCGGTCCAGCCGAAAATACGCTCCGCGCCTTTGTTCCAAAACCGGAAGCAACCACGCAGATCGTTGACCATGATCGCATCCTGCGCCTGGTCGAGCAGGGCTGCCTGCTCCGCGATGGTCCGTTGCGCCCGCTTGATCTCCCCCACATCCGTGGCCACCCCGATATAAGCGATCGCTTCCTGGTTGGCATTCTTAATCGCATTGGTGCGGATGAAAAGTTCGACCACCCGGCCCGTGCGTGTGCGCAGGAAGGCTTCCCCAGCCCAAAAGCCAGAGGAACAAACCGTCGCGCTCGCCTCCTCGGCGATACCCTGATTGATGAACAGCGCCACCGGGCCACCCAAGGCGTTCAATTCGTCGACCTGGTATCCAAACAATTCGGTGTGCGCCCGATTCAGAAAAACCGCGCGCCCGGCGGCATCCACGATGGAGATGGCGTCGGAGGCATATTCCACCGCGAGTTTGATCCGGGATAACGCTTCCTCGGCATCCCGGTGGGTGGCTTCGGCCAGTCGGTGTTCCCGGCGGCTCGCGGCCTCGCGCAATTCCCGCCGCACCGTGGGAATGAGGCGCGCGAGATTGCCTTTCAACACATAGTCGTTCGCACCCATCTTCAGCGTCTCGACGGCCGCTTCCTCCCCGATGGCGCCCGAGACGACGATGATCGGGAGATCGGCACTCTTCTCACGCACGATGCGAATGGCGGTCGAAGCGTCGAACTGCGGCATGGAGTGGTCGCAAATCACGATGTCCCACGCCGCCGACTCGAGAGCGTGGCGCAGGCCGCTTTCCGCATCCACCCGTTCGAAATGCGACTCGTAGCCACCCCGGCGGAGAGTTTCGACAAGGAGCGACGCGTCCGGCGCGGAATCCTCGACGAGCAAAAGGCGCAGACTGTGCGGTTCCTCAGTCATGCGGGTCGGAAGTGCGAGCACAACCCAGCCAGTCATGTTCCGCCCGCAGGGCAGATACACACCACGCAACCCCGGCAGTGATCTTGGCTATGGACATAAGGACGCCCAGGATCCTCCCGGCCCGGAAGTCGCCCAATGTTTGCGGGGGAATGAGCGTGTGGGCACTGGTCGGATAGCTATCGCTATAGTCCCAGACGGCGCTGAAGCTAGGAAGAAAACTGCGGCAGCGTAAAATTGTGCGGCATGCCCCCGCCTACTTGATCGTGGAGAAGAGCACCTTCCAGCCGAACGTGGCGACGCCGCCCACCGTATAGCCCGCCGCGACCAGTCCGATCGCCAGTGGCGCGATCGCATTTCCCCCGACGGCCAGAAAAGCGCCCAACGCGACCACGCCAAACGAGAACACCCCCACGGACACCATCCCCACCGAAACCAATCCGGCGGCCACAATACCGACGGCCATCCCGCCCACGGCTCGCTGGCCGATCGCGATCACGCCGCGCGCGGTCCGCGGCCGGCCATCGGCCCCATTGCCAAAAGCCACATGGACGACCGGTTCGCCCATCCAACGCCCTGCGGATTTCCACTCGTATCCCTCCCCCTTCCACTCGCGCACCGCCGGCTTTGGGGCGCCACAATGCGGGCAGACCGCCGTCGCGGCGCTGACGAGTTTGGAGCATTGACGGCACGGAATGTTTTCCACGAGCGCAGCGATGCACCTTCCACGAGGATACTGCAATGCCGGAGAGGATCGCGTGCAGGAAAACTCGAAATCCGAAATCCGAAACAAATTCAAAAAATCAGAAAGGCGTGAAAACCGATGGTCGCACGCCCATTCGTTCCAAGTTTCCATCATTCGAATTTGTTTCGAATTTCGGATTTCAAGTATTGCACTTCCTTTCCCTAAGCCTTGCCCACCCTGCGGATTGTCGCTAGGCCAGTCACCACCCCGCCCTTTCATGAAAAAAACCCTCCGCTCTCTTCTCGTCGCCGCCCTCCTGACGACTCCTGCATTCTCCACCTTCGCCGCCGAAGCGAAGCGGGTGATCGTGGTCACGGTCACGACCGGCTTCCGCCACAGCTCGATTCCCTTCGCCGAAAAGACCCTGGAAAAACTCGGCCAGGAATCAGGCGCATATACCATCGTCGACTTCGCCCGGCAACCGGACATCGCCGTCCCGAGAAAGCCAAACAAACCGAAGGACCTCGCGGCAGACGCGGATGAGAAGGCCAAGGCCCGCTACGCCGCCGACATGCAGAAGTACAACGCCGAACTGGCGAAATGGACCCCGGACTTCGAGAAGCAGGCGAAAGAGTCGCAATCGAAATTCGACGAAGCGGTCAAGCAGAGCCTCGAGAAGGTCAGCCCCGCCAACCTCGTCTCCAACAAGATCGACATGGTGATCTTCGCCAACACGACCGGCGATCTCCCCCTGCCCGACAAGGAAGGCTTCATCAAATGGATCGAAGATGGCCACGCCTTCGCCGCCATGCACAGCGGCAGCGACACGTTTCACAAATTCCCCGCGTATATCGATATGCTCCAGGGCGAATTCGAAACGCACAAGGCGCAGGTCCCGGCCGATCTGGTGGCCGCGGATACGTCGCACCCCGCCAACGGCGGCATCGGCGCGAAATGGGATCTCAAGCAGGAGGAGATGTACCACATCAAGAGCCAGGATCCGGCCAAGGTGCACAGCCTGTGGTTTCTGCGTCATGACCCGAATGATGTGAGCAACGTGAAGTTCTTCCCCGTCTCCTGGTGCCGCAAGGCCGGGAAAGGAAACGTGTTCTACACTTCGCTCGGCCATCGCGAAGACCTGTGGAGCGATGATCCCGCGCTGCCGGGCCGCATCAATCCGGTGGAGATCAGCAAGCAATACCAGGCCCACATCCTCGGCGGCTTGAAATGGGCGCTTGGCCTGGCCGAAGGCAACTCCACGCCGAATCCGGAGGTCAAGTAGCCGACGGCCTTCAGGTTAAACGCAGAGCCGCGGAGACGCAGAGGGGGAGAATATCAATGGCGACCCGTGCAGCCACGGCATGTTTGTGCCATCTGGCGTGCGCCCCGTACCCGTCATTCTGAGGCACGAAGAACCTCCGAGATGGCGGCGCACGGGACAAGCGGCAGGGCTGGTGCATTCCGGGCGAGCCGATCTCTTCCGGCATCTAACGCGTCGTTGGTGAGGAAATTCAGAGATCCGAGGTTCTTCGCTTGGCTGATTGACGTCGGAAGGGAGGGCTGCACCAACTCTCCACTACTCCAACACTCCGTTCCCCCGCCTTCAGGATCACGGCTTCATCCAGCGCTCAGCATATTCGATCCACGCCGCCCAGTCTTCCGGCGCCATGGAATGTTTCCCGGAGCGGATGAAATAGCCGAGGCGGCTCGGAAGCAGTTTGCCCACTTCCGGCATCGTCGTGCCGCCGAGGCCATCCCCGGCAATCAGGCGATACACCGGATCGGCGCCGCGCAGCATGTCGAACTGGCCCGAGGGATTGGCCCACAGATCCTCGGTCGCGCACGAGAGCAGCACCGGCCGCGGGGCGCACAGCGCGATGAGCGCGTGCTGATCGAAGGGCAGCTTCTCTGGCGCTTCGCCGAAGGCCTTGAAGTTGCCGCAGAACCAGTGCGGAAAGCTCTTGTTGATCACGGCGACGGTCTCCGCGGTCGGGCGGCCTGTCGCTTGAATTGCGGCCATTTCCGGGGCCATGCGCACCGGCGCCGAGCCGCCACAACCCGCCTGGCTGGGAATCACGAGCGCGATGCGCGGATCGAAGGCCGCCGCGAGGAGCGCGGTCTTGCCGTTGCGGGAATGCCCGACCACCGCAATGCGCCGGGCGTCGATGGCCGGGGTGGTCACGAGATAATCCACCGCTCGGTGCAAACACCAGGCCCAGGCCGCGATGGTCGCGGTATCGGCCGGCCCGCGCACCTCCTCACCCGCGGGACGAAACTTCCGCAGCACGGCTTCCGCGGCCTCCTTGTCATCAGGCACCACGTCGCCATTCCAGAAGCTGGCCACCGCATAACCGCGATCAATGCTCGCTTCGATGGACCAGTTGTCCTTCTCCGAGCCGCGCGCGTGCTCCGGCGTCTCGCCCTTCTTCGACTTCCAGCCCGACGGCACGGTGATCAGCGGATCCGGAAGGAGCGCGAGATTGCCGTTGAAATTCAATCCCAGGAAAACCGGCGACGGGCCGCTGCGCTTGTTGGGGACGACGAGCAGCAGATTGATCTTCGCTCCCTCCGGACGTTCCAGGGCGAGCGTGATCTCGCGCAGCGTAGCCTTGCCTCCCAGCGCCTCCTTGTCTTCGCGCACCACCGTGGCCTCAAACTTCGCCGGCGGCGGAATCGTTCCGTATTCGTAGTGTTGGAAGAGTTCGCGCAGCTCGGCGGCGCGCGGCGTCCACCCCTCGCGCGTGGTCACGCGTTCCCCGGCCAGGGACACCAGCGGGTCGGGCAGGGCCGGCTGGCTCGGAAGCGCGCCCGGCTCCGGGAAAGCCGCCACGGCGCGAGTGGCGGACAACATGGTGGCAAAAAACATGGCGGCGTTGGGGAGGAATCGACGGGACATGCTCCAGCCTAAGCGGAAGAATGGAACGCATGCCACCGGCAAATACCTTCCCTGCATGAGCGATCCTCAACCCGAAAAACCACGCCGCCGCCCGCGCTACGCCGGAAAGAATCCCCGGCGATTCGAGGACAAATACAAGGAGCACGCGCCTGAGCGCTATGCCGCCGATGTGGACAAGGTGCTGGCCAGCGGCAAGACACCCGCCGGCATGCACCGGCCCATCATGGTCAGCGAGATCCTGGAAATCCTGAATCCGCAACCCGGCGAGGTGGCCGTCGATTGCACGCTCGGCTACGGCGGACACGCCCAGCAAATCCTCAGCCGTACCCAACCCGGCGGCCGACTCCTCGGCCTCGATGCCGACCCGCTCGAACTGCCAAAGACGGAAGCCCGTCTTCGGGCCCTCGGTTTTCCGCCGGAGTCGCTGACCGTCCATCGCATGAATTTCGCGGGACTCCCCCAGTTGCTTTCCCGCGAAAGCCCGGAGGGCGCGGATGTCATCCTGGCCGATCTGGGCGTTTCCTCGATGCAGATCGACAACCCGGCGCGCGGTTTCACGTTCAAGGCCGAGGGACCGCTCGATCTGCGGATGAACCCCGGCCGCGGTCAGCCGGCCTCGACGCTCCTGGCGGCAATCACCGCGCCCAAGCTGGAGCACTTGCTCGTGGAAAATGCCGATGAACCCCACGCCGCCAAACTCGCCGTCGAGCTGATCCAGGCCCAGCGTCGCGAGCCCATCCTCACCACCACGGCACTCGCCACCGTGATTCGGAACACTCTGGTCGGAGTGCCGCGCTGCACGCCCGACGACTCCGTGCGGCGGGTCTTCCAGGCGTTGCGCATCGCAGTCAACGACGAGTTCGGCGCCCTTGATACTTTTCTGCGGCATTTGCCGCAATGCCTGCGGCCCGGCGGGCGGGTCGCCATCCTCACTTTCCATTCGGGCGAGGATCGCCGCGTGAAGCATGCTTTCAAAGCGGGGGCACAAGTGGGCCACTATGCGGAAATAGCCAGTGAGGTTCTACGCCCCAGCGCGGAAGAACTGCGTGCGAACCCACGGTCGGCGAGCGCGAAACTCCGCTGGGCAAGGCGCTCGTACTAGGTCTTGCGCGCCAAGCCACCCGGCTCTACACAAGCACCCCTATGAAACGCCTTGCCCTCCTCGTTCTCAGTCTCGTCGGCGCCGCCGCCTTGCACGCCGAAGATCCCGCTTCCTTTCCCGTTGGCGGACTCACTTTCAAACGCCCCGCAGACTGGGCCTGGGTCCCGGTGACCTCCTCGATGAGGGCCGCGCAGCTCAAAGTCCCCGGCGCCAAACCGGAGGACTCGGCCGAGATCGTCTTCTTCCATTTCGGGCCCCAGGGCGGTGGCGGCGTGCAGGCCAATGTGGACCGTTGGGTCAAGCAGTTCCCCGACGGCGCGGAAACGGCCAAGGTGGAAAAGCAGCAAATCGGCGGAGCCAACGTCACCCTGGTCACGACCGAAGGCACCTTTAACAGCGGCATGCCCGGCGGCCCTACCACCCCGAAGACGAACTACGCCTTGCTCGGGGCGATCATCGAACACAAGGACGGCGATGTTTTCGTGAAGATGACCGGCCCCGCCGCGCTCGTGAAGGCTTCGCGCCAGAAGTTTCTCGATTTCCTCGCCACGGCGTTTCCCGCCAAGTAAAGCCGCGTGCCCTATCGTCCGCCTCGTCGCGATCCCATGAGCTACTACGTCACTTCGTTCATTAGCATCCTGCATTTCATCAGCGATGATTTGATCCAGTGCGATGCCACGACGCGGGTCGCGGAGCTCTTCGGGGACGAATTCGACGACCTTGATTTCGAACTGGCCCTGTGCTGCTTCGAGGCCACCCACAAGGTCGCTTTTGCCGACCGGCTTTGGGAGTCGGAAGCGGACGACTACGAGGAAATGACGATCGAGGAATTCATCGACGCCTACGTCGATCCCCGCGAACAGCGCGATCCTCTTTTCGTGACGAAGCGTTTCCTCATGTTCCAGGAATCCCTGACCAAGGCCCTGACGGACGAGGCCGAGGAACCGCCGGAATCGGAGTTCTAAAGGACGCCGTTCGGCAGAAAAAAACGGCCGGTGCCTCTTGCAAGGCACCGGCCGCCCCAACCAAGGAAATCGTAGGGCCGCTAGGGTGGCGGCTGGAGAATGACGAAGGTTCGCTGCCCCCGGCGGTCGATATTGAGCAGCACATCCTGGCCCCCCTTCTTCGCCACGGTGGCTGTGATGGCCGTCGCGCACGCCGCCGCGTCCGCCACCGGCTGGCCTTCCACTCCTGTAATCACGTCCTCCGGGAAAATCTCTGAGTGCGACGCTGGACTGTCCGGCAATGTGCCGACGACCTGGGCGCCCCCAGTTTTGGCGTCCCGAAGCTGCAGTCCCATGGTCTCGGACTTGACCTCAGCGCCCTTCGACGGCGCCGCATTGGCCACCCGCGTTACTTCGCTCGGCAACTCTCCGGTCGCGACCGGGATGTGCAACGTTTGCCCGCTCCGCCAGACCGTCAATTGCAGCGACTGGCCGATCCTTTTCTTCAAGACCTCCTGCTGGAGGTCGCGCGCGGTCGTCACTTTCACGCCGTCCACTTCGGTAATGATGTCGGCCGCCCGGAGATCCGTTTTGAACGCCGGGGCATTGGCCTCGATGGTGTCCACCACCACGCCGTGCTCGATCCCTGGGAAATGCCCCTGCAAATTCGATTTTTCGCCGAGGGTTTCGATGCGAATCCCCAGCCAGGGCCGCTGCACTTTGCCCGAGGCAATCAGTTGGCGACCGACGTCTTCGAGCATCCGGGAGGGAATCGCGAAGGCGAGACCATGCCCGAGGCCGTTGATCAAGGTATTCATGCCCACGATCTTTCCTTCCACGTCGAAAAGCGGGCCACCGCTGTTGCCCGGATTGATGAACGCATCGGTCTGGATGTAATCCTCCAGGAGGATCGTCGGTGAAGTCGGGCTGAGAAGGTTGGTCCGTCCTTTGCCACTCACCCAACCGACGGAGAAGCTGTAATCTTGGTTGAAAGGAGCGCCGATGGCGCAGACGAGCTGGCCGACCCGCAGCTTGTCGCTGTCCCCAAACTCCACGACGGGCAGGTCTTTGGCCTCGATCTTGACGATCGCGATGTCCGTCTTGTCGTCCGCACCCACGACTTTTCCCGGAAACGTTCGCCCATCCTTGAGCCGCACTTCGAGCTTATCGGCGTCCGCGACCACGTGATGATTCGTCAGGATGTATCCATCCGCCCGGATCAGAAAACCCGAGCCTTCGCTTCGGGTGGACCGCTCGGGCAGACGCCATCCCTTGGACCCATCCTTGGCGGCATCCTTGTCCTTGCTGTCCTTGCCATCTTTGGGCGATTTCGGGGAAGGTTTGCCGTCCTCCAGGAGGAAGTCGAACCCACGGGGAAGGTCCCG
>Ga0070658_10001581_pt1 | contig 19268 bp, 16 predicted proteins | sample KBSC13metaG_FD_64664 | JGI IMG/M metagenome (GOLD analysis project Ga0070658, IMG submission 64664) | Corn rhizosphere microbial communities from Kellogg Biological Station, Michigan, USA - KBS C1-3 metaG | ecosystem: Host-associated > Plants > Roots > Rhizosphere > Soil ...
GCCGGCACGGTGGAAAGGTTAGCGCGCAATCTCGTCCAGCTCCTGGGGGAAATCGCCCGCGACCCCGACCGAAGCATCTGGGAAATCCCCATCGTCGCCGAAAGTGAACGAAACGAACTGCTGGTGGAATGGAATCGCACCGCGGTCGACTATCCGGACGCGACCACGCTGCAAGCGCTCTTTGAGCGGCAGGCGGCCGCCACCCCGGAGGCTGTGGCCGTCGAATACGATCGCCAGCAGTTGACGTATGGAGAACTCAACGGGCGCGCCAACCAGCTCGCCCGGCACCTCCGGGAGCTAGGCCTCGCCCACGGCGCCTGCGTCGGCGTGTGCATGGAGCGTTCCCCGGAGTTGATCGTATCCATCCTCGCCATCGTGAAAGCGGGCGGCGCCTATGTGCCGCTTGATACCGCGTCACCACCGGAGCGACTCGCTCTCATGATCGAAGAGAGCGCGAGCGAGTTCGTCCTGACGCGCGCCGATGGCTTGGGATTGATGTCACAGACGACGAGACGCGTCCTCAATTTCGACACAGTCGACTTATCCCAGTATGAGGCAACGAGCCTTGCCGAGGGTGGTGGCGGCGGCGATCTCGCGTATGTCATCTTCACCTCGGGTTCCACCGGCAAGCCGAAGGGCGTAGCCGTGCCTCATCGCGCGATTGCGCGCTTGGTGATCAACAGCGACTACGTGCAGTTCGTGCCGGATGACGTCGTCGCCCATGTCTCGAATGTCGCGTTCGATGCCGCAACATTCGAGATTTGGGGGGCGCTTCTTAATGGCGCAAGACTCGTGGTGGTCCCCCGCGACGTTCTCCTCTCGAATACGGACTTTGCCTCGTTCCTCGCGGAGCACAAAGTGACGACCACCTTCCTGACCACAACGCTCTTCAACCAGATCGCCCTCGAGAATCCAGGGGCGTTCTCTCCGCTCAAAAACCTGCTCGTGGGTGGAGAAGCATGCAATCCGGAAGCATTTCGACGGGTGCTCGGCTCAAGGGCGCCGCAGCGGCTTCTCAACGCCTACGGCCCCACGGAAACGACGACGTTCGCGATTTGCAATGTCGTGCGCGAGATGCCTGCGGATGCCATAACCGTGCCGATCGGCCAGCCGATCGCCAACACCACCGTCTATATTCTCGATTCCAGGATGCAGCTAGCTCCGTGCGGCGCGATTGGCGAGATCTGCATCGGAGGCCCCGGCCTGGCGATTGGCTACGTCAATGATCCCCAGCTCACCGCCGAGCGCTTTGTCGAGACACAGTTCGGCCGACTCTATCGAAGCGGGGACCTCGGCCGGCGCCGTGACGATGGAACCATCGAATGCTACGGGCGCGTGGATGCGCAGTTAAAACTTCGCGGTTTCCGCATCGAACCCGGCGAGATCGAGAGCGCTCTCCTGGACCACGCGTCCGTCCACCAGGCCGCCATCGTCCCCCTCAGGAATGCCTCCTCTGGTCTTTCCCTCGTGGCATATCTGGTTTCGTGCTCTGGGAAGCAGGCGACCACCACCGAACTGCGCGATTTTCTCTCGCATCGTTTGCCCTCTTACATGATTCCCTCGTACTTCGTCTGGATGGAATCCCTGCCGCTTACGGGCAACGGCAAACTCAACCTGAGAGCCCTGCCGCAACCGGAAACGGAGGCGAAGACCGCCCGGGAATACGCCCCGCCTCAAAACAGCGTGCACCAGCACCTGATCGAGATCTGGGAGGAAGTGCTCAATCGCAAGCCGATCGGCATCCGCGACAATTTCTTCGAACTCGGCGGCCACTCCCTGCTCGCCGCGCGCGTCATCGCTCTCACTACGGAGCGTCTCGGGCACCGCCTGCCGTTCGCCGAATTCTTCGCCAATCCGACGATCGAGGCGCATACTCGCACCTTGATCAACACCCAGGTGGCGGTGCGCCAGATCCCGTACGCGCTGATCAATGCGGATGGGAAAAAGGCCCCCGTTTTCTTCTTTCACGGCGATTACGTGGGCGGCGGCTTCTTCTGTAAGACGCTCGCCAGTTCCATCGGCGTCGATCGCCCGTTCTACGCGCTGCATCCCCACGGCCTCCAGGGCGACGAGGTCCCGATGACCATCGAGCAGATGGCGAAGGATCGCTTGAAGCAGATTCGTGAGATTCAACCGCGCGGCCCGTACATCCTTGGCGGCTATTGCAATGGCGCCCTCATCGCCTTTCACGCGGCGCGCCTGCTGCGCGAAGCGGGAGAGCAGGTCTCGACCGTGCTCATGCTCAACGCGGTCGGCACCAATGTGCGCTTCGGCTGGCTCAAACGGACCGTGGCCATCTCGGCGGCCATCCGCCAGGAGGATGAGGCAAAAGCATTCCACCGTTTCCTGAATGCGCACAAGCGGCTGAGCGACCTCGATGAAATCAGCCGCTACTACGTCCGCGCCGCCGCGGATCTGACGAAACAGCCGTGGCGTCAGCAGGCCGCGCGCGTCTGGCGAAAGTTCAGTCGCCTTGTGGGCCTGCCGGTCCGATCCCATATCGAGGCGCTGGCCCAGCAGTCCTCTCAAGGCCAAAACGCTCTTCCCCTTGTGGATCCTCCAGGGCCCCTCAGCCGGCCCTACCGAGCCGCTTGCTGCGCGTATGTCCCGCGTCGCTACGATGGCCCGGTCGTCCTGCTCTGGCCGCGGGAGGAACCACCGCCATCTTCACGCGGCCCAGCCGGCGGCTGGGACCGGATTTGCACCCAGGTTTCCGTCGTCGAAGTCCCCGGCCATCACCATAGTTGCATCTCCTTGAACGCCAACGTTGCACAAGTAGGCCATGCGATGCGAAAAGCCATCGAGCAGGCCGAATGCGTGCTTACATCCACGTAGACATGCATCCCCTTCTTCACTCCCATTGGAAATCCGCCGCGGTCCATCCACCCTTGCGCCCCGGCGAGGTGCACGTCTGGAGCGCGCACCTCGCCGATGCCGATGGCCAGGCCCTCGGCGACTTGCTTTCGCCGAATGAATGGATTCGCGCCCAGCGCTTCCATTTCGAGCGCGATCGCGTCCGCTTCATCGCCGGTCGCGGACTGCTGCGCACGATCCTCGGCCGCTACCTCGACGTGGATCCGCGCGACCTGCGCATCACGCCAGGGCCGCACGGCAAACCGGAACTGGAAGGCATCGCCACGTCTCTCAGCTTCAATCTCAGCCACTCGGATGACCTGATGCTCCTCGCCGTGACCCACGCACGCGCGGTCGGCATCGACCTCGAACTCATGCGCGACGACGTTCCTTTCCAGACGCTCGCCGATTACTATTTCGAGCCCGAGGATGCCTGGCATCTGCGCCTGCTGCCGCCCGCCGAGCGCGCGGACAAGTTCTACGACCTGTGGACCAGCACGGAGGCGCAATTGAAAGCCAGCGGACTCGGCCTGTCGCGCGGCATCAAGGTGCTCGAACCAGACCGCTGGTCGCTGCTCAAGCTCACTCCCGCGGCTGGTTATGCCGCGGCGCTCGCCGTCGAAGGCGGCGATTTCCAACTCGAATGCTGGTCATGGCAGAAGTAGTCACACCTCCGGAATACGAGATCGTCATCGAACCCTCGCAGGGTTGGTTGAAGGTCAAATGGGATGAATTGTGGGAATACCGCGACCTCATCATCCTGCTCGTGCAGCGCGACTTCATCTCGCGCTACAAGCAGACCGCGCTCGGCCCCGTCTGGCACGTGCTCCAGCCCCTCATCATGGCGCTCGTCTACGCCGTCATCTTCGGGCGCATCGCGGGCATTCCCACCGATGGCATCCCCACGCCGCTCTTCTATCTCTGCGGGCTCCTCCCGTGGAACTATTTCTCGCAGAACATCACCACGGGCGGCGCGACCTTCATCAACAACGCGCACATTTTCGGGAAGGTCTATTTCCCGCGTCTCGCCGTGCCGATCTCCATTGTCGTGGCGAACCTCATCGCCTTCGCGCTCCAGATTATCCCGTTCGCCATTTTCTTCGCCTGGTACAAGCTCAGCGGCGATCACGCCCCGACCGTGCAACTCACCTGGTGGCTGCTGCTCGTCCCGCTGCCCTTGCTCCATGTCGCCATCCTCAGCCTCGCGGTCAGCCTGCTCATGGCGGCGTCCACGGCCAAGTATCGCGACCTCGTCCACCTCAATCAGTTCATCATCCAGATCTGGATGTTTGTGACCCCGATTATTTACCCGCTCTCCAAAATCCCGCAGCAGTGGCACTGGCTGATCTGGGCCAATCCCATGTCCGTGCCCGTCGAAGCGTTCCGCGTATGCCTCCTCGGCCACGGCACGCTGCGCCCCGCCGAGGTGATCATCTCACTCTCCATCACTCTTCTTCTCCTTTTCGCCGGCATCGCTGTCTTCCAGCGCGTCGAGCGCACCGTCGTGGACTCCGCATGAAGCCGATCGTCGAAGTCCAGAATCTATCGAAGCTCTTCCGCCTCGGCGCCATCGGTGCGTCTAGCTTGCGCGAATCCCTGGAATTGCTCTTCCGCAAGAAGCGCACTCCGCCCAAGGTTGCCCCGGAAAACCAGATTCCATCGGATCGCGCCGGCGAGGAGCCCAACTCGTTTTGGGGCCTGCGGGACGTGTCCTTCACCGTCCAGCCGGGCGAGGTGGTCGGCATCGTCGGCCGCAATGGCGCGGGCAAATCCACCCTGCTCAAGATCCTCTCCCGCATCACCGAACCGACCAGCGGGCGCGCCATCCTGCGCGGCCGCGTCGTCTCCCTGCTGGAAGTCGGCACCGGCTTTCACCCGGAGCTCAGCGGTCGCGAGAACATCTTCCTCAATGGCGCCATCCTCGGGATGAAACGCGCCGAGATCGCCGCGAAATTCGATGAGATCGTCGCCTTCGCCGAAGTCGGCCCATTTCTCGATACCCCGGTGAAGCGCTACTCGAGCGGCATGTACGTGCGCCTCGCTTTCGCCGTCGCCGCGCACCTCGAGCCGGAGATCCTGGTCGTGGATGAAGTGCTCGCCGTGGGCGACGCCGCCTTCCAAAAGAAATGCCTCGGGAAGATGAGCGACGTGGCCCGCGCCGGTCGCACGGTGCTCTTTGTCAGCCACAATATGCAGGCGCTCCAGTCGCTCTGCACCCGCGCCGTCCACCTGGAGCAAGGGCGCGTGGCCGCGATCGGCACCGCCCAGGCCATCGTGGCGGAATACCTTTCCAAGATCAGTTCCGCCACCGGTGAAAAGCGCTGGCCGATCGAGTCCGCCCCGGGCAACGAATTCTGCCGCCTCACCGCGATGCGCGTCGTCACGAGTGCGGGCTCGAACGGTTCGGTGCTGCCCAGCAAGCGCGACCTCATCGTCGACATGGAATTCACCGCGGAGCAATTGCATCAGGGGCTCTGCGTCGGTTTCGACCTCACCAACTCCGAGGGCGTGACGGTCATGCGGAGCTACCAAACCGATGGCGCCGCCGAGAACTGGCCCACGGTCCGCATCGGCGGAAACCACTGGCGCTGCGTGATTCCCGCGGGCCTGCTCAATGGCGGCGTGTATTTTCTCTGTCCCCGCATCGGCATCCACAATGTGTCGTGGATCGTCAACATCGATGGCGCGGTGGAATTTGAATTGATGCTCGACCACGGCATCTCGCCCTTTTGGAATTCTTTGTCCGGGTCGAACCGCCCCGGCCTCGTCGCCCCGATCTTGCAATGGCAGGAAGCCGTCCTCTAATCGCCTATGTCGACACCCATCTATCAGCGCCTGGTCCAACTCGCCGAAATGGCCCTCCCCGCCGGGGTCAGCGACAAACTGCGCCAGCGCGTGCGCGAGCAGCGCAGCGCCCGCAACGCGGCTCGCCTCGCCGAGCGCCTCGCCTGGTGGGACGCCCAACCCGCCGATGGCTCGAGCACGACGGTCGAGCTCCAGCCCGGCGTGCGCATGCAGATCTACTTCGGCGGCGAGCTTTCTCGCTTCATTTTCCAAGGGGATTTCGAGGGGGAAGAACGCCGGTTCCTCAATGCCTTCCTGCGCCCCGGCGACACCTTCGTGGATATCGGCGCCAATCTCGGGCTCTTCTCGCTCATCGCCGCGCATCTCGTCGGCCCGACAGGCCGGGTGCATGCCTTCGAACCCTGCGCCAAAACCTTCGAGCGCCTCGGCCGCAACGTGGATTTGAACCGCTTCAAGAATGTGACCTTGCACGACCTCGCTCTTTCCGATTCCGCGGGCCAGCAGGAAATGGTCATGGCCGTGGACGGCATGGACGCCTGGAACTCCCTGGCCAAGCCTTACATGGGCGGCAACTACACCACAGAGACGATCACCACCGATACGTGGGACACCTTTGCCGAGGCGCATGGCCTCGGGTCCGGCATTGCCTTGATGAAGATCGACGTGGAAGGCTGGGAAGCGCCCGTGCTCGCAGGCGCCCGCCGCATGTTGTCCAAGCCGGACGCTCCCGTGCTCCAGGTGGAATTCACCGACGACGCCGCCAGGGCCGCCGGACATTCCTGCGCGGATGTCTATCGCCTGCTGGAGGAATACGGCTACAAGCTCTATCACTACGACGCCGCGCAGCAGCAGCTCACCCACGACCCGCTACGCGCGGAATATCCTTACATGAACCTTTTCGCCATCAAGGATCTCACGGCCGTTACCCAGCGGATTTGATTTTCGCTCGCCCGCGCCCGCCCTCGTGAAGATCAGCCTCGTCACTCCCTGCTTCAATTCCGCGGCGTATCTCGAGGACACCATCCGCTCCGTCCTCTCCCAGGAGATCCCCGACCTCGAATACATGGTCGTCGATGGCGGCAGCACCGACGGCACCACGGACATCATCCGGAAATACGCCGACCGCCTCGCCTGGTGGGTGAGCGAGAAGGACCGCGGACAGGTCGACGCCCTCAACAAGGGCTTCGCGCGAGCGACCGGCGACATCGTGGGCTTCATCAATGCCGACGACGTGCTCCTTCCCGGGGCCTTGCGCGCCGTGCACGAGGCCTTCACCCGCCAGCCCGAGGTGGATCTGCTCTACGGCGAAGTGGAATGGATCGACAGCGAAGGCCGCGCCACCGGTTCACACGCGGGCAAGATCTCGAATCTCGGCGAGGCCCTGGACATCTACAGCGTGTGGTGGTCCCAGCGCCAATGGGTCCAGCCGGAGGTCTTTTACCGCCGGGAGTTGAAGGAGCGCGTCGGCGATTTCGATCAACGCTACAACCTCGCCTTCGATTTCGATTTCTGGGTGCGGTGCTTCCGCGCCGGCGCCCGTGTGTCGCGGATTCCGGAACAGCTCGTGCAATTCCGGGTCCACGCCAATCAGAAGTCGAGCGCGGCCACGCAGGCGGCCGACGAGATCCGTGCCGTGGTCCGCACCCATCTCGACAGCGGCGCGGCGATCTCCCCCGCCCACCGCCGGCGCCTGGAGGCGCGCCTGAGCTATGATCTCTACCAGCTCGGGAACAACGGCCGCCCGGGGTTTTTCCGCGCGTTGCTCGGAAATCCGGGCTGGTTGCGGGCCCCGGAAGTGCGCGATCGCATTCGCGCGGCTTGCACCCGGCTCCTCTTCCATCGAAAAGGATTGCCTTCCAATCGATGATTTCTCCAGGCCGACTATGGTGGATCCTGCGCCGCGACATGAAGCGGGGCTGGAAAGCCTCCCGCCACTACTACAAAACGCTGCCCCGGATCAAAAAGTGGTCCTGGCCGTTTTGGAACGAGGCGCCGCAAAGCACGCCCGTCCACATCCTGACCGGCCGCGACGACTGGATGCTCTCCGCCTGGATGCTGGCCAGTTGGTTTACCGTCACCGAGCACTCCTGGCCCATCGTCATTCACGATGACGGCACCTTGCCCGACGAAGGGCGCGCCTCGCTTCAGAAGCTCTTTCCCTCGGCGCGCATCATCAGCCGCCGCGAGGCGGATGAGGCCATGGGCGCCATGATGCAATCCTTCCCCTTCTGCGCCGACTATCGCAAGGCGCACCCGCTCGCGCTGAAGATTTTCGACATTCCCCATTTCGCCAAAAACGAGCGCTTCATGATCTTCGACAGCGACCTCCTCTTTTTCAATCATCCACGGGAAATCCTGGATTGGGCGGGATCGACCGCGGATGAGTGCTGGTTCAACGAAGACGTGCAGGAGGGCTCCCTCCTCACCGCCGCCGAAGCGAAAGCGGAGCTGGGCGTGAAAATCTGGCCGCGCGTGAATAGCGGCCTCTGCCTGCTCATGAAAAGCGCCATCGACTTCGATCTGTGCGACCGCGCGCTGGCGCAAACGTCCATCCTGCGCGGCCACGTCTGGCGCATCGAGCAAACGCTCTTCATGCTCTGCGCCGCGCGGCACGGCAAGGGCGGGCTCCTGCCGCGCAAGTACGAAGTGTCCCTCGGCAAGGACGCGGCGCCCGACGCCGTGTCCCGGCACTACGTGGGCGCGGTGCGCGATCGCTTTTATGCCGAGGGTTTGGAGCGGCTCAATACCGTCTTGTTCCCGCAGGAAGAAGATTAGGCCCGCCTGCATGAATGTCCTCTTCGCTCCGGACTGGCGGCAGGGAGTTCCATATCAAAGCCTGCTCGCCGACGCGCTCGTGGCTGTGGGCGTGCATGTCGATTTCCTGAGCGACTACAAGCGGGTATTTCCGCTCACCCGGCTCTTGCAGCAGCATCCCGCCGACCTGCTGCACCTGCACTGGCCGGAAGCATATTATCCGAGAAAGCGGGATTGGTGGGATGGATTTCGCCGGGCGCGCTTCGTCCCCGACCTCACCCTCGCAACCCGCCACACTCCCTTCGTGCTCACTGCGCACAATCTCCTGGAGCACAACGAGCGCCAGATTTTCGCGCACACCAACTATGCCGCCGCCTACCGTCAGGCGCGCCTCGTCTTTGCTCATTCCGCCGTGGCCGCCGCGGAACTCACCCGCGTTTACGGGATCTCGGAAACCAAGATTCGCGTCGTTCCCCACGGCGATCTCTCCGTGATGATGCCGCCGCCCGTGCCCCAAGCCCAGGCGAGGGCCCTTCTTGGGCTTCCCGACGGACCATTGTGTCTCATGTTCGGCGCGGTGGAACCGTACAAGGGGCACGAGGAAGTGATCGCCCATTGGCGGCAGGCCCAACCCGGGGCCAGCCTCGTCATCGCCGGCAAACCTCGCGACGCGGCGTACGCCGCCACGATTCACGAGGCCGCCAGGAATCTGCCCAGTGTCGTCCTGCGCCTCGGCTGGCTCGCCGACGCCAATCTCGCGCTCTACCTTTCCGCCGCCGACGTGGCCCTGTTCAACTACCGCACCATCTTCACATCCGGCGCGGCCTCGCTCGCCCGTTCCTGGGGCCTGCCGCTGCTCATCCCGGCCCGCCTTACGACCGTCGATCTCGCCGAACCCGATCCCCGCGTCGCCCGCTTCGACCGCCTGGACGGCGACTTCACCAACCGGCTCGCCACGATTCTGGAAACGAAACCCGACTACGCCGGAGCCGCCCCCTGGCGCGAGCAAACGGCATGGTCCCACATCGCCAAACTCACCGCCGCAGGGTATCGCGAGGTCCTGGGCGTGGAATCATCGGCCGAGAAAGCAGGCGCCATCACTGCCTGGAGATGATAGCTATTCATTGGTGGCGTGTATCATCCTGGCCTCGCCGTCATTCTGAGACGCCAAGGCACTCGGCGGCGTTCCAGTTCGAGATGACGTCACGTTAAGAAGCCGCGTTAAGAAGCCGCGTTAAGAAGCCGCGTTAAGAAGTCGCGTTAAGAGTTCTACATCCCGGAGGGATGAAAGAAATTAGCCGGTGGTGCAGCGAGGCACGAGCGCAACCACCGGACCACGTTCCAAACGCGGATGCGCCCCGGAGGTGGCGCGAGAAGATCTCCCGCCCCGCGAGGGCGAACCCCGTTTGATCGGTTAACCCCGGGTGTTCGCTCGTTCCTCGCTCGGCCCAGGGCTAATTTCTTTCATCCCTCCGCGATGCGCCCGAACGACATGCCCCAACGTCATGCCGAACCGACAATCCCGCGCGTGGCAATCTGAGAGACATGGAGTCACGCCTGCGTGTGGAGTGCGGTGACTTGTCACCGCTTTGGCTTGGCGCGGAGCGCCGCTGGGGCAGATGAATTCATTGGCGCTGGGCGCAAAAGAGTCGCAGGGAGTTCGGCCAGCGCGGCTCCGCCGGAAACCAAAGCGGCAATAAATCACACGCACTCCATAATTCCGCGGCCGCACGCGAGAAACTTCCGAGCCCAGCGCTCCAAAGAGACCTTTTCGATTCACCCCTCGGTCCCGCACTGGAAACTAAGAACCAAGAACCAAGAACCTCCCCCTCAGTGACTCGCCACGCAGCGCAAGATCAGACTCACCACCGGTCCCGGCACGTACCACCGCGCGCGTTCACTCACCTTCGCCGTCTTCGGAGTCCTCGAACCCGATGAACTGGAACTCGAACTCGAACCCTTCGGCTTGGTGCTGCCCTTAACCGCAGGGTCCGGTTCGTTTGGATCGAGCAACAAGGTTTCCACGACCACGACGCCTTTCGGCGCCCCTTCCTTTACCACCTGATGTTTCACCACGAGTTCGTTCGTTCCCTTCGAGCGGCCGTTGACGAAATTGTAGGTGTGATAGCCTGTGGTGTCGGTCACGTCGGAGGAGCGCTGGCGCGAATTGTCATCGACGAGTTGCACACTGACGACCTGATCCGCGAGATCGGTGATGAGGTTGAGCTTATTGAATCCGCCGGGAAAAATTCCCGTAAAGCTGTGCACGGAAAATGAGCCAATCGGCAGGCCGGAGGTGGTCACCTTTAAAACGGAGTCCGATGTCCCTTCGAGTTGGAGCCGCTTTTTGGCCGCCGCCAGCGGCGTCAGATACGGCACCTCTGGATAGACCATGATCGAGGCATCGTCCGCGGAATCATTGGGCGTTCCCAGTCCGCCGAAGATCGAGGCCAGGTCTTTTCTCGTCATCTCGCCGCCCTGCGGCGGGCTGTTCCAATTCGACGCCAGCACGATCTTCCGGACGTCCGCCGGTTTCTGCGCGGGCGCGACCGGAGGCGTGAGCGCCGCCGTCGACGTGGGTGGCGGTGGAACCGGCACGGCGGGAACGGCGGCCGGCATCGGGGCCTTGGGAACCACGGGAGCCGGCGTGGAAACCGCCGCCGTCCGAGCAGGTGGAGCAGGTGGAGCAGGTGGAGCAGGTGGAGCGGGCGTGACCGCCGCGGGAGTGCTCCCATCGGCGAGTTTGATCTGCTCCGGGGTCTTGACGATCATCTGCGGCTTTTGGTCTTGGCCGAGTTCGATCTTGCCCGTCACCGTCACCACCTTGCCCTCATAGAGCGCCTTCACGTCACCCACCTTCGCTTCGGCGCTCGCAAAAATGGTCACGTTGAAAATATTGCGGGGGAACTTGTCGCCAAAATTCATGAACGTCGTCCCCTTGGCCGACTTGCTCACCGCCACCACTTTTCCCGTGATCGCCGCCTCCTCCCCCACATGCTGCGCCGCCTCGGTATCCGGGTAAGCCTTCTGCTGCGCCGCAGTCCACGGCGGCGCGGCGAAGCCCAAAAGAATGGTGAGCAAAACGACCGGCGGGAGAACGCGTACAAGGCTCATAAATGCCTAATACTGCCCCCGTCGCTCCCAATATGCACAGCCGAAATCACACGGTCGCCCCGCAGAACTCATCGATTGGAGCGCGCCCTGAACTTCTTCTGCAACTCGCGCAAGGGTCTACGCCGAAGGCGTTCAATAAACCAGCCCAGCGAGGAGGCGGAGGGGAATAGGAGTGTTCGGTAGGTGGGCGAGAAGGTTGCCGAGCTTGTGAGGCTACCCTGGGGCTGGTGTATTGAACGCCTTCGGCGCGACGAGGACACTCTTCTTTTCCCACGCCAAACCAGAACTGCGTCCCCGGGCACCGCCGCGGAGCGACGTTTGCCACGCTGGGACCGCCGGAGAACCGCCCTACGCGAAGGCGGGCTCGATCAGGCCGAAGCTGTTGTCGTTGCGCCGGTAGAGGATGTTGACCTTCTCGGTCTTGGCGTTTTGGAAGACCACAAATTGCCGCGTCGACATCTCGATCTGCAACACCGCTTCATCGACGTACATCGGCTTCACCGGATAGCGCTCCGTCTTGATGACCTCGGGTTCGGAATTCTCGACCTCGTGAAAAGCATCTTCGATATGCAAGACCTGCTCCTCGATGTGCCGGATGGACTGCTGGCCGCGTGGGCGGTGGGTCTTGAGAATCTTGGTCTTGTACTTCCGCATCTGCTGCGCGATCTTCGCCACCACGCCGTCGATCGAGGCATACATGTCGTCCGTCGTATGGCTCGCCTCGATCGTGATGTGATTGGTGCAATGCATGATGATCTCGGCAAAGTGCCGGTGTTTCTCAACGTCCAGGATCACGTGCGCCTCGATGATGCGCGGATAATCCAGGTGCAGGTGCTCGATCCGGGTCGCGGCGTAGTCTTTGATCGCGTCTGTGACGCTGACATGGCGGCCGGTGACTTTGATCGGGACGTTGACGTTTGCAGTTTGCATGTGGGTCCTTTCTTTTTGGTTGCGGGGGTTACATTGAAAAAGTGGCGCCGAGATAAATTTTGCGCGCCACGGGATCATTGACCAGGAAGTCCTTGTCGCCTTGCGTGACGACCTTTCCTTCGGAGATGAGGTAGGCGCGGTCCACGATGTTCAGGGTTTCGCGAACATTATGGTCGGTGATGATAATGGCCAGGCCGCTATCGCCGAGATTTTTGACGATTTGTTGCACGTCATACACAGCTATCGGATCAACCCCGCTAAATGGTTCGTCCAACATCAATAAACTTGGTTTCGTGACGAGGGACCGGGCGATCGTCAGGCGGCGCTTCTCACCGCCCGAGAGTGTGAGCGCCAATTGCTTGCCCACATGATCGATGCCAAATTGCGTGAGCAATTCCTCGCAGCGATGCTTGCGCTCCTTGCGCGTGAGCGGCTGCATCTCCAGGATGGCGAGGAGGTTCTGCTCCACCGTCATCTTGCGGAAGATCGATTCCTCCTGCGGCAGATAGCCCATGCCCATCCGCGCCCGCTTGTACATCGGGTAATCGGTGACTTCCCGGTCCTCGAAATAGACCCGCCCGCTGTTGGGGCGGACCAGCCCGACGACCATGTAAAAGCTCGTCGTCTTGCCGGCGCCATTGGGGCCGAGGAGGCCGACGATTTCGCCGGCGTGACAGTTGATATCCACTCCATTGACCACGGCACGCTCGCCGTAGATTTTCACCAGCTTGTCGGTGCGGAGAACTTCCTTGCCCTTCGTGGGCCTGGGATTGGGCGTAATCACCTTATTGGCGCGGGGTGGCTGCGGGACGCGGGCTGCTGCCCGGCGCGGGCGTCGATCCGTCCGGATTCTTCGGGTCGTTGCGCGACATATCCACGATGGTCGTCTTGTGCGGGCCGACGGCTTTCATCCGGCCGTCGCGATTGAGGGTGATGATGGTCGTCGGATCGGTGGCCTGCACGTGGTTGGTTCCCTTCACGGCATCGGGGGACCCGTAAAGAACGACCTCGCCGGTATTCGCATCGTAGGTCGCCCTGTCCCCTTTCCCGATACTGTGGGTGATAGTGCCATCCGCCTCGAGCTTGTCCTGGGTGATGATGACCCGGCGATCGCTTGTGGTGATGGCGATGGCGTGGTCCAACTGGCCGTCCTTCGGCGCCGGTGTGCCCGTGGCTGTGGGCGAGGGTGTCCCCGGCTTCGAAGAAGCCGCCGGGGTTCCTGCCTTGGGAGTCGTCCCCGGAGCCCCTGGCTTCGCCTTGGGTTTTTCCTCGTGCTTCAGATACGCCGTAAGCTTGTCGCAGATCACGTTGAATTCGGGATCTTTGACCACCACTTCGCCGATGAAAATGGCGATGTTCGCCTTTTGATCGAAGTTCGCCTCCAGCGCGGTGATCTCCGTCGGCCCCTTGGCTTTCTTGTCATCCGTCGTCGTCGCGTCTCCAGCAGCATCCGCGGGCTTCTCCTTCGCGGTCGAGAATTTCAGCGGATCGCCGGGCCCATTGCCGAACAGCGAGGCCCCGGAAGCGTCATTCTTTTTCGGCGCACCGGCTGGGCGGGGATCGGCCGGAAGCGGCGCGTTGGGACTGCCGGGAGTCAGGGCTTCGATCTGCTTGAGGAGATCGATTTCCGTGAGCGGCTTTTCAGCCGGCGCCTGGGCAAAGACGACCGGGCAAATGACGATGGCGGCGCTCAGCGTGAGGAAGGGTCTGTAATTCACTTGGCTTTGGGCTCTGGGCTCGCCGGAGACACGGCAGCAGCCGGGGCGGGTGAAACGGAAGGCTTGTCGGCAGCCGGTGCCCCCCCCGCGGGCTTGGCGCCATCCGCGGCCGGGCGGGTGGAGTCTTGCAAATTATAAATGGTCATGCGCACGTCACCGCCCAGCCCGCCCACCTTCGTCTTCAAGTTGAAGATCATCTCGTTCCCGGTGATGTCGAAATCTTCGCGCTTGATCTTCACCGCCTGGTGCGCGGTCACGTCCCACGTGGCCAGTTCGAGCGTGGATTTCGGCAGATCGATGAACATTTCATGCTCGCCATCGTCGTTGAAAGTCTCGACCTGGGTATTCTCCATGTCCATGTGGTTCTCGTCGACCTTCGTCGCCACGCCGATGCTGAACCGCATCTTGAGCTTCCCGTCCGTATCGCGGTAGGGGATGGTCAGCACCTTGGCGTCATGACCGTTGGGAATCGGCACCTGGATGGGTTTCAGCGGCGCATCGGGATCTTCCACCGGCTTGGCGGAGTCCTTCTTCTTGTCCTTCTTCCCCTTCTCCTTGGGCGCGGAGGTGGAATCCGTCTTCTTGGATTTGTCGTCGGCGGTCCTGGTGTCCGCCGCCGCCACCGCGGCAAGCAGACCGGCAGAAAGGACCGCAACGAGCTTAACGAACGAGCTCATGGATTTGACGTAATTGTTTCAATATTGCGGGCAGTTGTGCCAGCGGAATCTGATTGGGGCCATCCGACAATGCTTTGCTGGGATCTTCGTGTGTTTCGATGAAAATGCCATCGCAACCTGCGGCCGCCGCGGCGCGTGCCAGCACCGGCGCCAGCACACCATCCCCCCCGGTTTTGTCCCCCGCTCCGCCCGGCCGCTGCACGGAATGCGTGGCATCGAACACTACGCGGTAGCCCGCCTCACGGATCCAGTAGAGGGAACGCATGTCGGCCACCAGGTTGTTGTAGCCGAAGGTCGAGCCGCGTTCCGTAAAAAAGAATTGGTCGTTGCCGAAGGACAGGAGCTTGTCGGCGATGTTCTTCACATCCCACGGCGCCAGGAATTGCCCCTTCTTCACATTGACCACCCGCTTCGTCTCCGCCGCCGCCTGGATAAGATCGGTCTGCCGGCACAGAAACGCCGGGATTTGCAGGATATCGATGAATTCGGCGGCGATACGGGCTTCCTCGGGAGAGTGCACGTCGGTCGTCACCGGCACCCCGAGTTCCCGGCCGATCGCCGCCAGGATCTGGCAGCCGGCCCGCACATCCATCCCGCGAAAGGACTTCCCCGAGGTCCGATTCGCCTTGTCGTAGGAAGCCTTGAAAACGAACTGCACGCCCACCTGCGCGGCCACCTCCTTGAGCTGACGCGCCATGCGCCAGACAAATTCCTCCGACTCAATCACGCACGGGCCGAGGAAGAAAAGCGGGTCTGGCCCACCCAGGCGGCAGGACCCCACATTGATAACGGCGGATGCCACGCGGCTCAGGCTCCGTAGCTCTTGGTAAAACGCTTGCGGCTTTCTTCCGGAGCTGGGGCCGGTGCGGGTGCGGGTGCGGGAGCGGGAGCCGCTTCAGCTGGGGCGGCAGCCGCGGGCGCTGCTGGCGCCGGTGCAGCGGGAGCTGCCGGAGCCGCCGGAGCCGCTGGGGCCGTGGCCCCCGGTTCGGGCACGGGATCGACGACGAGCGATTCACCGGGATGGAATCCTTCGGTACGAGCGGCCACGTATTCGAACGCCTGCTCCATATCCTCCAGCGCGCTATCGATGATCTTTTGCTCTTCCCCCGACAGGTTGCCGGCCGTCTTCGCCCGGATGACAGCGAGCTGATCGATCAGCATCCGGGCCATGGGGATATTCAGATAAGCGCGGCCAGTCTGGGGATCGGGCATCTGTCCGAGACAATGCGCGGTATTCTGCGTCTGCATCATGATGAACTGGATGAAGATCTGCGTCATCTCGCCCGCTTCGGTATTGGTGGTTTGGACTTCGGCCATGGAGCAAGACTATGCGCCCCCCGGGCAACGTGCGAATGAAATTTCGCACACCTTCGTCACCCGGCGGCGGGGTCAGCTCTTCCTCTCCCTCTTCATCTCTCTCCCAGTCACACACCGCAAAGAGGGAGAGTCCTTTCCTCCACCTCAATTTCCCAGGATGCGCTCCCTCCCAACTTCACCGTCGCCGCCGCCGCGAATACCCGGATTGACGTTTCCCGGCAATCTGCCGGTAGATCAGCCACGACAGAATTCCCACCGCGGCGACACCCCCACTCCCGACCCATATCTTTTTCCGCCCGTCCGCCACAGGGCCGTAGCGCAGTTCATACTCCGCCTGCCAATGCTCTCCATACGCCTTCTTGCACTCCGCTTCCCGGACCATGATGTTGCGCAACTCGAGAGTAATGGTGGAAACGAAGACCACCAACGCAAGAATGCCGCCCAGCATGACACGCATGGCGCGAAAAAATCCATAGCCTGTCATACAAAAAGTCTCACGGTTCCGAGGTAGCAGCGCCACAGGTAACTTCAACCGCGAATTGGCATTGGCGGTCGGCCGCGTTCCAAACTGGAGGGCCGGTGCTCCGTCACCGCCCATTCTCGTGATGGCTTCCAGCCGTCACCAAAAGGTGCGTCGACAACGCACCGGCTCCGGCTTCGCTCCGCCGTAGCGATGCCGTTGATTTCAGATGCCGCGAGGCAACCAGAGAGTTCGACCGCACCGCTCTGTCAGCGCCTAAGCGTGATGGCTTAGCCATCACGGGTTTGGGCGGTGACGGAGCACCGGCCCTCCAGCTTGGGACGCTGCCGCGCGCTAGCTGGACGCAGGGCTCTCCATCCCGGCAAGGTGCGGCCGCGCGGCTCGCATCCGCAGCCGGCCATAACATTCTTTGGCCACTTCCGCGGACACTTTCCAAATCAGCGCCAGCGTCAAAAACTGCGCCATGAGCGTGAAGACCAATTGCGCAAACAGATACCGCCGCACGACCAGGATATGGACGATGGCGATGGTGAGGCAGTTGCCGAAATTGTAGGAATAGACCAACAGCGAAAAGAGCGCGAACGCTCCCAATCGTTTCCTCCACCGGGGGACCAGGAAGATCCACACGCTCAAGAGCACATCGATCACCAGGCCCGGAAGATAAGCGAAAGCCAGCGGACGGTGCAATGCACTGAGCCATCGATTGGAGGGGATGGCGGCATCCGCGGTTCTGGCGAGTTCGGTGCCGGACGCCAGGGCCCGCACACCGGGCCAGGCATTGTCGTGCTTCGTATAGTTGGTCAACAGTTCCGCGGACCGGTCATAAAACTCCGTGAGTGCGACCGGCTCGGATTCCGATTTTTGGTACACAGGATTGGGAGCGGTGTAAAATTGCCGCATTTGGAAAAGCACCTTTTTCGTCATCCGCCACGGCTGATGAACAATCACCCGCTTGTAGTAGTACCAACAGAACGCGGATACTTTTTCCGGGTCATTCCCCAGGTCGCGGGCGATCTTCCGGACGGTCGAGTCCTCCCACATGATAAACTCGGAATTGAATCCGAGGGTCTTTTGCGCTTCGGGGGCCGTCATCTCGATGTCCTGCGTGAGGGAGGCCTGCACGGAGGCCAGCCACTCCTTGTCATAGGGGACGGCGGCGCCATCTGCCAGGTCGACACCGATTTGGTCCCGGATGAAATCCGCATGGGTGGCGAAGACCACCCGGGCGCCGAAGGTCTTGTCCTCGCGGTCTTCCTTCGCCAGGGCGCGCTCGGGCAGGATAAGGAAGGCGGTGACCAGCGTGATGGACACACCGGCCAAAATGCATTTCCGGCGGATCGTTTCCGCGCGATCAAAAAGCGAGATGACCGCCGGCAGACTGGCGAAGATGAAACCGATCCCCCACGTGGGCCGGAGGCAGTGCAACAGCGCGGCGACAAACAAGGCGCTGATTCCCCACGTGAGTGCATCGGGGTGATTCCTTTCCAGAAAGCGCAATCGAATGAACTCGACGTTCAAGAGCAGGCTGAGAATGGCCACGAAGGCGAATTCCGATTCGGCGCGGATCTGCACTTCATAAAGAATCGGCTTCGTCGCGGTCAGAAACGTGGCCGTGAGAATCAGACCCAGGGCGCGATAGAGGAACGGGAAGACCCGCGCTTTGCCCAGGAGCAGCCCGGCGCGTTCCCAGGTCAGCAGCAGCAGAGCACCCGTCATGAGCCCGATCCCATGTTGAAAGATCGTAATCGCTCGAAAGTCCCCGAAGATCCGCAGGAGCAAATAGACCAGGCCCGGATAAACAAAGTGCCGGCCGTGGTCATGGATGTAGCCCAACCCCGCCAGCTTCGAGAGAGCGGGATTGAGGTACCCGGGAATGTCCTTATCGACCAGGGGAAACAGCGGTAGCTGAAAGCGAATGAGCCCGGCCCAAATAAAGATCAAGGCCGCCAACACCGCGTAAAGGCCCCAACAAACGTAGACGATGCGCCGGTTATTCATGACGGATGAAAAACGGCCTTTGCTCGCGAGCGGATTGAGAGCGGGACGAATGGTCGCCGCCCGCCATGGCCAGCGGACGGCACGGCATGACGCAGCTGACTTGAGAACTCGCGACTCCCGCGCGAAGCAACCTCTGCCGCCCGAGCAAGCGGCAAGGAACGGTGATGACCGTGACTGAAGATGGAATTGAGATCAAACGCGGTGAGATGGCCACGCTGCGAACACGCCGGACTACGCGCACTCCAAAGGGTGAGCGACGGTAAAACCGTTTAGAAGAATGGTCGGATCGTGAAGGTGGCTGGTGATTGTTCCTCCGGTGGAGGCGCGTTCTTTTCTCACCGTGACCCTCGCCCATCGCTCCATCGCCGCAAGCGGGAACTTTGCGAGGACGCGGAGTAATGGAGAGCTGGAGAGCTGGAGAGCTGGAGAGCTGGAGAGCTGGAGAGCTGGAGAGCTGGAGAGCTGGAGAGCTGGAGTGCTGGAGTGCTGGAGTGGTGGACGAGGAGCGGGAGGAATCGTCCTCGTCCCTCGTCCTCCGAGGTGACGGCAGTGGTGCTTCGTGGCAGGCGGCGAGTCGTCCTCGTCCTCGATCGGTTGACACGATCCGACGCGCTCGTGCGA